>Ga0335071_10001648_pt1 | contig 24070 bp, 16 predicted proteins | sample Lox_Sample_15_FD_206724 | JGI IMG/M metagenome (GOLD analysis project Ga0335071, IMG submission 206724) | Soil microbial communities from Loxahatchee National Wildlife Refuge, Florida, United States - Lox_Sample_1.5 | ecosystem: Environmental > Terrestrial > Soil > Wetlands | place: USA... | reverse complement strand
GATCGAGTTCGCGCTGGCGCTGCCACCGGGCGAGCCGGCCCGGCTGGGCTTCCTGCAGGTGCGGCCGCTGCTGGTGACGCACGACGCGGTGGAGATCGGCCCGGCCGAGCTTTCGGCGCCGCAGGCGCTGGTCGTCTCCACGGCCGCGCTGGGCAACGGCGCCTGCGAGCTTCGCGACGTCGTCTACGTCGAGCCGGCGACGTTCGAGGCGCGGCTCACGCCGGCGATTGCGACCGAGATCGACCGCCTCAACCGGCCGCTGGTCGAGTGCGGCCGGCCCTACCTGCTGATCGGCTTCGGCCGCTGGGGCTCGAGCGACCCCTGGCTCGGCATCCCGGTGCGCTGGGACCAGATCGCCGGCGCCCGCGCCATCGTCGAGGCGGCCCTGCCGCAGATGAACCCCGAGCCCAGCCAGGGCTCGCACTTCTTCCACAACCTCTCGAGCTTCTCCGTGCTCTACTTCACCGTGCCCCACGCTGGCGGCCGCGGCATAGACTGGGGCTGGCTGGAGGAGCAGGAGACGGTGGCGAGGACCGATCACGTCCGTCACGTGCGCCCGGGCGCACCGCTGCGGGTGAAGGCGGACGGCCGCACACGGCGCGGCGTGGTGCTGCGGGCCTGACCATGGCCGCCGACAAGCCCGCCGGCACGGCCGTCCCGGAGAAGCCGCTCGACCGGATCCTGCACGACCTGCAGGAGCGGGCCAAAGAGCTGAACTGCCTGTACAGGGTGGACGAGCAGCTCGGGCGCGAGGAGGCCTCGCTCGACGACGTGCTCGCGGAGGTGATCCGCATCATCCCCCCCGGCTGGCAGTTCCCGGACGTCTGCGTCTCGCGCATCGTGATCGGCCAGCGGGTGTTCGAGCCGCCGGGCTTCAGCCCCTCGCCCTTCCGGATGAGCTCGACCATCGTGGCCCAGGGCGAGCCCGCCGGCGAGATCGAGGTCTATTACACGGAGCCGATGCCGCGCTCGGACGAGGGCCCGTTCCTGGCAGAGGAGCGCAAGCTGCTGGACGCGATGGCCGAGCGCATCGGCCACTTCATCTCCCGGCGACGGCTGCAGCGGGTGCTGGCCCACGACACGCCGGCGGGACCGGCGGCGCCCGAGTGGTGGGTGGTGCTGGACTTCCTGCGCCAGACCGACCGCGCGCTGCTGGCGCGGCTGGGCCGCAAGATGATCAACCACCTCTGCTGGAACGGCGTGGAGGCGGCCGAGCGCCTGCTGCGCGAGGCCGTTCCCGCCCGCGACGGCACCGACGAGGAGGGCGCCGAGGAGAACCGGCCGCAGCCGAGGGCCGGCATGGCCGCCGACCCCGAGAGGACCGAGGCCGCCTTCCGCATCGCCGGCCAGCATCTGGCGGAGGACGAGATCCTCAACTGCATCCAGAGCTGGATCCGCGAGGACAAGTCGACCTTCCTCAAGAACGCGCTGGAGCGGCTGGACACGCCGCTGGCCGAGCTGGCCGACGCCCTGCAGCGCTTCCGCCACGGCGGCGTCGAGGAGACGGACCTCTCCGCCGCCACCCGCATGGAGCTGCGCGCCGCCCTGGTGCGCCGCTTCCTCACCGACCAGCTCGACTTCGTGAACATCGCCAAGGAGTACCTGACCCTCGTCGACTTCCACGAGCTGTGCCAGACCATCGTCTACCCGCCGCGCAGCCACGGGCGGCTGGGCGGCAAGTCGGCGGGCCTGTTCCTGGCCTCGCGGGTGGTGGCCTGCTCCCCGGAGTACAAGGACGTGCTGGGCGACATCCGCATGCCGCGCAGCTGGCACGTCCCCTCCGACGGCATCCTCGACTTCATCCACCACAACGACCTGGACGACGTCTACAACCGCAAGTACGTCGACCCCGACCGGGTGCGCATCGAGTACCCCTACATCGTCCAGCTGTTCAAGAACTCCTTCTTCTCCCCGGACATCCTGCGCGGGCTGTCGGACGTGCTGGACGACCTCGAGGGCCGGCCGATCATCGTGCGCAGCTCCAGCCTGCTGGAGGATCGCCTGGGCGCCGCCTTCTCGGGCAAGTACAAGAGCCTGTTCCTGGCGAACACCGGCAGCAAGCGCGAGCGGCTGGCGGCGCTCACCGACGCCATCGCCGAGGTCTACGCCTCGGTCTTCAGCCCCGACCCCATCGAGTACCGGCTGCACCGGGGGCTGCTCGACCTGCACGAGGAGATGGGCATCCTGATCCAGGAGGTGGTCGGCACCCGCGTCGGCCCCTACTGGATGCCGGCCTTCTCCGGGGTGGGTTTCTCGAACAACGAGTTCCGCTGGTCGGCCCGCATCCGCCGCGAGGACGGGCTGCTGCGGATGGTGCCGGGGCTCGGCACCCGGGCCGTGGACCGTCTGGCCGACGACTACCCCGTGCTGCTGGCCCCCGGCCAGCCGGGCCTGCGGGTCAACCAGACGCCGGAGGAGGCGATCCGCTACTCGCCCAAGAAGGCGGACGTGGTCAACCTGCAGACCGGGGTCTTCGAGACCGTCGACCTGCACGAGCTGCTGGACCGGCACGGGCACGAGATGCCGTGGCTGCGCAAGATGATCTCCGTCGCCGACCGGGACCACCTGCGCCGGCCCATGGGCTTCCTGGACCTCGCCGGCGAGGCGACCGTGGTGACCTTCGAGGGCCTGTTCGCGGAGACGCCGTTCGTGGCCCGCATGCGCGCGCTGCTGCAGGTCCTGCGCGAGAAGCTGAAGACGCCGGTCGACATCGAGTTCGCCTCCGACGGCCGCCACGTCTACCTGCTGCAGTGCCGCCCGCAAAGCGCCACCGAGGACGCGCAGCCGGCGGCCATCCCGCGCGACCTGCCGCACGACCGCCTGCTCTTCACCGCCCGCCGCTACGTCTCGAACGGCCGGGTGGCTGACCTGAGCCACGTCGTCTACGTCGACCCGGACGGCTACGCCCGGCTGGATCCCGACCGCATCCGCGAGGTCGGCCGCGCCATCGGCCGTCTCAATCGCCTCCTGCCCAAGCGCCAGTTCATCCTGATGGGCCCGGGCCGCTGGGGCTCGCGTGGCGACATCCGGCTGGGGGTACCGGTCAGCTACGCCGACATCAGCAACTGCGCCCTGTTGGTGGAGATCGCCCGCCAGAAGGGCGGCTACCTCCCCGACCTCTCCTTCGGCACCCACTTCTTCCAGGACCTGGTCGAGTCCTCCATCCGCTACCTGCCGCTCTACCCCGACGACGACGGGGTGGTCTTCAACGAGGCCTTCTTCACCCGCGCCCCGAACGCCCTCGCCGCCCTCGCCCCGGAGTTCGCCGCGCTCGGCGAGGTGCTGCGGGTCGTCGACGTGCCCGCCGCCGCCCGCGGCCGCATCCTGCGCGTGCTGATGAACGGCGAGCTGGACGAGGCCGTCGGGTTCCTGGCCGACCCGGCCGCGGCCGGCGAGGCGCAGCGGCTGCCCTCGGTCGTGACCGAGCTGCCGGGCGAGGATCACTGGCGCTGGCGCCTGCGCATGGCCCAGAGGATCGCCGCCGCCCTCGACTCCTCGCGCTTCGGGGTCAAGGCGGCGTACGTCTTCGGCTCCACCAAGAACGGCACCGCCGGTCCCGCCAGCGACATCGACCTGCTGCTCCACGTCGAGGCGGACGAGGCGCGCCGGCACGACCTCGAGCTGTGGCTCTCCGGCTGGAGCGAGTCGCTGGCCGAGGCGAACTACCTGCGCACCGGCTACCGCACCGAGGGCCTGCTCGACGTCCACTGCGTGACCGACGAGGACATCGCCCGCGGCGACAGCTACGCCTCCAAGATCGGCGCGGTCACCGACGCGGCGCGGCCGCTGCCGATGGGCGCGGACGCGGCGCAGACGTAGGCCCGCTTCACTCCCAGAGCGTCACAGCAGCCGCCGCCGCGCCTCCTCCGGCCGCTCCAGGTCGAAGCCCACCAGCGCCAGCTCCGGGCCGTCGTGGGCGGCGGAGAGACAGACGGTGCGCCCGATGCGCTGGCTCCAGGCGCCGGTCAGGCGGGCCGACTCGTGCACGTGGCCGTGGAGGGTGACCAGCGGCTGGCGCGACTCGACGAAGCGCCGGACCGCGATCGAGCCCACGTGGAGGTCGAGCGGCGCGTGGTCGACCGAGACGCCGTCGAGGGCGGCGCGGTCGAGGGCGGTGCCGTACGGCGGCGCGTGGAAGAGGAAGACTGCCCGGGAGAGGTCCGCGTCGCCGGCCAGGGCCGCCAGGTCGCCGGCGATCGTCCCCCAGCGGACGTCGTCCTCGTCGGCCGCGACCGAGCGGCCGCCCTCCTCCGGCGAGACGCTGCCCGGGTCCACGAAGCGCGACACGTCGTAGCGCTCCCAGTCCTTGAGGCGGAAGGGCGTCGGCGGCACGCAGGCGTAGCCGTACACCGGGAAGCCGCTGGCCTCGGTGCGCCGGCCGTGGACGTGCTCGAGCAGGCCCCGCTCCTCGAGTGCTGAGAGCGCCGAGGCGTGGACGCGAGGGTCGTCGTTGCCGAGGATGGCCAGCACCCGCGGATACGCCGCGTCCATCCGGCCGCGCAGCGCGGAGAGGCGAGGACCGAGCCAGCCCAGCAGGAACCCCCCCACCCCGGCCGGGTCCCCGGAGGGCAGCAGGTCGCCACCCAGCAGCAGCAGCGTCGGCCGCTCGCGCTCGACCGCCTCGAGCAGCGTCCGGTATCGGTCGAGCCGGCCGTGGAGGTCGGAGGCGAAAAGCGCGAGCATCCGGCTTCAGAGCGACAGCTGCTTGCGGAGCTGCTGCACCGCCTTGCTGGCCCCGGAAGGCTTCCCGCCCGAGAGGCGCTCGACGGCGGCCGCCTCCAGGCCGTCCTCCAGCGCGAGCAGGGCCGCCTGCTCCTCCGCCGCCGGCCGGCCCGCGCAGAGCAGATCGGCCCGCAGCCGCTCGGCCTCCGCCTCGCGGTCGACCTCGATCCAGGCGGCCACCGCCTCGCCCAGGTGGACGCGGGCGCCGCCGGTCAGCCGCGGCAGCAGGCCGATGCCGCCGCGGTTCACCAGGTAGTTGACGGCGCCGGTGGCGATGATCTCCCGGCGCAGGACGTGCTCCTGGAAGTGGGAGGCGAAGCGCTCCCGGAGCAGGCGCGGGAAGTAGGAGTCGAGGAAGGGCCGGCCGGCCTCGCCGTCCGGGAAGTCCGTCTCCAGCAGCAGCTGGAAGCCCGACATCTTCGAGTAGCCGAGCAGCACGCACAGCAGCGGCCGCGGCAGGCCGCGCTCGCGCAGCGGGCTCGCCAGCAGCCCCTCCCGCGAGGGCACCGACTCGTCCTGGCGGTTGAGCAGCCCCGCCCCCGCCATGTCGTCGACCAGCGTCACGAACTCCTCGTAGCGCCGCGCGCTGCGCTTCTCGTCGAGGGTGAGCGCCAGCGCCTGCCCGGCGTTGTCGGCCAGCACCAGGCCGGCCACCTCGTCCGTCATCTCCGCCAGGATGCGGTTGCGCTCGGCCCGGCCCTTCACCGTGCCCCGCTTGACCAGCAGGTCCAGCAGGATCTTGATGTTCACCTCGTGGTCGGAGGTGTCGACCCCGCCCGAGTTGTCGATGGCGTCGGTGTTCACCAGGCCGCCGGCGGCCCAGTACTCGAGGCGGCCCTTCTGGGTCAGCCCCAGGTTCCCGCCCTCGCCGATCACCTTCGCCCTCACCTCGCGGCCGTTCACCCGCACCCGGTCGTTGGCGCGGTCGCCGACCTCCGCGTTCTCCTGGTCCGTGGACTTCACGTAGGTGCCGATGCCGCCGTTGTAGAGGAGGTCGACCGGGGCGGTGAGGATGGCCCGGATCAGCTCCTCGCCGGAGAGCGCGGCCTTCTCCGTGCCCAGCGCGCGGCGGGCCTCGGGCGAGAGCGCGATGCTCTTGGCCGAGCGGTCGAAGACCCCGCCGCCCCTGCTGATCGCGGAGGCGTCGTAGTCGCGCCAGCTCGAGCGCGGCAGGTCGAACAGCCGCTGCCGCTCGGCCAGGCTGCGCGCCGGGTCGGGGTCCGGGTCCAGGAAGATGTGCCGGTGGTCGAAGGCCGCCACCACCCTGGTCACCGGCGAGAGCAGCACGCCGTTGCCGAAGACGTCGCCGGACATGTCGCCGATGCCCACGCAGGTGAAGGGCTCCTTCTGGATGTCGCGGCCCAGGTTGCGGAAATGGTGCTTCACGCACTCCCAGGTGCCGCGGGCGGTGATGCCCATCTTCTTGTGGTCGTAGCCCGCGCTGCCGCCGGAGGCGAAGGCGTCGCCCAGCCAGAAGCCGTACTGCGCCGAGACGCTGTTGGCGGTGTCCGAGAGGTGCGCGGTGCCCTTGTCGGCCGCCACCACCAGGTAGGGGTCGTCGCCGTCGCGTCGCACCACCTCGGGCGGGTGGATGACGGTGCCGTCCGTCCGGTTGTCGGTGACGTCGAGCAGGGCGGAGACGTACTCGCGGTAGCGGTCGATGAGGTACTCGTCGAGGGCCGGCCTGCCGGGCAGCTCGCCCTTGAGCACGAAGCCGCCCTTGGAGCCCACCGGCACGATCACCGAGTTCTTGACCATCTGCGTCTTCATCAGGCCCAGGATCTCGGTGCGGAAGTCGTCGTGGCGGTCGCTCCAGCGGATGCCGCCGCGGGCCACCTTCCCCCCGCGCAGGTGGATGCCCTCCAGCCGCCGGGAGTGGACGTAGATCTCGACCATGGGCCGCGGCGAGGGCATGCCCTCCACCTGCTGGCTGTCCACCTTGACGGCGAAGACGGGCCGCAGCGGCCGCTGCCAGACGTTCGTGCGCAGGGCCGCCTTCACCAGGTTGAAGAGCGCGCGCAGCACCTCGTCCTCGGCCAGGTTGCGCACCGCCTCCAGGGCCTGGGCGAAGCCGGCGTCGGCGTCCTGCACCGCGGCGGCGCGGTCGCCGGCCAGCCCCGGGTCGAAGCGGGCGGCGAAGGCCTTCACCAGCGCGCCGGCCGCCGGGCTGTTGCGCACCAGCACCCCGTTGACGGTGTCCGCGTTCCAGTGGCTGCGGATCTGCAGCAGGTGGTTGCGCAGCGTGCGCAGCAGCTCGACGTCCCGCCAGAGGAGCCCCGCCGAGAGGATCAGGCCGTTCAGCGGGTCGTCGGTCGCCCGCTCCTCGTCGAGGGCCCGCAGCGCGTCCACGAACCGGGCCTGGTCGGCCGTCAGCGCCGCCAGCCGCTCGGCCGGCGCCTCCAGCTCGAACCGGTACAGCACGCAACGCCGCCCTTCCGGCAGCTCGATCGCGATGCGCAACTCGTCGCTGACGGTGAGCCCGAGGTTCTGCAGGGTCTTCAGGATCTCGGTGAGGTCGAGCGGGCGGACCGAGTAGAGACTGAGCGAGGCGAGCTCGGCCGCCTTGGGAGTGACCCGCAGCTCCAGCCGGCCCTCCAGGGCCTCGAAGCGCTCGACGTCCGCGGGCACCTGGTCGGGCGGCGTCGCCTCGCGGTAGAGGCCGCTGCGCGTCTCCGGGGTCACGAAGCGCCGGAAGAGCGAGCGTCCTCGGCTCTCGCCAAAGCTCCGCTCCAGCGCGGCGGCGGCCTGGTCCTCCCAACTCGTGGTCAGCGGCGCGGCCAGCCGCTGCACCTCGTCCACGTCGAGCGGTCGCTCCAGGCGGCCGCTCTCGAAGTAGAAGATGAACATGGTGAGGGGGCCGCAGTCGAAGACGGTCACGTTCGCGGCCGTGCCGAACTCCGACTCCACGGCGCGGCGCAGCGCCTGGCCGCCCTGGTAGGAGTAGCGGAGGCGGGAGAAGGCGACGTACAGCGCCTCGTAGCCGACGCCCCGCCGCAGGTGGACCACCAGCTCCTCGTCGCTGGTGACGTGGACCACCCGCTCGATCACCGTCTGCAGGTCGGCCACGTCCGCGTAGAACAGCTCGGTCTTCGGGAACTGGTTGAAGACGGCGCGGATCTCCCGCCAGGTGTGGGAGCCGGGCAGCACGCCGCTCCTCTCCAGCAGCCAGTCGTGCTTCTCCTTCAGGACGGGGATGCGGTCGGCACGCTGGGCGAAGGCGCCGCGGGCGAAGCGGCCCAGCAGCAGCGTGAGCCCGGCCAGCCGGCCGTCCTCCCCCCACTCGCGCACGGTGAGGTCCTCGATGGGGTCCAGGTGGTAGATGGCGGTGGCGCTGGTGCAGAAGTCGAGGTCCACGATGCGCTCGTCGCCCGGCGCCGGCTCGAGGTGCGTCTCCACGTGCTCGACCACCCCCGGGAACACCACCGGCAGCAGCGCCGGGTCGGTGAAGACGCCGCTCGCGCCCTCGTCGAAGCGGACCAGGCGCCCGTCCCGGTCGGGACGGTAGGAGACGATGCCCATGAAGATGTAGTTGTCGTCGAGCAGCCACTCCAGGAAGGACCGCGCCGAGGCCAGCTCGCCCGCCTCGCCCTTGCGGCTGCGCAGCCGGGGCAGCAGCTCGCGGCAGGCGCGGCCCATGTCGGCGAAGTCGTCGACGGCCACGAACACCGCCTTGAGCAGCGAGTGGATCTCGTGCTCCGTGCGCCGCAGCCGCTCGCGGGAGTCGATGGCCTCGATCTGGAAGCAGGTGTAGCTCTCCTTGCTGCCCTCCTCGTGCGCGCCGCCCACCCAGGCCACCCGCTCCCACTGCCGGCGCACGCTGAACACCGGGTGGATCGCGGTGAACACCCGCAGCCCCTGCTTCTGCAGGTAGTTCTTCAGGCTCTCGAAGATGAAGGGCCGGTCGGGCGTGTGCGTCTCGACCAGTGTCGTCTCCATCGGCAGGCCGGCGCCGCCGCCCAGCCGGCGCGCCTCCTCCTCGCCGGGGTTGCGGACGCGGACGTGGATCCCGGGCAGCCCCTTGAAGAGCTGGTGGGCGGGCGGCATCTCGCGGGCGACGAAGCGGAAGTGGAGCGCCAGGCGGGCCGCGACGGCAGCCGCCGGCAGGTCCAGCGCCACCCGGGCCGGCAGCCCGGGGAAGACCACCCGCACCAGCTCCAGCAGCAGCTCGCGGTCCTCGGGGGCGGCCTCCCGGCCGAGGATCTCGACCACCTCCGTCAGGCGCGCCTCGCGCTGCCGCGGATCGCCGTGCATCATGACGTGCTCTCCTGCAGGGTTTCCGGGCGCGATGGTACCGCGGAACTGCTCTACAATCCGCGGCAACCCATGAGGTTCCAGGTCGCCTACGGCTCAGGCACCCGGCACGAGGTCCAGCTCGCGCGCACGCTGGTGGTGCTCGGCCGGGACCCGACCTGCGACCTGGTCCTCAACGACAGCAGGTGCTCGAGGCGCCACGCCGTGATCGAGGACCGCCCGGAGGGACTGCTGATCCGGGACTGCGGCAGCGCCAATGGCATCCGCGTCAACGAGGCCCGGGTGCACACGGCGATCCTGCGGCCCGGCGACACGGTCCGCCTGGGAGACGTGACGGTGACGGTGATGGTCGAGGTCGGCGAGACGGTGGTCGTCGCCCCGCCCGACCTCGAGCCGCTCACCATGCCGGCGACCGGAGGGCCGCTGGTGGACGCCGCGGCGGCGCCGGCCGCCCCGCGGCCCGCGGCGACGCCGCGGCCGTCGCCACCGCCGGCCCCGGCGCGGCCCCTCACGGTGAACCTGCTCGTCGCCGTCTGGGCCCTGGCCACGCCGGCCTCGATCGCGGCCGCGCTGTGGACCGCGGCCCGCCTCGACGCGGGACCCGTCGGCTGGGCGGCGGCCGCCGCCGTCAGCCTGCTGTTCGCCACCCTCGGCGTCGTGATGGTCCTCGGCCTCGCTTCCCTCGCGCCCTGGGCCCGCCAGCTCCAGATCGCCGTCGCGGCGCTCGGGATGCTGGCCTGCCCGTTCGCATTGGCCTGGGCCACCGTGCTGCTGTACCTGGCCCGGCCCGAGGTGAAGGCCGCCTTCGACCGCCGCAGCCCGGGCCCGGCGGCCTCGGGGGCCGCCGGCGCGGAGCCGACCTTCGCGCTGTCGATCCTGGCCATGCTGCTGCTGGGCGCCCTACTCACCGCCGCGGCCGTGCTGGTGCTGCTGCGGCCGGCGCGGTGAGCGGCGACCAGAGGCGCGTTGACGCACGCCGTAATCCAAAGTAGAAGTGAGACTTCGCCCGCGTTTGCCGGGCCGAGGCCAAGCCACAGCATGAACAGAGACGAAGCGCTCGCGCGGCATCGCTCCATGCTCCTCATCCGGAGATTCGAGGAGCGCTGCGCCCAGATGTACGTCGAGGGGAAGATCGGCGGGTTCCTGCACCTCTACATCGGCCAGGAGGCGGTGGCGGTCGGAGCCATGAGCCTGCTCCGGCCCGACGACTACTTCATCACCTCCTATCGGGACCACGGCTACGCCCTGGCCCGGGGCACGGACCCGCGGCCGCTCATGGCGGAGCTGTTCGGCCGTGCCGCCGGGATCAGCCGCGGCAAGGGCGGCTCGATGCACTTCTACGACCTCCCGGCCGGCAACTTCGGCGGGGACGGGATCGTGGGCGGCCACCTGCCGGTCGCGGCAGGCATGGGCTACTCGATCCGCCTCCGCGGGACCGACCAGGTGGTCCTCTGCTTCTTCGGCGACGGCGCCGTCAACGAGGGCGCCTTCCACGAGGCGCTGAACGTGAGCGCCCTCTGGAAGCTGCCGGTCGTGTTCATCATCGAGAACAACCGCTACGGCATGGGCACCTCGCTCGACCGGGCCTCCTCGGTGCGCGACCTCTACCAGCGCGGCAGCGCCTACGGCATCCCCCGCCAGGACGTCAACGGCATGGAGCTCCTCGCCGTGCGCGAGGCGCTCTCGGAGGCGATCGAGCGGGCGCGCAAGGAGAAGCGGCCGACGCTGGTCGAGATGGAGACGTATCGTTACCGCGGCCACTCCATGTCCGACCCCGGCAAGTACCGGACCAAGGAGGAGGTCGAGGAGATGATGCACCACGACCCCATCCAGCTCTTCGCCGAGGTGCTGAAGAAGGCGCACGGCGTGGACCCGGCCGAGCTGGAGTCGATCGACAAGGACGTGCAGGCGCAGGTGGCGGAGGCGGTCCGCTTCGCCGAGCAGAGCCCCTGGCCGTCGGCGGACTCGCTGTACGAGGACGTCTACGTCCGCTCGCCGTACATCCACTACCCGGCCGCCGACAAGGACCCCGCCTGGCGCGCGGCGACCAGCCACGACCGCGTGCCGGAGAGCTACCCCGCCTGGCAGCCGGCACCGGCCCCGGCCAAGGTGGAGGGCTAGCGCCATGCCCGTGATCACCATGCGCGAGGCCCTCAACCAGGCGATGCGGGAGGAGATGCGCCGCGACGCCTCGGTCTTCCTGCTGGGCGAGGAGGTCGGCCAGTACCAGGGCGCCTACAAGATCACCCAGGGCCTGCTGCAGGAGTTCGGCGAGTGGCGGGTCCGCGACACGCCGATCGCCGAGGAGGCGATCGCCGGCATCGCGGTGGGCGCGGCGTTCGCGGGCATGAGGCCGATCGCCGAGATGATGACCTTCAACTTCTCGCTGCTGGCGCTCGACCAGATCGTCAACCACGCGGCGAAGTACCGCTACATGTCCGGCGGCCAGATCCGCTGCCCGATGGTGATGCGGGGGCCCTCCGGCGCCGCCGCCCAGGTGGCCGCGCAGCACTCGCAGGCCTTCGAGAGCTGGTACGCGTACGTCCCGGGCCTGGTGGTGGCCTCGCCCTCCACCCCGAGGGACGCGAAGGGGCTGCTGAAGAGCGCGATCCGCGACGACAACCCGGTGATCTTCCTGGAGAACGAGGTCCTCTACAACCTCAAGGGCGAGGTCCCCCAGGAGGAATACACGATCCCCCTCGGCCAGGGCGAGGTGAAGCGCCCGGGCACGGACGTCACCCTGGTCGCCTGGAGCCGCTCCCTGCAGTTCGCCCTGCAGGCGGCCGAGCTGCTGGCGGCGGAGGGCGTCCAGGCCGAGGTGGTCGACCCGCGGACGCTGCGGCCGCTGGACGAGGACGTGATCTTCGACTCGGTCCGCAGGACGAACCGCTGTGTGGTGGTCGAGGAGGGCTGGCGCTACGCCGGCTTCGGCGCGGAGATCGCCGACCGCGTGCAGCGCGAGTGCTTCGACTCGCTCGACGCCCCGATCCTCCGCGTCACGGCGGCCGACGTGCCGATGCCCTATTCACGCATGCTGGAGAAGGCGTACCTCCCGCAGCCCGAGAAGGTGGTCCAGGCGGTTCACCAGGTGCTCTACAGATGATCACTAAGGTCGTCCTGGCGAAGCTCTCCCCGACCATGGAGGAGGGCACCATCGTGAAGTGGAACAAGAAGGAGGGCGACGCGGTCAAGGTCGGCGAGGTGCTGGCCGAGATCGAGACCGACAAGGCCAACATGGAGATGGAGGCCCTCGGCGACGGCGTCCTCCGGAAGCTCCTGGTCCAGGCGGGCGGCAAGGCGCCGGTCGGCGCGCTGATCGGCGTCATCGCCGGCCCGGACGAGGACATCACCTCGCTGCTCGCCGAGGCTCCCGGCGCCGCCACCCCCACGGCGGCCACCACGCCGGCCCCGCCTTCGACCCCGGCCCCCGCCGCCGGCCGCGAGGACGGCCGCATCAAGTCGAGCCCGCTCGCCCGGGCGATCGCCGCGGAGCGGAACGTTCCGCTGGCGGCCGTGGCCGGCAGCGGGCCCGGCGGTCGCATCGTCAAGCGCGACATCGAGGGCTGGCTGGCGGCTCCGCCGGCGCCGGCCGCTGGCCCCGCGGCGCAAGCGCGTCCGGAGCGGCCGCGGATCCCGGTCCCCTCGGTGCCGCCCGGAACCGCGATCCCGCTCACCGGCATGCGCCGCACCATCGCCAAGCGGCTCGGCGAGAGCAAGTTCACCGCGCCGCACTTCTACGTCACCGTCGAGATCGACATGGACGCCGCGGTGGCGTTGCGCGAGCAGATCCAGCAGGCGGAGGAGGTGAAGGTCTCCTACAACGACCTGGTGGTGAAGGCCTGCGCCAAGGCGCTGACGCGCTTCCCCGTGGTCAACGCCACCTGGACCGGCGAGGCGATCCAGACCCACGCCGAGGTGCACGTCGGCGTCGCCGTCTCGCTGCCGGAAGGGCTGATCACGCCGGTGGTGCGCGACGCCGACCGCAAGTCCGTGGTGGCGATCTCGGGCGAGATCAAGGACCTGGCCGCCCGCGCGCGGGACAGGAAGCTCAAGCCGGAGGAGTTCACGGGCTCGACGTTCACCGTCTCGAACCTCGGGATGTTCGACGTCAGCGAGTTCACGGCCATCATCAACCCGCCGGAGAGCGCGATCCTGGCGGTGGGGGCGGTGCGCAAGCAGCCGGTGGTGGTGGACGACGAGCTGACCATCGGCCACCGCATGAAGGTGACGCTCAGCTCGGACCACCGGGTGGTGGACGGCGCGCTGGCCGCGCAGTTCCTGGCCGAGGTCCGGCGGCTGCTGGAGAGTCCGATCAGCCTGCTGGTCTAGCCAACCGAGACGGCGGCCGTCCTCACTCCGGCGCCATCCGCGCCAGGTAGTCGCCCACGATCGCGTCGATCGCGGCGGCTGCCTCCGCACCGACCTCCCGGAACGCGAGGCCGAACCCGGGCGGCAGGCTGTGCACCGGGTGCTCCTGGTGCGGGTTCGTCCAGGCGACGACCCCGTTGATCGAGACCTCGCGCTCGCTGCCGGGCACCTTGAAGGTGATGACCACCGGCCAGCCCAGCGGCGGCATCACGTCGGTGGCGACGTAGGCGCCGAGCGAGTTGACGTTGACCGTGAAGGTCTCGTCCGAGCGGCCGCCGGTGAACTCGAGGTGGCAGCGCCTCACGAACGGGACGCGGATCGCGCCGCCGGAGCGCCGCCGCTCTTCCGCCCGGACCGTAGTCATGGCGGGAGCGATTCTACGCCATCAAAGGACCACCCGGTCGTTGCCGGTGCGCCGGGTGACCCGCTCGCGGTCGAGGTACTCGAGCAGCGGGATGACGAACTTGCGGCTGAGGCCGGTCATCTCCTTGAATGCCGTCACCTCGAGCTTCGACCCGCCGGGCCAGCGTCGGCGCACCTCGCGCTTGAGCTCTTCGAGGTGGTCGCGGTGGACCAGGATCCCTTCGCCCACACGCTGCAGGACGCCCTCCCCGACCAGGACGCGCCCGACCCGCTCCAGCAGACGCGGGTCCTTCCCCGCCGGGCCGGCGAGGGACGCCGTCTCCACGCCGGCCAGCCCGGCGGCCGCCGCCTTCCCGGCCAGCAGCGTCCGCGCCTCCTCCTCGACGGCCGACAGCCGGACCTCGTGGCCCGCGAGCGCCACGGCGTCAGGAAGCAGACGGACGCGGCCCCCGGACTCGAGGTCGACCAGCACGGCCTCGAACGCCGGAACCGCGGCCCGTGCGAACAGCCGCGTGCGCAGCTCTTCCCGCGGCATGCCCGGTCGCAGCGGCTGCTCGCGGTGGAACCGGGTCAGGCCTTCGATGGTCTGCCGGCCGAGCTCGTCCAGCGCCTCCTTCGTCGCCACCACCACCGGGTCGCGGCCGAGCAGGCGGAGCGGGGCGCTCGTCCGCACGGCGTCCAGCAGGACCGCAACCGGCACCGTCAGCCGGGCGGCGAGCAGCGGCGCCTCGACGCCGACCGCCGCCGCCTCGCCGACCACCACCTCCGCCGCGGCGGCCAGCGTGGTCGCAGCCCGGAGAGCGGCGACGCGGTCCCGGTCTCGCGCCCGGCGCCGCGGCGGCGAGGGATCGAGGACGAGGGCGCCGCCGATCGTGTCGGCCGGGGAGTAGGACCGCAGCACCAGCCGGTCGCCGCGCCCGGCCACGCCGGGCGCCTCCAGGCGGAGCTGGGCCAGCGCGCAGGCGCCCGGCTCCAGCGCCCGCGGGCCCAGCAGGCGCACCCGGGCCAGGACCTCGGCGCTCGCCACGTGCACCCGCACCCGGGCGCCGTCCGCGAGCGGGCGCGCCGCCGGCAGCAGCGTCAGCTCGACGTCGAGCATGGAGCCGGCGCGCAGGGTCTCCGGCCGCGCCAGCACGTCCCCGCGCGCGAGCTCCCCCACCAGGACGCCGCCCAGGTTGACGGCGGCGCGGCTGCCTGCGCCCACCCTCTCGACGGCGTCGCCATGGACCTGCAGCCCGCGGACGCGGGCGCTCCGCCCGCCGGGCAGCGCCACCAGCTCCTCGCCCACGCGCAGCTCGCCGGCGACGAGCGTGCCGGTCACCACCGTCCCGAAGCCGTGCAGCGAGAACACGCGGTCGATGGGAAGACGCAGCAGGCCGGAGGCGTCGCGCGGCGGCGTCTCCCGCGCCAGCTCCAGCAGCGCCGCCCGGAGGTCGTCGAGCCCGGAGCCGGTGCGGGCGGAGACGCGCACGACCTTTCGCCCGTCGAGGAACGATCCCTTGACCAGCTCGCGGGTTTCCAGCTCCGCGATCGCCTGCAGGTCCGCGTCGGCCAGGTCGCACTTGGTGAGGGCGACCAGTCCCCGGGGGATGCCCAGCAGCCGGCAGATGTGGAAATGCTCGCGGGTCTGCGGCATCACCGACTCGTCCGCCGCCACCACCAGCAGGGCGGCATCGATACCGTGCGCCCCGGCCAGCATGTTGCGCACGAAGCGCTCGTGGCCGGGCACGTCCACGAAGGAGGCGACCACCCCCGGCGACAGCGCGGCGTGCGCGAAGCCGAGGTCGATGGTGATGCCGCGCTCCTTCTCCTCCTTCAGGCGGTCCGGGTCGGTGCCGGTGAGCGCGCGCACCAGGGCGCTCTTGCCGTGGTCGATGTGGCCGGCGGTGCCGACGATGAAGGAGCGCAGCGCGGGCCCCGGCTACTCCTCGCGCGTGGTGACCCCGAACACCGACTCGGCGGTCTTGTGCAGCTTCGCCGCCAGCGCGAGCCGCGCCTCCTTCTCGGCGCGGGCGATGAACGAGTAGTTCTCGCGGGCCACCTTGATGAGGAACAGCAGCTCGTCCCGGCTGAGGTTCAGCACCACCCGGCCGCGCTCCTGGTCGAAGGAGGCCTCGACCAGCTTGTCGCGCAGCTTGAGCCGGGCCTGCTGCTCGTCGTCGGTGATGAAGTGGTACTCCTGCCGGGTGACCTTCTGCAGGAACACCAGCTCCCGGCTCGAGAGGTTGAGGGCGACCATCCGGACGTCGGACGGCCGCGCCGGCGGCTTCGAAGGTCCAGTCGTCACGATCAGCTCCGTCCTTGGGCGTGCGTCGAGTCGTCCATGTTACCAAAGGTCGCCGGCGCGGGCGGGCTCACCTCCGCCGGCGCAGCCGCGCCGGTGCCGCCCCGGCGCGCCGCGTCTCCCGGGCCGGCCGGCGGCCGCTCGTCCGCCGCTCCCCGGCCCGGGGCGCTCGGGGCCGCTCGAGGACGTCCACCAGCGCGAAGTCGACCTGCCGTCGCTCCAGGTCGACCCGAGCCACCCGGACCTCCACGCGGTCGCCCAGCCGGTACACCCGGTGCGCGTTCTCACCGCGGAGCAGGTGAGCACGCTCGTCGAGGCGGTAGTAGTCGTCGCTCATCGAGGAGACGTGCACCAGGCCCTGCACGTAGATCTCGTCCAGCTCGACGAACAGGCCGAAGGCCTGCACGCCGGTGACGTAGCCGGCGAAGCTCTCGCCCACCCGGCCGGACATGAAACGGACCTTCTTCCACTCCACCAGCTCGCGCTCGGCCTCGGACGCGCGCCGCTCGCGCTCGGAGAGGTGCAGGCCCATCTCCGGCAGCCGCCCGCGCAGCCAGGTCTCGCGCTCACCGTCCTCGCCCCGCCGCAGCGCCCGCAGCGCGCGGTGGACCACCAGGTCGGGATAGCGGCGGATGGGGCTGGTGAAGTGGGCGTACATCTCCGTCGCCAGCCCGAAGTGGCCGAGGTTCTCCTCGTGGTAGCGGGCGAGCTTCATGGTCCGCAGCAGCAGGTAGGAGACCAGCTTTTCCTCCGGCCGACCCTCGACCTGGCGCAGGATGCGCTGGAAGTCCTCGGGCCTCACCTTCGCGAGGTCGGCAGGCACCCGGTAGCCGAGCGAGGCCACCAGCTCGGCGAACTCCTCCACCCGCTCGGGGTCCGGCTGCTCGTGGATGCGGTAGAGGGCGCCCACCCCGGCGCGGTGCAGCCTCGCCGCCACCGCCTCGTTGGCAGCCAGCATGAACTCCTCGATCAGCCGCATGCTGTCCAGCCGCTGGTGGCGCACGATGGCCGTCATCTCGCCCTGCGCATCGAGCACCAGCTTGGGCTCGGGCAGGTCGAAGTCGAGCGACCCTCGCTCGTAGCGGCGCTTGCGCATGAGCTTCGCCAGCTCGTCCATCGCCTGCAGCGAGGGCACCAGCGGGGCGAACCGCGCGTGCAGCGCCGTGTCGCCGTCGACGATGCCCTGCGCCTGCTGGTAGCTGAGCCGCGCCGCGCTGCGGATGATGCCGTCATGGAACTCGGCGCGCTGGACCCGCCCCTGCCGGTCCAGGTCGAGCACCACCGTCTGCGTCAGCCGGTCCTCGCCCTCCACCAGGCTGCAGATGCCGCTCGACAGCGAGTGCGGCAGCATGGGCACCACCGTCTCGGGGAAGTACACCGAGGTGCCCCGCAGGTAGGCCTCCTGGTCGAGCGGCGAGCCTTCGCAGACGTAGTGGGCGACGTCGGCGATGTGCACGGCCAGCCGGAAGCCGCCCTCGCGGCGCTCGATCGCCACCGCGTCGTCGTGGTCGCGCGCGGTTTCCGGGTCGATGGTGAAGGTGGTCCAGCCTCGGAAGTCGGTGCGGGAGGCGACGTCCTCCGGCGACACCGCACGGGCCACCCGCTGCGCCTCGGCCTCGACCTCGCGGGGGAACTCCCGGGGCAGGTCGTACTTCGCCAGGATCACCCGGAGGTCCACGCCCGGGTCGGTGATGCGGCCGAGAACCTCGAGCACGCGGCCGGCGGGGTTGCGACTCGCCGTAGGCGGGCGGGTGATCTCGGCCAGCACCATCAGGCCGGACTGCGCCCCGTTCTCCTCGCCGGCGGGGACGAAGACCTCGTGCAGCAGCCGCTTGTCGAAGGGGACCAGGTGGCCGCCGAAGCGGCCGTCACCCTCGTAGCGGCCGACCACGCGGCGGTTGGCGCGCTCGAGCACGCGGATGATCCGCCCCTCGGGGCCCTTCGGGGAGTGACGCTCGATGCGGGCGACCACCCGGTCGCCGTGCAGGGCCTCCCGGATGTTGGTCGCGGCCACGTAGACGTCGCGCTCGTCTTCGCGCCGCGCCTCGGGGACGACGAAGCCGTGGCCGGAGGGGCTGCAGGACAGCCGCCCGACCACGAGGTCCATGCGGTCGGGGAGCCCGACCCGCGCCCCCCGCAGGTTGACGACGGAGCCGTCGCCGAGCATCCGCCGCAGGACCGCCTTCAGCTCGCGGCGGGCGGCCGCGTCCAGCCCCAGACGGCGAACCAGCTCCCGCACCGAAACCGGCTTGCCGAGCCTCGACAGCTGATCGAGGACCCGCTCTTCGAGGCTGCTGGTGGTGTCTATGGATGAACCCGCGGTCGGGAGGTAACGGACAGCCCACTCTAGCATAGACTCGCGCGCGACCCGTGGCCCGCGCCCGTCGCCTCTCCGGCCTCCTCCCCACCGCCCTGGCGGTGGCGAGCTACCTCTTCGGCCTCGACAGCCCGCACATCCCGAAGAACGGCGACGAGTACGCGTACGAGCACATCACCCGGCTCACGGCGGCGAGCGGCGGCCTGCTCCCGCTTCGCTCCGACATCCCGGCCCTGCGCAACACCAAGCCGCCGCTGGTCTTCTGGCAGGGGATCGCCTCCACGGACGGGGGACGCGCGTGGACGCTCGCCCGGCTGCGCTGGCCCAGCGTCCTGTACACGCTGGCCACGGCGGGTCTGGCGTTCGCAGTGGCCCTCCGCATCTCGGGCCGGGCCGAGACCGGCTGGACCGCGCTGCTCTGCTACCTGGCCTTCTACAGCACCTACCGCTACGGGCGGCCGTTCCTCACCGACGCCCCGGAGACGTTCTGGCTGTTCCTGCCATTCGCCGTTCTCCTGCTCCGGCCGGCCGCGGCCCGCTCCCGCCTGCTCGTCCCGTCGCTGGCGGGCGTCGCCATCGGCCTGGCGCTGCTCTACAAGTCGTTCGCGCTCGCTCTGCCGGCGGGGCTGGCCCTCGGGTGGTGGTCGCTGCGGCAGAGCGGCGGCAGCGTGGGGGCCTTCCTGGCGAAGGACGCCGGCAAGCTCGCGCTGACGCTGGCGATCGCCCTCGCGATGTTCACGTCGTGGTTCCTGCTGGATCCCGACCCGGCCGGCGTCTGGCGGGACTTCGTCCTCCGGGAGAACGCCGGGAAGTTCGACCTGCCCGGCGGCTACCTCCCGCGTCTCCTGTGGGGCGCGTCGAGCCTGTGGAGCCTCGCCGCCGCCTATCCGGCCAACGCCGGGCTCCTGGCGTTTCCGGTGCTGGCGCTGTTCGTGTCGGCGTGGCGACGTCGCGCCGAGCTCGGCGAAGCCGAGAAGAGGCTCTGGGCGCTGGCCGCCGTCTTCCTGCTCGTCTTCTCCTTCCCCAGCCAGCGCTCCGGCCGCTACCTCCTGCCCGTGATGCCGGCCTTGGCCGTGCTGCTCGCGCTCGCGTGGGAACGCATCGGCCGCTGGGTGTTTCTCCTCGGCCTCGGGGCCACGGCGGCGGTCCTCGCCGGCATCGGGGCGCTCTCGCTGACACTCCGGCGATCGGTCCCGGCCCTCCCGCCCCCGCCGCTGCCGCTGTGGGCTGTCCTGGCGCTCGGCGCCGCGGTGGTGACCGCGGGCTTCGTCTCCTCGGCGCTCACCCGCCGGCTGGCGCTCGCCGCCTTGTTCCTCGCCTACCTGGCGTTCGCGCTGGCCCTGCGGCCCTTCGACGGGCTGGCGGGGCAGTACGACGCGGGCGCCCAGGCGTCTGTCCGCGGACAGGAGGTCGCGGTGCCGTACGACTTCGTGGCCAAGGAGGAGCGCTACCGGTTCCTGCTCCCCGGCGCAGAAGTCGTCGGCTACCGTGAGGGCCCTGACGCGTCGGCGGCCGAGCTCCTGCGCCGGTGCCGCTTCGCCGTGGTGCAGGCGCCGGTCCAGGCAGGCGACTGCGACGGCTGCGTCATCCTCGGCCGGCGACTCGACCTCCGCGGCCGCCAGACCGCTGCCGAGTTGCACGAGATCCTTCACGGCCGGCTCTCGCCCGCCCTCGTGGTCGAGGAGCGGCTGGTCGGACGGGGCCGCTGATGCGGCCCCGGCGCGCTCTCGGCGGCCGGGACGCGCTGGTCCTCGCCCTGCTCGCGGGCGCCTTCACGGCGGGCCTGTGGAGGACACGCGAGCGCGCAGGGTCTTCGACGTTCCTGCTGCGCCCGGTCGCGGAGCCGCGCGGCGAGGCGCCGCGGTTCGAGACGCAGTTCGTGAGCCTCCGGCCGAAGACCCTCACCCACGCGGCCTGCCTGGTCGAGCTGGGCGGCGGCCGGGTCCGCGCGTTCTGGTACGTGGGCAGCCGCGAGGGCGCGACGGACGTCGAGGTCCACACCGCCGTCTTCGACCCGGCGAGCGGGGGCTGGAGCGACGAGAAGGCCGTCGTCGGCCCGGCCGAGACGCAGCAGGCGCTCCTGCGCTACGTCCGCAAGGTCGGGAATCCTGCAGCGGTCCGCGGCCGTGACGGGACGCTGTGGCTGTTCTACGTGACCGTCGCGGTCGGGGGCTGGGGCGGCGGCTCGATCTCCGTCGTCACCTCGCCCGACGACGGCGAGACCTGGAGTCCTCCGCGCCGGCTCGTCAGCTCACCCTTCCTGAACACCGGCACGCTGGTCCGCGGCGAGCCGTTTCTCTACGCCGACGGCACCGTGGGCCTGCCCGCGTACCAGAGCCTGCCCCGGAACCTGCCGCTGCTGCTGCGCGTCGACCGCCACGGCGCCGTGATCGACCGCCAGCGGCTCAGCGACGACCCCGAGAGCCCGCAGCCCGTGGTGCTGCTGCGGGGGCCGACCTCGGCCCTCGCCCTGACCCGCAGCTCCGGCCCTGAGCAAAGGGTCGGCGCCGTGTCCACCCTCGACGCGGGGCGGAGCTGGACGCCGCTGCGGCGGCTGCCTCTGCGCAATCCCGACGCCGCGCTCGGCGGCCTGGTCAGGCCCGCGGGCCAGATCCTCGTCGCGCTGAACGACGTCGAGCTGGACCGCGACGCGCTGTCGCTCGTCGCCTCCGACGACGGCGGCCTGACCTGGCGAACCGTACGACGGCTGGAGGACGAAACCGCGACGCGGCGGCTGCCCGTCGACGACGCCCGCTACGACCGGACGGTCGAGGCGCTGGCCCGGGCCACGGACGCCCGCGTCCAGGATGCTCGCCCCTGGGTGGTCTCCTCGCGCCGGTTCATGTGCTGGGAGCCGCGCTGCCACTTCGAGTTCTCCTACCCGTTCCTGCTGCAGACGCGCGCCGGCGAGTTCCACCTCGTCTACACCTGGAACCGCGCCTACCTCAAGCACGTGCGCTTCAACCACGCCTGGCTGGACGAGCAGCCGGCGGGCACCGGGCCCCATGCTCCGCGCGACTGACGCCGTCGGGCTCGCCTCGGCCTCGTGCGCCGTCGCCGCGCTCTTCCTGTCGCTGCCCGGCATCGCCTGGCTCCGGAGGAAGGCCCCCACGCTCACCATCCTCGTGGCGCTCGCGGTGCCGATGGTCCCGATGGGGCCCCTGCCGATCGCGGGCTACGTCCGCGGCCTCCTCGGCGACCTCAGCGCGACGACCACGGTCCTGCTGCTCCTGTACCTGCTTCGCCCGGCCGTCCCCTTGCCGGCCGTCAGCGACCGCAGCCGGCTCGCGCTGCAGGCCCTGGTCGCGGCCGGGGGGCTCCTGCTCTATCCCCTGGCCCTGGGCTTCGGCCCGGCCGATCCCCACCGCCTCGGCTTCGGGCACGCCGGCTTCGTCGTCACGCTGCTGCTGGTGGCGCTCGCCTGCGCGTGCGCCCGGCTGCACTTGCCTGCCTGTTGCCTCGCGATCGGCGTGGCGGCCTGGGCCATCGGGGCCCTGGAGTCGCGCAACCTGTGGGACTACCTGCTCGATCCGCTGGTCGCGACCTGGGCCCTGGGCGCCCTGGCCGGGCGGCTCGTGCGGCGACGGCCCGACCGGGCGACTTCGGTTACCCTTTGACGTCCGAGAGGAGACCCGCATGCGCGTCACCTTGCCGATCCTGCTGATCCTGGCGGCGACCGTGGTCCCGGCGCTGGCCGACGAGGCCTACCGCTCCGAGATCCGCAAGTGGCGCGAGCAGCGCGAGGCGCGGCTCAAGGCCGACGACGGCTGGCTCACGGTCGCCGGCTTGTTCTGGCTGCACGAGGGCGCCAATCGTTTCGGCTGCGATTCCACCAACGAGATCGTCCTGCCGCCGGGTTCCGGGCCGGCACGCGCGGGAGCCGTCGACCTCGAGGGCCGCCAGCTCACCTTGCGCCTCGAGCCGGGGGTGCCGGGCCGGCTGGGAGGGCGAGCCGTCTCCGGGCCGGTGTCGCTCCGGCCCGATTCCGCCGGCCCGCCGGACGAGCTGGAGATGGGCCGCCTCACGCTGTACGTGATCGAGCGTGGCGGGCGCTTCGCCGTCCGGCTGCGGGATCGACAGAGCCAGGCCCGCCGCGAGTTCACCCACCTGAGCTGGTTCGAGGTCTCGGAGAGCTACCGGATCGTCGGCCGGTTCGTCCCCCACCCCAAGCTGAAGCCGATCACGGTGCCGAACGTGCTCGGCAGCATGGAGACCATGCCGAGCCCCGGCTACGTGGAGTTCGTCGTCGACCAGCAGACGGTGCGGCTGGACGGCGTCCTCGAGGAGATGGACGCGAAGCAGCTCTTCTTCATCTTCCGCGACCAGACCAGCGGCCAGGAGACCTACCCCTCGGGCCGCTTCCTCTACGCCGACCTGCCCAGGGACGGCAAGGTGACGCTCGACTTCAACCAGGCCTACAACCCGCCCTGCGCGTTCACGGCCTATGCCACCTGCCCGCTGCCGCCCAGGCAGAACATCCTGCCGGTGAGGATCCCGGCCGGCGAAAAGACCTATGGCAAGGGGCACTGAGCGGCGGGGCGCCTGAACCGGGACGGGTGCAGTGGAGGGCGAGAACATGCGAAGGACTCACGGCCTTGTGATCGTCGTCGGCCTCGGCTTGGCCTTCTCGTACGCCGTCGCTTCCGCAGATGCACCAGGCCGTCACCCCAGGTACCTGCATGCTCGCAGCGACCTGTGGCTGGCACATCACCTGCTGAACGTGCACGACGAGCCGAACGTGATGGCCCACGTCCACGCGGTCAGAGGGCACATCATGCAGGCGATCCACGAGATCGACAATGCCTCCGTGATCGACCGCAAGAACACGGACAGTCATCCGCCGGTCGACGCCAATCTCGACCGCCGGGGCAGGTTCAGCAAGGCGATGTCGCTCCTCGCCAGCGCCCGCCGGGACATCTCCCTGGAGGAGGACAATCCGCACGCGAGCCAATGGAGAGACGCCGCCTATCGTCACATCGACGACGCGATGAACCAGCTGCGGAAGGCTGCTCGCGACCTGCAAATGGATCGGATGGAAGGCTTCTGATCAGACTGACGGCGCGCGCCCCGGGCGACCTGACGCCTCAGGAAGCTGCTCGCGTCGCGGTCGGACACGCCGCGGCCGAAGGCCCGCTGAAAGGGCGACGGCATCGGGGCCGACGAGGATGCCGGGATCTGAGGTTGGATGGTGCCGGAGGTGGGACTTGAACCCACACTAGCCGAAGCCAACACGGCCCTGAACCGTGCGCGTCTGCCAATTCCGCCACTCCGGCACACGGAGCAGCAACGGATGATAGCAACTGCCGCGCGGGCCATCAACACAGCGGCGTGGCGGGTGGCGGAGCCGTCTCGCACGGAGGACGACGGCGCTCTCCGCGCAGGACACCGGCGGCGGAGAACGACGCGCTAAGTGGCGCTGGTCGTTATACTTCTCGTGCCCTGGTCGCGGCATATGGCTTGCACCGGCCGGGGGCGGGAGCGGCAGGGCTCCCGGAGGAGATCAGCCATGCGGCCTCGCATGCTCGTCGCGTTCGGCATCGCCCTCACCGTGGCCGGCCTCGGCAGCGCAGCGGCACAGGCGCAGGAGAGCTATCACCACGGCCGCCTGCGGTACGTCGACCCTGGCGTGACCATCCAGCGGGCGACCGATGACGGCGCCGCAGAGGCGGCGGTCAACGACCCGTTCCTGCCCGGCGACCGCGTCTGGACCGACGCCGGCGGGCGGGTCGACGTCCAGTTCGGCGACGGCTCGGCGGTCCGCCTGG
>Ga0335071_10001647_pt1 | contig 24073 bp, 13 predicted proteins | sample Lox_Sample_15_FD_206724 | JGI IMG/M metagenome (GOLD analysis project Ga0335071, IMG submission 206724) | Soil microbial communities from Loxahatchee National Wildlife Refuge, Florida, United States - Lox_Sample_1.5 | ecosystem: Environmental > Terrestrial > Soil > Wetlands | place: USA... | reverse complement strand
GGGAACCGAGGTGATCGACCTCGGGGGCGCCGCCGTCGTTCCCGGCGTCGTCGACAGTCACCTGCATCCGTTCCTGGGCGCCGAGGGCGCGCGCGGCGCAGATCTGATGGGCGCCACGACGCTGGAGGAGGTGCGCCGACGCGTCGCCTCCGAGCGCGCCCGCTGCGCGCCCGGCGAGTGGGTGCTCGGCTACGGGCTGGACTACAACGCCTTCACGGAGTCCGGCACCTCCGGCACGCTGATCGAGGACGCAGCCGGCGGCGCGCCCGCGCTGCTGACCTACGTCGACTTCCACACGGCGCTCGCGACGCCGCGCGCGCTTGAGCTGGCGGGTGTGACCGGGCCGCGCACGTTCGAGGAGCACGCGGAGATCGTCTGCATCGACGGCGTGCCGACCGGGGAGCTGCGCGAGGGCGCGGCCGTGGAGCTCGTTCGCCGCGCGATCCCCGCGCTCACCGCCGAGCAGCGCTACCGCCTGTATGCCGACCAGCTGCGGCGCTTCGCCGCCGCCGGCGTGACGGGTGCGCACATGATGGACGGGAGCCTCGAAACGCTCGACCTGCTGCGCGAGCTGGAGGCGAACGGTGACCTCGCGATCCGGCTGCGAGCCCCGTTCTGGATCACCCCGGAGATGACGCGCGGGGACTGGGAGCGCTTCGCCCCCCACCGCGACGAGCGCGGCCGGCGCTGGCGCGCGGGGACCGCGAAGTTCTTCATCGACGGCGTGATCGACTCGGGCACCGGCTGGCTGTACGAGGCCGACAGCGAGGGGGAGGGGATGCTCCCGTTCTGGCCGGACCCGCAGCTCTACCGCGAGGCCGTGCGCTTCTTCGCCGGGCGCGGCTTTCAGTGCGCCACGCACGCAACCGGCGACCGCGGCGTGCGCGAGGCGCTCGATGCCTACCGCGAGGCCGGCGCCGCCCAGGGCGTGCGCCACCGGATCGAGCACATCGAGACCCTGCAGCCGCAGGACCTGCCGCGCTTCGCCGCCGAGGGTGTCGTCGCCTCGATGCAGGCCCAGCACATGGCGTGGCTCCAGCCCGACCGCGAGGACAACTGGTCGCGGCGCCTGGGTGACGATCGCTGCACCCGCGCGTTCCCGATCCGCGCGCTGCGCGAGTCCGGCGCGGCGATCGCGCTGGGCTCCGACTGGCCCGTTGCGCGCTTCGACCCGCGCGAGGGCCTGGCCTGCACGCGCCTGCGCCGCCCGCCGGGCGAGCGGGGCCGCGCCCCCTACGACGACCAGGCGCTCGACGGGCTCGCCGCGCTGGAGGGCTACACGACGGGCGCCGCGTTCGTCGCCGGTGACGAGGACCGCCAGGGGCGGATCAGGCCGGGCTTCTACGCGGACCTGACGGTGTTCGCGCAGGACCCGGTGACGTGCGACGCCGACGACCTCGTCGAGCTGCCGGTGCTGCTCACGGTCGTCGACGGGGAGATCGTGCACCGCGCGGTGTAGGGCGCGTCGGGGGAGCGTGGGCTGGTGCCCGGGCGTGGGCGGGTAGGGCATGGGCACCTAGGGGTGGGGTGCGGACGCGGCGTGGGTGGTGGGCCGGGTTCGCGACGTATGGCGTCCGGTATCCGGCCCACCGGGAGGTTCGCTGGCGCGCGTGTTGATGGTGGGCCGGCTTTGCGACGTAAGGCGTCCGGTTTCCCGCCCACCGGGCGCCTGAGGGTTCCCTCTCTCGTCGCTCGCGGCGTCCTTCCGCACCACCATGGCTTCACGATCCGCCGCCACCCACCACCGCGCCGGGCATAGGATCGCGCCATGAGCTCACATGACGTGATCGTCGTCGGCGCCGGCTCGGCGGGCTGCGCCGTGGCCGCACGACTCTCCGAGGACCCGGGCACCCGCGTGCTGCTGCTCGAGGCCGGCGGCTCCAACCGCCACCCGACGGTGGTCATCCCCGCCGCCTTCGCGCAGCAGTTCCACAGCAAGCGCGACTGGGACTACGCGACCGACCCAGAGCCCGGATGCGACGGGCGCTCGCTCTACATCCCGCGCGGCAAGATGCTGGGCGGCTCGAGCTCGATGAACGCGATGCTCTACGTGCGCGGCCGCCCCCTGGACTACGACATGTGGGAGGCAGAGGGCGCGACGGGCTGGGGCTGGAAGGACGTCAAGCCCTACTTCCTGCGCGCGGAGGACAACCAGCGTGGTGCCAGCGACGACCACGCCGTCGGTGGACCGCTGCGCGTCGAGGATTCGCGCTCCCCACGTGCGCTGACGAAGTCGTTCCTGGCCGGCGCCGAGGCGGCAGGGATCCCGTACATCGAGGACTACAACGGGCCCGAGCAGGACGGCGCCGCGCGCGTCCAGGTCACCCAGCGCGGCGGGCGGCGCTGGAGCACCGCGGAGGCCTACCTGCGGCCTGCGCGCAAGCGGCCGAACCTCGAGGTCGTCACCGGTGCGCAGGTGCTCCGGATCGAGTGCGACGGCACGCGCGCGACGGGCGTGCGCTACCGCGACCGCAAGGGCACCGAGCAGCTCGCCACGGCGGGCTCGGAGATCGTCCTCTCGGCGGGGGCGATCGGCTCGCCGCAGCTGCTGCTGCTCTCGGGGATCGGGCCGGCCGACCACCTCGCCGAGCACGCCATTCCCGTCGTCGCCGACCTCCCCGGGGTCGGGCGCAACCTCCAGGACCATCCCTTCTACGTGTGCATCTGGGACGTCCCGGGCGGCGGCTCGCTGGCGGACGCCGAGAAGCCGCGCGCGATGCTCGAGTGGGTCACGCGCAGGACGGGCCCGCTCAGCTCGACCGTGGCCGAGGCGTTCGCGTTCGTGCGCAGCCGCCCCGGCCTTCCGGCGGCCGATCTGCAATTCCATTTCGCGCCCGCGTACTTCTACGAGCACGGCGCCGCGACCTACGACGGGCACGCGCTCACGATCGGACCGGTGCTCGTGACGCCCAAGAGCCGCGGCGAGCTGCGCCTGCGCTCGGCCGACCCTGCCGCCAAGCCGCGGATCCTGACGAACACGCTGACCGAGCCCGAGGACGTCGCGGCGCTCGTCGCCGGCATCCGGCTGGCGCGCGAGATCGCCGCCACCGGGCCGATGCGGGCCGTGGTCGGGCGCGAGCTCTTCCCGGGGGACGGGGTGGACACCGACGCCGACGTGGAGCAGGACCTCCGCCGCCGCGTCGAGCTCCTCTACCACCCGGTCGGCACCTGCCGGATCGGGACCGACGAGCTCGCGGTCGTCGACCCGGAGCTGCGCGTGCGCGGGGTCGAGGGGCTGCGGGTCGCCGATGCGTCGGTGATGCCGATCATCCCGGGTGGGAACACGAATGCGCCGGCGATCATGATCGGCGAGCGCGCCGCGGACCTCGTGCGCGGTCGCGTGCCCGCGCCGGCCGGCTGACCGGCGCTGCGCAAGGCGCCGCCCGATCCGTCCGCGGGGGTCATGTTCCGCGCGAACCGTGCCGATACGAGCGGAGCGGCGCCCGCTGCCCAAGAACCGATCGGTCCGCATGAGACACCCCTCGCTCACCCCGGCACCTGGAAACGGCTGGCTCACACGCTGGCTTCAGACCACGGCCGACCTCGCACGCCTGCAGTACGCACACCCGATGGTCGATGCCGTCATCGACGAGATCGACGGCCGCATGATCCGCATCGGCGACCACTGGCTCGCCGACTTCGCCTCGTGCAACTACCTCGGGCTGGATCTCGACCGCGAGATCATCGAGGCCGTCCCGGCCTACCTCGACCGTTGGGGCACGCACCCGAGCTGGTCGCGCCTGCTCGGCAGCCCGGTGCTCTACGAGGAGATCGAGGCGCGCCTCACCGCGCTGCTGGGCGCTGAGGACGCGCTCCTGCTGCCGACGATCACGCACATCCACAACGCCGTGATCCCGGCGCTTGCCGGCGAGGGCACGATCTACCTCGACCAGCGTGCGCACAAGACGATCTTCGACGGCTGCGCCGTGGCCCGCTCGCACGGTGCCACCGTGCTGCGCTACCCCTACGAGGACTTCGACGCGCTCGAGGGGCTGCTGCGCCGGCGCCCGACGATCGGGCCGCGCGTCATCTGCACCGACGGCCTCAACTCGATGACCGGCAACTGCCCCGACCTGGGGCAGATGGCGCGCCTGGCCGCCGAGTACGACGCGCTGCTGTACGTCGACGACGCGCACGGCTTCGGCGTGATCGGCGAACGCCGGCCCGACGAGCTGTGCGACTACGGCGCTCGCGGCAATTCGATCGTGCGGCACCTCGGCGAGTCCTACGACAACCTCGTGCTCGTCGGGGGCTTCTCGAAGGCCTACTCCTCGCTGCTCGCATTCCTCGCGCTCCCCACGCCGCTGAAGCGCGCGCTCAAGACCGCCGCCGCACCGTATCTGTACTCCGGCCCCTCGCCGGTCGCCTCGCTGGCGACCACCTGGGAGGGCCTGAACGTCAACGATCGCCGCGGCGACGAGCTGCGGCTCGAGCTGCACCGTCTCACCCACCGCGTGCTCGACGCGCTCGCCGAGTTCGGCGTGCACACCCCGAACACCTCCGGCTACCCGATCGTCGAGATCCCGCTGGCGCACTCCGAGCAGATCGACGAGGTCGGCCGCCACCTCTACGACCGCGGCATCTATGTGACGGTGGCCGCCTACCCGCTCGTCCCGCGCGACGAGGTCGGCTTCCGCGTCCAGCTCACCGCCGCCAACACCGACGAGCAGGTGGACCGGCTGATCGCCGTGCTCGGCGAGGTCGCCGACCGCTTCCAGCTCCAGCCCGCCGCGCAGGACGAGCGGCGCGCCGCCTGACGAGCGCCATGGTCGACACCCCGACAGCCGCGTCGACCGCCTCGCGCGCTTGGTGGCTGTACCTCGTCGGCGCCGGGCTGCTGGCGTTCGCCTACCTGCTCGGTCCGCCGCTGCTGCATTCCGGGCCGGTCTACAACCTGATCGGGCTCTCCGGCGCGGCGGCGATCCTCGTCGGCACGCGCATCAACCGCCCGTCCGACGCCCGCCCCTGGTACCTGTTCGCGCTCGCGCAGAGCCTGTTCGTCACCGGCGACGTTCTCGCCTACAACTACCAGCGCCTGTTCGGCAGCCAGCTGCCGTTCCCGTCGGTCGCGGACGTCTTCTACCTGGCGGTCTACCCGGTCCTGATCGCGGGCCTGCTGATCCTCATCCGCCAGCGCAACCGGGGCCGCGACACGGCGAGCCTCATCGACTCGCTGATCATCACGATCGGCCTGGCCGTCCTGTCGTGGATCTTCCTGATGGCGCCGTACGCGCACGATGCGACGCTGTCGACGCCGACGAAGCTCACGTCGATCGCCTACCCGCTGATGGACGTCCTGGTGCTGGGCGTGGCGGTGCGCCTCGCGGTCGGCGAGGGCAGGCGCGGCACCTCCTTCTACCTCATGATCGGCGCGATCGTCGCGCTGCTCGTGACCGACGCGATCTACGGCTGGTTCCTGCTGAACGGCGGGTACGAGACCGGGGGCTGGCTCGACGGCGGCTGGATCGTCTTCTACATGCTGTGGGGCGCCGCGGCGCTGCATCCGTCGATGCGCACCGTCAGCCAGACGAGCACCCGGACCCAGCGGCTCAGCGCCGTGCGCCTCGCGGCGCTCGGCATCGCGGCGCTGACCGCGCCGATCGTGCAGATCGTGCAGGTCTCCGGCGCCGGCGCCGACGAGATCATCGTCGCGGCCGCCGGCATGATCCTGTTCCTGCTCGTGATGGCGCGCATGGTCGGCCTGGTCACGACCCAGGAGCGCGCCGCGCGACGCGAGCGGACGCTGCGCAAGGCGGGTGCCGCGCTCGTCACCGCGACCGGTGAGGAGAGCATCCTCGAGGCGGCGCACGTCGCCGCCAGCAAGCTCGCCGGCCCGAACGTCGTCGTCCGCGCCTGGCGCGTGGAGGATCGCGAGGGCACGCCGACGGTCATCCCGCCGGCCGGAGGCGCGCACCCGGCACCGCTCTCGCGCCTGCCGGGCCCCGCCTTCGCCGCGCTGCTGCTGCGCAAGTCGGTCGACGTTCCGGGGGTCGTCGGGCTCGCCGACATCCCCGCCGGCCAGCCGGTCTTCCTGGTCCCGCTGTTCGTGCGCGACGAGCTGCGCGGCCTGATCGCCGCCTCGGCGTCGGCGCCGCTGCCCGGGGCGGTGCGCTCGGGGATCGAGACGCTCGCCTACCAGGTCGCGCTGGCGCTCGAGAGCGCGACGCTCACCGAGGAGCTCGTGCGCAACAAGAGCGAGGCGCGCTTCGGCTCGCTCGTGCAGAACTCCTCGGACGTCGTGCTCGTGATCGATCCGAGCACGACGATCCACTACGTCAGCCCGTCGATCGAGCGCGTGCTCGGCTACGAGGCAGCGGACGTCATGGAGACGCGGGCGGCCGAGCTCGTCCACCCGGACGACCGCGCCGGCGCGCTGCACGCGATCTCCGCGGTGGCGGGCGCCGCCGAAGGGGCATCGGAGCTCGTCGAGTTCCGCATCCGCAGCGCCGCCGGCGACTGGCTCTCGGCCGAATCGCTGACGAGCAACCTCACCCACGACGAGAACGTCGGCGGGATCGTGCTCAACGTACGCGACGTCAGCGAGCGCAAGCGCTTCGAGGCCGAGCTTGCGCGCCAGGCCTTCCACGACTCGCTCACCGGGCTGGCCAATCGTGCGCTCTTCCGCGACCGCGTCGAGCACGCGCTGGCGCGCCGGCGCGAGCGTAGCGGCAGCCAGGTCGCGGTCCTGTTCATCGACCTCGACGACTTCAAGAACGTCAACGACAGCCTCGGGCACGTCTCGGGCGATGTCCTGCTGCGCGAGGTGGGCACCCGCGTGAGCGGCGCGATCCGGGCGGAGGACACCGCGGCGCGCCTGGGCGGCGACGAGTTCGCGATCCTGCTCGAGGACGTGGAGGGTGGCGACCGGGCCTCCGAGGTCGCCCAGCGTCTGCTGGTCACGCTCGCCGAGCCGCTGCTGCTCGACGGCAAGGACATGTCGGTCAGCGCAAGCATCGGCATCGCGTTCGCGGGCGAGGGCGAGGAGGCCGTCGGCTCCGAGGAGCTGCTGCGCAACGCCGACGTGGCGATGTACACCGCCAAGGAGCACGGCAAGGGGACCTTCCAGATCTTCGAGCAGGCGATGCACGCCTCGGTCGTCGAGCAGCTTGAGCTCGTCGCCGACCTGCAGACGGCGGTCCAGGATGACCAGCTCGTGCTGCACTACCAGCCGATCTTCCGGATCGACACGGGGGAGATCACCGGCTTCGAGGCGCTCGTGCGCTGGAGCCATCCGGTGCGCGGCTTCGTCTCGCCGGCCGACTTCATCCCCGCCGCCGAGCGCAGCGGGCTGATCGTCTCGATCGGGCGCTGGGTGCTGGAGACCGCCTGCCGCGAAGCCGTCGCGGTCCAGCGCCTCGGGCGCGGGGGCGAGCCGCTGAAGGTCTCGGTCAACCTGTCCGCGCGCCAGCTGCAGCGCCCCGACGTCGAGGACCACGTGCGCCACGCACTCGAGGTGAGCGGGCTCGACCCGGCGCTGCTCGTCCTCGAGATCACCGAGAGCATGCTGATCGACGACTGGGACCTCGCGCTCGAGCGCCTCGAGAACCTGCGGGCGATCGGGGTGAAGATCGCCGTCGACGACTTCGGCACCGGCTACTCGTCGCTGAACTACATCCGCCAGCTGCCCGTCGACATCCTGAAGATCGACAAGTCGTTCGTCGACGGGCTCGTCGAGAGCGGCAGCGAGACCGCGCTGATGGCGGCGATCGTCGACCTCGCCAGCGTCCTGCAGCTCCACCCCGTCGCTGAAGGGGTCGAGCATGAGTCGCAGCTGCATCGCCTGCGCTCGATGGGCTGCGAGCTTGGGCAGGGTTTCCTCTTCTCGCGCCCGCTTCCGGCGGCGCAGCTGCACGCCCTGCTGCAGGGCGACGCGTTCGAACAGGCGGCGTGACGGGCGCTTCGGCGGTAGGTTGCGCGCCATGCGCGGCCTCATGTCGGACCATCCCCTCGCCCTCCCGCACGTCTTCGGGCGCGCGGAGCGGCTGTTCCCCGACAAGACGATCACGACCGCCACGGCGGCCGGCATCGAACGCACGACCTATGGCGCCTGGGCCGAGCGCACGCGGCGCCTGGCGGGGGCGCTCGACGCGCTCGGGCTTGCCGGCGACGCACGCGTGGGAACCTTCGCCTGGAACACGGCGCGCCACCTCGAGCTGTACTACGCCGCGCCCTGCAGTGGGCGGGTCCTGCACACGCTGAACATCCGGCTCTTCCCGGAACAGGTCACGTACGCGGTCAACCATGCCGAGGACGCGGTGATCTTCGTCGACCGCTCGCTGCTGCCGATCTTCTGGCCGCTCGTCGAGACGTTCGAGAGCGTCGAGCACCTCGTCGTCATGGACGATGGCGCGCAGGTGGAGATCCCCGCCGACCCGCGCGTGCGCGACTACGAGGAGCTGCTGGCCACGGGCGAGCCTGCCGCCTTCCAGATCGACGACGAGCACCGCGCGGCGGCCATGTGCTACACGAGCGGCACGACCGGCAACCCGAAGGGCGTCGTCTACTCGCACCGCTCGCTCGTGCTCCACGGAATGGGCTCGATGGTCGCCGACACGCTCGCGGTCAGCGAGCGCGACACGGTCCTGCCGGTCGTGCCGATGTTCCACGCCAACGCGTGGGGGCTCGCACACTCGGCGGTGATGGCCGGCGCCAACCTCGTGATGCCGGGCCCCGACCTCTCGGCGCCCGCCATCGCGACGCTCATGGAGCGCGAGCGGGTCACCCTCGCGGCCGGGGTGCCGACGATCTGGAACGGCGTCATCGACGAGGTGCAGGGCCGCGACCTCTCGGCGCTCACGCGCATCGTGTGCGGCGGCTCGGCCGTGCCGCGCTCGCTCTCCGAGCGCTACCGCGAAGCGGTCGGGCTGCCGATCCTGCAGGCCTGGGGCATGACCGAGACGAGCCCGATCGGGTCGGTCGCACGCGTGCGCAGCACGCTCGACGGGGAGCCCGAGGAGCGGCTCGCAGACGTCCGCGCGTCGCAGGGTCTCCCCGTCCCGCTCGTCGAGGTGCGGATCGTCGAACCCGGCACGACCGACGAGCTGCCGTGGGACGGCGAGGCGCGCGGCGAGCTGCATGCCGCCGGCCCGTGGATCGCCGCCGGCTACTACAACGACGAGCGCTCGGGAGACTCGTTCACCGGCGACGGCTGGCTGAAGACCGGCGACGTGGCGACGATCGATCCGCAGGGCTACATCCGGCTCGTGGACCGCACGAAGGACCTCATCAAGTCCGGCGGCGAGTGGATCAGCTCGGTCGAGCTCGAGAACGAGATCATGGCCCACCCCGGCGTGCGCGAAGCGGCGGTGATCGCGGTCGCGGACGATCGCTGGGGCGAGCGGCCGCTGGCGTGCGTGGTGCCCAAGGACCCCGCGACGGGCCTCGACGGCGACGAGCTGCGCTCGTTCCTGGCCGGCCGCGTGCCGAAGTGGTGGCTGCCCGAGCGGGTGGAGATCATCGACGAGGTTCCGAAGACCTCGGTCGGCAAGTTCGCCAAGAAGGAGCTGCGCGACCGCTTCGCGTGATCACGATGGGCGCCTCGACCAATGGCGGCGCTCCACGCGTCGTCATCATCGGCAGCGGCTTCGGGGGCCTCGGGACCGCGATCCGCCTCAAGCAGGCGGGCATCGATGATTTCGTGGTGCTCGAGAAGGCCGACGACGTGGGCGGCACCTGGCGCGAGAACACCTACCCCGGGATCGCGTGCGACGTCCCCAGCCACCTGTACTCGTTCTCGTTCGCCCCGAATCCCGACTGGTCACGGATGTTCTCGCCCGGGGCGGAGATCCAGCACTACCTTCAGCGCTGCGCGCGCGACTTCGGCATCCACCCGCACCTGCGCCTGGGCACGCGCGTCACCGGCGGTGTCTGGGACGACGGGGCGCGCCGCTGGCACGTGCAGACCGACCGCGGCGAGTTCGTCGCCCAGCTCGTGGTCGCCGCGCCCGGCCCGCTGCACGATCCGACGCTCCCGGACGTGCCGGGGATCGACGCCTTCGAGGGGCCGATGTTCCACTCAGCCACCTGGGACCACGACGCCGACCTGCGCGGAGCGCGCGTCGCGGTCGTGGGCAGCGGCGCGTCGGCGATCCAGTTCGTGCCGGAGATCCAGCCGCTCGTGGGCGAGCTCCAGCTCCTCCAGCGCACCGCGCCCTGGGTCCTGCCGCGCCTGGACCATCCGATCTCGCCGCGCATGCGCCGCCTCTACGCGGCCTTCCCGCACACGCAGGCGGCGATGCGGGCCTGGATCTACGCCTCGCGCGAGGCGGCGGTGATGGGCTTCATGCACCCGTGGGCGATGGCGCTGCCGCAGCGGATGGCAATGCGCCATCTCGAGCGGCAGGTCCCCGACCCCGAGCTGCGCGGGAAGCTCACGCCGCACTACACGATCGGCTGCAAGCGCGTGCTGATCTCCAACGACTGGTATCCGGCTGTGACCCAGCCGAACGTCAACGTCGTCGCCGCCGGTCTAGCCGAGCTGCGCCCCCACTCGGTGGTCGCGACCGACGGCACCGAGGCAGGCGCCGATGTCGTCATCTTCGCGACGGGGTTCCGGGCGCTGAACCCCCCGATCAGCGAGCACCTGGTCGGACGCGAGGGCATCACGATGGCCGAGCACTGGGCCGGCTCCCCGCACGCCTATCTGGGGACCACGGTGGCCGGGTTCCCGAACCTGTTCCTCCTCGTCGGGCCGAACACCGGCCTGGGGCACAACTCGATCATCTACATGATCGAGTCGCAGATCGCCTACCTGCTCGACGCGCTGCGCACCATGGACGCCGGCGGGGTCGAGACGATCGAGGTCCGCCCGGAGGCGGAGGAGGCGTTCACGCACCAGGTCGACGAGGAGCTGCGCCGAAGCGTCTGGAACTCCGGCGGCTGCGCGAGCTACTACCTGGACGCCTCCGGGCGCAACTCGGCGATCTGGCCGGGCTTCACCTGGACCTACCGCAACCGCACCCGGCGCTTCGACGTCACCCGCTACGCGCTGGGCTTCCGCGAGCGCCGGCGCGTCACGGCGTGACGATCGCGAACGCGGGGTCCGGCGCGTCGAGGAGGCCGAGCAGCTCGCCCAGCCGCTCCGCGTCGCCGGTGACCGCAAGGCGCCCGGCCGCGCCGATGTCGGCGAGCGTGGCGGCGCCCGCGAGCAGTTCATCGAGCGCCGCGCGCTCGATGCTCACCGTCGCGTCCACCGGCTCGCGCCCGTCGTCGCGGCGGTGGCGCAGCACGCCGTGCTCGAGCAGCAGGAGGTGGCGCCCACCGGTGTCCGTGAAGTGCCAGCGCAGCGTGATGTTCCGGTCGGCGGCGCGCGGGCCGTCGAGGCGGACCGCGAGCGCGTCGAAGAGCTGCTCGGCCGACAGGCTGCGGATGACGTCGGCCGGGGCCGTCGTGGCCGCCGTGCCGACCACGCCCTCGCGCAGCTCGCGCGCGCCCATCAGGTAGACGTTGCGCCAGACGCCGTTCTCGGCGCCGAAGGCGAGCTGCTCGAAGGCCTGCGCCTGCAGCTTGCGCGCCTCCATGTTCTCCGGGTCGGCGAACACCAGGTGCCCGACCACCTCCGCGACCCAGCGCAGGTCGCCGCGCGCGAGCGCCTCGCGCGCGTGCGCGAGCAGCGCGTCCGCGCCGCCGGCCAGCGCGACGTAGCGCTCGGCGGCGGCCTGCGGCGGGTGCGCCCACAGGTGGGCCGGGTTGCCGTCGTACCAGCCCATGTAGCGCTGGTAGACCGCCTTGACGTTGTGGCTCAGCGAGCCGTAGTAGCCGCGGCAGTGCCACTCGCGCTCGAGGCTCTCGGGCAGCTCGAGCAGCTCCGCGATCTCGCTGCCGACATAGCCCTTGTTCAGCAGCCGCAGCGTCTGGTCGTGGATGTACCCGTAGAGGTCGCGCTGCTTGGCGAGGAAGTCCGCGATGCGCGCGCCGCCCCAGCGCGGCCAGTGGTGCTGGGCGAACTGCACGTCGCTGTCCGCGGCGAACAGGTCGATCGCCTCGTCGAGGTAGGCGGCCCAGATGTGCGGGTCGCGTACCTGCGCGCCGCGCAGGGTCAGGATGTTGTGGAGGTTGTGCGTGGCGTTCTCGGCCATGCACAGCGCGCGCCGCTCGGGGAAGTGGAAGTTCATCTCCGCCGGGGCCTCGGTTCCCGGCGTCATCTGGAAGACCATGCGGATCCCGTCGACGCGCTCCTCCTGGCCGGTGCGGGTGATCTCGAGCGTCGGCGGGATCAGCGTCACCGTGCCGGTCGACGTCGTCTGCCCCAGACCCGTGCCCACCTGGCCGGCCGGGCCCTTCTCGAGCAGCGCGCCGTACATGTACGTCGCGCGCCGGGCCATCGCCGTCCCGGCCTGGACGTTCTCGCTCACCGCGTGTTCGAGGAAGCCCTCCGGGGCGAGCACCGGGACGCGGCCGGATGCGACGTCCTCGATCGAGACCACGCCACGCGCCCCACCCCAGTGGTCGATGTGGCTGTGGGTGTAGAGCAGCCCGGTGACCGGCCGGTCGCCGCGGTGCCGGCGGTACAGCTCGAGGGCGGCCGCTGCGGTCTGGGCGCAGATCAGCGGGTCGATCACGAGCACGCCGCGCTCGCCCTCGACGATCGTCATGTTGGAGAGGTCGAGCCCGCGCACCTGGTAGATCCCGTCGGTCACCTCGAAGAGCCCATGGATCGCCGTGAGGCGGCTCTGGCGCCAGAGGCTCGGGTTGACGGTGTCCGGACACTCCTCATCGAGGAAGCCGTAGGCGTCCGTGTCCCAGACGACCCGCCCGTCGGTGGCGCGCACCAGCGGATCGCTCAGCGTCCCGATGAAGCCGCGCCGCGCGTCGTCGAGGTCCTCGGCGTCGGCGAACGGGAGGCGCATGCGCACCGCGGCGTTGGCCGCGGCGATCTCGGGGGTCGCGCGGGGCTCGGGCATGACGCGATCCTATGGCCGCCCCGCGATGCGCAGAAACTTCGGATGGCGCCGCCGCCGCCAGCGCGTAGGTTTCCACGGATGGAGACCCTCGACAGCAGCGTCGTCATCGCCGGGTACCACGCCGCGCCGGAGGCGGCGGACGGCTTGGCGCTCGCCCACCTGATCTCGCAGCTCACCGACCGCGATCTGCTGGTCGCGCGCGTGATCCCGGACGTGCCCGAGCATCCGGGCGCCACGCGTGCCGAGCAGCTGCACGTGCGCCGGCTCGTCGGTGAGTCGAACGCGGCGGTCCTCGCAGTCGTGCCGGACGGCAGCATCGAGGTCATGCCGGTGCTCGACCCGCGGGTCGCCCACGGCCTGCACGACCTCGCCCGCCGTCAGGAGGCCTCCCTGATCGTGCTCGGCTCGAGCCACCACTCCGGGCTCGGCCGCGTGCTCCTCGGCGGCACCGCCGAGCAGGTGGTCGACGGCGCGCCCTGCCCGGTCGCCGTCGCGCCACCGCACTTCCACGAGGACCCGACGATCGCGCCGCCGGTCGTCGGGGTCGCCTGGGACGGGTCGCCGGCCTCGCGCGCCGCCGTCGTCACAGCCGCCGAGCTCGCCGGGGCGACGGGGTACGACCTGCTGGTCATCCACGTGGAGCCGAGCCTCGCGCATCGCCCGCTCGGCGGGACGCGCACGACGCTCGAGGAGGGGGTCGAGCTCGCGCGCCGCGTTGCCTCGGGCGACGTCACGGTCGAGGGCTCGCAGCGCGAGGGGGACCCTGGCGCCGAGCTCGTCGACGCGACGAGGTCCGACGTCGGCGTGCTCGTCGTCGGCTCGCGTGCGCGGGGCGCGCTGGCGCGCGTGCTGCTCGGGAGCGTGTCCGGGCACGTCATGCGGGGCGCCCACGCGCCGGTGCTCGTCGTGCCGGCGCCGGCGTAGGGGGGCCGGCACGTGGGCGCACAGCACGCGATGAGCCACGCGGACGCGGCGTGGCTCGAGATGGATCGTCCGACGAACCTGATGATCATCACCTCGGCGTTGTGGTTCGACGAGCCGCTCGACGAGGGACGCGTACGCCAGGTCGTCCGCGAGCGGCTCGTCGAGCCGTTCCCGCGCTTTCGCCAGCGCGTCGCCGAGGGCGTGACCGGCCCGGCGTGGGAGGACGACCCCGACTTCGACCTCGACCTGCACATCCACCATCTCGCGCTGCCGGCGCCCGGCGACAAGGCGGCGCTCGAGCGCGTCGTGGCCGACCTCATGGCCCAGCCGCTCGAGCGCTCGCGCCCGATGTGGGCCTTCTACCTGCTCGACGGATACGGCGAGGGCTGCGCCGTGGTGTCCCGCATGCACCATGCGATCGCGGACGGCATCGCGCTGGCCCGCGTGATGCTGTCGCTCACCGACGAGCTCTCCGGCGACCGGCACACGCCCCGGATCGCCCCCGCCGAGCCGGCGCCCGGCGACGGCGCGCCCCAGGGTGACACCGGCGCGCTGGAGCGCCTCGCGGCGCCGCTTCGCAGCGGCGCCGCCGCGGGCCGCGCGGTCGCCGGGGCCGGCGTGCACGCGACCGTCGAGACCGTGCTGCATCCCGGCAGCGTCGCCGAGCTCGCGCGCCGGGGCGGCCCCTACGGCGCCGCCCTGCTGCGGCTGCTGAGCGCACCGGCGGAGCCCGATTCGGCGCTGCACGGCACGCTCGGCGCGGCGCGGCGCGCTGCCTGGTCGCGCGCGCTGCCGCTCGAGGCGATCCGCCACAGCGGGCACCTGCGCGGGGCGACGATCAACGACATGGTCGTCGCCGGCGTCACCGGCGCGGTGCGCTCCTACCTGCTCGCACACGACGGGGAGGCGCACGACATCGCCGCGATGGTGCCGTTCAACCTGCGGCCGCTCGACGAGCCGCTGCCACGTGATCTCGGCAACCGCTTCGGCCTCGTGCTGCTGGAGCTTCCGGCGACGATCGAGGACGCCGGTGCGCGCCTGGACGAGGTCGCCACGCGCATGCTCGCGCTCAAGCGCTCGCGCCAGGGAGCGGTCTCCTACGGCATTCTCGATGCGCTCGGGCGCATGCCCGCGGCCGTCGAGGCGCGGATCGTCGACGTGATGGCGGCCAAGGCGGCGATGGTGCTGACGAACGTCCCGGGCCCGCGCGCGCCGATCGCGTTCGCCGGCGTCCCGGTGGCCGGCGTGCTCGTCTGGGCGCCGTGCTCCGGGTCGGTGGGGATGAGCATCAGCATCTTCTCCTACGACGGGACGGTGACCGCCGGCTTCATGACCGATGCGCAGCTCGTGCCCCGGCCAGCCGAGCTCGTCGCCGGCTTCGAAGCGGCGCTCGCCGAGCTCGGCGTCGCCGCCGATCAGGACTCGTAGAGCGCCTCGAAGAGCGGGCGGTAGCGGTCGTAGACGACCGCGCGCCGAATCTTGAGCGTCGGCGTCAACTCGCCCTCGGCCTGCGAGAGGTCGTGGTCGAGGACCGCGAAGCGCTTGACCTGCTCGATGCGCGCGAACTCGCCGTTGACCTCGTCGACCGACTCCTGCAGCACCTCGTGCACCGCCTCGTTGGCGGCCAGCAGCTCCGGGTCGGCTTGCGGGATACCTGCGCGCAGCGCGAGCTCCTCCGCCTCCTCGGGGTCGATGGTGAGCAGGGCGACGAGATACGGACGCCCGTCGCCGTAGACGACGGCGTGGGAGATCCAGCGCGTCTCCTGCAGGCGCGTCTCGATCGCCGTTGGGCCGATGTTCTTGCCCGAGGAGGTGATGATCAGGTCCTTCTTGCGGCCGGTGATCGTCAGGAAGCCGTCGGCATCGAGCGACCCGAGGTCGCCGGAGCGCAGCCAGCCCTCGGCGTCGAAGAGCTCCGCGGTCGCGTGCTCGTCGCGGTGGTAGCCGGGGCTGACGTTGGGCCCGCGCATGAGGATCTCGCCGTCGGGCGCGATCTTGACGTGCATCCCGGGCAGCGGCCGTCCGACGGTCCCGGTGCGGTGCGCCTCCTCGGTGTTGAGCGTCGCCGCGGCGCACGTCTCGGTCATGCCGTAGCCCTCGAGCAGCAGGATGCCGCAGGCCTCGAAGAACGCGATGACTTCGGGCCCGATCGGTGCGGCGCCGGTGAGGGCGCGGCGCAGGCTGCCGCCGAACAGCGCGTGCACCTTCTCGAACACCAGGCGCTGGGCCAGCGGCTCGCGCAGGCGGTCGGCGAGCGCCAGGCGCCCGCCCTTCGCGGCGGCGCGGCTGCGCCGCTTGCCGAGCGCGACCGCCGAGCGGAAGATCCGCCCGCGCAGGGGGCTCGCGCCCTCGACGCCGACGAGCGCGGCGGTGTGCACCTTCTCGAACACGCGCGGCACCGACGGGAAGTGCGTCGGGCGCACCTCGGCGAGGTCCTCCAGCAGCCGCGAGGTGTCCCGGGTCCAGAATGCGAGCGTCCCGCCCTCCTGCAGGGTGACGAGCTCGACCACGCGCGCGAGCACGTGCGCGAGCGGCAGGAACATGTAGACGACGGGGTGCTCGTCGTTCGCCAGACGCAGCTGGTCCTCGTACATCCCGATCGTCGCGAGCACGTTGCCGTGCGTGATGATGCAGCCCTTCGGGTCGCCGGTCGTGCCCGAGGTGTAGACGATCGTCGCCGGATCACCGGGCGCCGGCGCGGCGGCCGCGGCTCGCACGTCGGCCTCGGAGACCGCGCCGCCGAGGCGGATCAGCTCCTCGAGCGCGAGCGCATCGTCGGCGATCGGCGCCTCGCACAGCGCCAGCAGGTGCTCGAGCGCCGGGCACTCCGAGCGGATCTCGAGGATCTTGGAGAGCTGCGCGTCGTCCTCGCAGAAGATCGCCCGCGCGCCGGAGTGCGCGAGGACGTGCCGGCACTCGCGCGGCGAGTTCGTGAAGTACACGGGGACGACGACCGCGCCGGCGCACAGGATCGCGACGTCGGCGATCGTCCACTCGGGGATCGTGTTGGCGAGGATCGCGACCCGGTCGCCCGGCTCGATGCCCAGGGCGATCAGACCGGCCGCGATCGACATCGCGCGCGCCCCGAAGTCCGGGTAGGAGAGATCCACCCAACGGCCGTCGCGCTTGTAGCGCAGCGCCGCCTCGTCGTGGCGCGCGACGCTTCCGAGCACCATCTCGGCGAGGTTCGCCGGGAGGGCCTGCGCCGAGGCGCCCGCTGATGCCGGCACGGTGGACATACCGGCATTGTGCTCCTTTCGCCCGCTGTGCGCATGCGAGTTTCCCGGGCTCGCGGAGTCGTGAAAACAACGGATGGCAGGCGAGCCCAGAGCGCTTAGGGTGCGGCGCGAGAGGTACGCCGTGCTGCGTCTGGCCCGCATCGCCATCCGACACCCCAAGTCCACGCTCGCCGTCTGGGTCGTGTTCGCCGTGGTGATGGTCGGGATCGGCCTGAACGTCGCGGGCGGGCTCTCACCGTCGGTGACCACGGTCGCCGGGTCGGAGTCCTCGCGCGCGCAGACCCTCGCCGACCAGCGCTTCGGCCCGAGCGTTCTCGTCCCGATCCTGCTGCAGGGGCCCAAGCGCCAGCTCGACGCCCAGGGCCCGAAGCTCGTGCTCGACCTCTCGCGCCGGCCGGACACGCGCGTGATGTCCGCCTGGAGCACCGGGAGCGCCGCCGCGTCGCTGCGTCCGAACCCGAACGCCGCGATGATCGTGGCGTCGGTGGCCCGCTCGGAGAAGGCGATGGTCCGCACGGTGCAGCCGCAGATCGATCGGCTCGTGCGCCGCGACATCAGCTCGCCGGTGCGCGCCGACGTCACGGGCCAGCCGACGATCGACCGCGCGCTGCGCGACTCGGCGCTGAGCACGACGAAGAGGGCCGAGCTGATCGCGATCCCGATCCTGTTCGTGCTGCTGACGCTGCTGCTCGGCTCGCCGCTGTCGGCGCTCGTGATCTCGATCTTCGGCGCGACCACCGTGTTCGTGAGCTTCGGCGTCATGACGCTGCTCGGGCGGATCATGTCGGTCGACCCCATCGCCGTCGCGCTCGGCTCGATGACCGGGCTCGCGCTCGGCGTCGGGTACGCCCTCGTGCTCCTGAGCCGCTTTCGCGAGGAGGAGACACCGGACCGCTCACGCGCCGATGCCGCGCACGCCGCGAGCGCCTCCGTGGCCTCGACCGGCCGCGCCTTGCTCTACGGCGGAACCGCGATCACGCTCTCGCTCCTGCTGGCCGTGGCGGTCGGGCCGACGGTCATCCTCGCGTCGCTGGGCATCGGCACGCTGCTGTGCACGCTGTTCGCGGTCGGCGGAGCCATCGCGGTGCTCCCCGCGGTGCTCGTCCTCGCGGGCCACCGCCTGGACGTCTGGCAGCTGCATCGGTGGGGTCCGTTCGCGCGCGCCTGGGCATGGCTCGTCGGGCTGGGGGACCGCATCGTGCGCCATCCGGTCGTGCCCGGCGCGCTCGCCACCGCGATCCTCGTGGTGCTGTGCATCCCCGTGCTGAACCTGCACACGGGCCCGCCCGACATCAAGCAGCTCCCGGCGTCCTCGCAGGCGCGCAAGAGCTTCGAGGAGGTCGGCAAGGTCATGGGCCCGGGGTGGGCGACCCCGTACAACGTGCTGGTCGTCTCCGATACCGAGCCGATCACGACGACCGCGCTGCTCAAGAAGGTGTCGAACTTCGAGCGGCGGATCGCCGCCGATCACCGCGTCGACTCCGTCGTCGGCCCGGGTAGCTTCCTGGTCGAGACCAAGCAGCTGAAGAAGCTGCCCGCCGGCCTGAACCAGTCGGCGGCGGTCGCGAAGAAGTCCAAGCGCGACCTGCTGCGACTGAAGAACGGCCTCGGCCTGGCGGGCGCAGGAGCGCTGCAGCTGCGCTCCGGCCTGCAGTCCGCCAGCAGCGGCGCCGGCCAACTCAAGGGCGGCTCGGGCGCGGCGCAGTCGGGCGCCGGCCAGCTCAAGGGCGGACTCGTGCAGGCGCGCGTCGGCGCCGCGAAGATCTCCGCGGGCCTGAAGTCCGCGCTCGCAGGGGCGATCTCGCTGCGCGACGGCGCACGCCAGGCGCTCGCGGGCTCCAAGCAGCTGCAGGGTGGTCTCGGCACCGCGAGCAAACCCGTGTCCGCAGGCGTGCCGGCCGTGCGCCAGATGGCGGCCGACTCGAACACGGCGAGTCAGGCGATCTCCTCCGGCAAGACGCAGGCCGCCAATACGGCCGCGGCGATCGACTCGGCGCTCGCGGCGATCCAGGGGATCAACGGGATCAAGAACGACCCGGCGTACAGCCAGGCCGTCGGTGCGCTCACGAGCGCACGCACGGCTGCCGAGGGCGTTTCCGGCACCCTCAGCGGCGCCGCCGCGCCCGCCTCGTCGGCCGCGAACGTCGCCGCGGTGTTCGCCTCGCAGACCTCGCAGCTGGCCAGCGGCCTCTCGCAGCTCTACGCGGGCTCGACGAGCCTTGCGTCCGGCATCTCCAAGCTCGAGAACGGCAACGCGGAGCTCGCCAGCGGGCTCTCCCGGCTCAACGCCGGCGGCGGGGATCTGACGGCCGGCCTGGCGACGCTCACGAACGGCGCGGGCGCGCTGGAGAGCGGGCTCGGGCAGCTCACGGCCGGAAGCGGCCAGCTGCAGTCGGGGCTGAGCTCCGGTGTGGCGCCGAGCGGGCAGCTCGCCGCCGGGCTCGCAACGATGGAGGCCGCGGTCGCCAAGTCCCGCTCGCAGATTCCCTCGACGAAGGACCTCGAGACCCTCAAGAAGCAGTCCCCGGGACTCTTCGATTCCGGCTACTTCGTCCTCGCAGCGATCGCCGGCGCCTCGCCGAGCGACCAGGCGCAGGCCGGCTTCGCCGTGAACCTCAAGCGCGGCGGCAGCGCGGGCCAGATCGTCGTCGTCTCCAAGGAGCCGGCCAGCGCGCAGAGCACGCAGGACCTGGGCACGACGCTGCGGCGCGAGAGCGCGAGCTTCGCCCGCAGCACGGGCACGACGACCGCCGTCGGCGGCCCGGCGGGCGACCTCGCGGACTTCCGCAGCGTCACGCAGTCGCGCATCTGGATCGTGATCCCCGTCGTGGCGATCGCCGTGATGCTCTTCCTGATGGTCGTCCTGCGGGCCGTGCTGCTCCCGATCGTCGCGGTCGTCTTCGACCTGCTCACGATCGGCGCATCGTTCGGCCTGCTCACGCTCCTCTACAGCGGGTCGGACCGCCTGCTCGGCGGGCCCGGCTACCTGGACCCGATGTCGATCATCGGCATCTTCTCTGTCATGTTCGGCGTGACCGCCACCTATGAGGTGATCCTGCTCGTCCGAGCCCGCGAGTACTACGTCCGCTCCGGTGACGCGCATGAGGCCATGCGGCGCGGGCTGCGCGCAACGGCGGCGACTGCCACCGGTGCTGCGATCGTGGTGGTCGCCGCGGTCCTGCCGTTCGCCTTCTCGGGGCTCGTCAACGTCCAGCAGTTCGGGATCGCGATCGCCGCGGTCGTCGTGATCGACGCCTTCATCGTCCGTCCGCTGATGCTGCCGGCCGCCGCCGCGGTCTTCGGCCATCGCGGGTGGTGGCCGACCAGGCCGGGCGTGAGCGGTACGGCCGCCGAGCGTCCGGCGCCGACCGAGCCCGTCGGCGGCGCGCGCCCGGTCGGGGCCTAGCGAAACGGGGGAGTACGCCTGCTGTACCCATGAGGTACGCTCTGCGCGTGGCCGCCGCTCGCGCACAGCCGTCGCTCGTCGCAAGCCATCCCGACCTCGGCCCGGCGCTGGCGCCGCGGGCGCTCGTCACCGAAAGCCAGCGTGCGCGGCTGCTGGAGGCCGTCGCCCAGGTCGTCGCTGACCGCGGCTACCAGGCGACGACCGTGGCTGAGATCGTCCGCGCCGCGGGCGTGTCGCGCAGCACGTTCTACGAGCTCTTCGAGAGCAAGGAGCAGTGCCTCGTCGAGGCCTATCGCCACGGCGTCGATGTGCTGATCGCCCGCATCAGGGCGGCGGTGCGGGCCGCCGCGCCGGGGGGTCTGCGCGCACAGGTGCGCGCCGCGAACGCCGCGTACCTCGAGACGATGCGCGAGGAGCCCCGGTTCGCGCGCACCTACCTCATCGAGATCCACCGCGCCGGTGACGCGGCGCTCCAGGCCCGCGCCGAGGCGCTCGAGCGCTTCGCCGACGGCTACCGGCGCATCCGCCGCCGGATGCGCCCCGGAACAGCCGTCCCGCCGCGCGAGACGTTCCTCGCGCTCGCCGCCGGGCTCGACCAGCTCGCGGCCGAGCGGGTGCGTGCGGGCCGCGGCGAGACGCTCGACGAGCTCGAGCCGACCTTCACCTACTGCGCCCTGGCGATCCTGGCCGGCCCCGGCCCGGACGCCCAAACGACCACCGACGGGGAGCCCTGACATGGACCTGACGTTCAACGCGAGCGAGCTCGCCTTCCGCGACGAGTTCCGCGCGTGGCTCGATGCCAACCACCCGGGCGAGGCGCCCGAGGGCGAGGACGAGGCCTACGCCTTCCGCCGCGACTGGCAGCGCAAGCTCTACGAGGGCGGCTGGGCCGCCGTCCACTGGCCCAAGGAGTACGGCGGCCGTGACGCGACGCTCGTCGAGGCGGCGATCTTCAACGAGGAGCTCGCGCGGGCGCGGGCGCCCTTCCCGGCCAACGTGCTCGGCCTGCTGCTCGCCGGCCCCACGCTCATGATCTGGGGCAGCGACGCCCAGAAGGACCGCTATCTGACGCCGATCATGTCCGGCGAGGAGATCTGGTGCCAGGGCTTCTCCGAGCCCGAGGCCGGCTCGGACCTCGCCTCGCTGAAGACCCGCGCGGTGCAGGACGGCGACGAGTGGGTCGTGACGGGGCAGAAGGTCTGGACGAGCGGCGCGCAGCACTCCAAGTGGTGCATGCTCGTCGCCCGCACCGACCACGACGCGCCCAAGCACAAGGGCCTTACGTACTTCATCCTCGACATGGAGCAGGAGGCCGTGCAGGTCCGCCCGCTCGTGCAGATCACCGGCGAGGCCGAGTTCAACGAGCTGTTCCTCGAGGAGGCGCGCATCCCCGACGCGAACGTCGTCGGCGGCGTCGGGAACGGGTGGAAGGTCGCGCTCACGACGCTCATGAACGAGCGCGCCGGCCTGGCCTTCGGCCTGCAGGTCGGTCTCAAGGTCAAGCTCGACCAGCTCACCGAGATCGCCGCCGGGCGCGGGCTGCTCGACGACCCGGTCGTCGCCGACCGACTCGGGGAGCTGCACCTGCGCTGCGAGATCCTGCGCCTGACCGCCTACCGCGGCCTGACGGCCACCATGAAGTACGGCCAGCCGGGGCCCGAGGGCTCGTTGACGAAGTGGATGTGGTCGGAGACCAACCAGCAGCTCATGCAGTTCGCGGCCGACCTGCTCGGCCCCGAGGCGCTGCTGGCCGACTCGCCCTGGAGCTACGAGCTGCTGCGCTCGCGTGGCAACACGATCGAGGGCGGCACCACCGAGATCCTGAAGAACATCGTCGCCGAGCGCGTGCTCGGCCTGCCCCGCCGCTGACGGCCAGGAGCGAGAGCCATGAACTTCGACTTCACCGACGACCAGCACGAGATCAAGCGCACCGCGCGCGACCTGCTGGCGCAGCGCTCGAGCTTCGAGCGCGTCCGCGCCGCCGCCGAGGCGGGCGCCTACGACGCGGCCCTCTGGCGCGAGCTGCGCGAGCTGGGCTGGACGGGGATCGCGATCGGCGAGGAGCACGGCGGCGCCGGGCTCGGCCAGGTCGAGCTCGTGATCCTGCTCGAGGAGCTCGGCTACGCCGTCGCCGGCGCGCCGTTCCTGGGGAACGCGCTGGGTGGCCTGCTGATCGAGCACGCCGGATCCGACGAGCAACGCGCTCGCTGGCTGCCGGGCATCGCCAGCGGCGAGGCCACCGCGACGGTCGGCACGCTCGGCCCAGAGGGCGCCGAGCTCGTCCCCGACGCCGAGACGGCGGCGCTGATCGTGCTCGTCGAGGACGGCACGGCGAGCGTCGTCGAGCGCTCCGGCGCCGAGGTCACCGCCGTGCGCACGATCGACCCCACGCGCCGCTACGCGCGCGTCGCGCCCGCCGATGGCGAGCCGCTCGCCGGCGACGTCGCCGGCGCGCTCGACCGCTGCGAGGTGGCGCTCGCCGCCGAGCTCGTCGGCGTCGCCCAGCGGGCGATGGAGATGTCGGTCGCCTACGCGAAGGACCGCAGGCAGTTCGATACGCCGATCGGCGCCTACCAGGCGGTCTCGCACCGCTGTGCGCAGATGCTGCTCGAGACCGAGGGCGCGCGCTCGGCCACGTACTTCGGGGCCTGGGCGGCCGATGCCGACCCCGCGCAGCTCGCCCTCGGCGCGGCGATGGCCAAGGCCTCCGCCGCGGAGGCGGCCCGCAACGTCACCGCGTCGGCGATCCAGGTGCACGGCGGCATCGGGTTCACCTGGGAGGCCGACGTGCACTGGCTCTACAAGCGCGCCCAGGTGGACGCGGCGCTCCTGACCGGCGCGCGGACCTCGCGCGCGCGCGTCGCTCGAGCCGCCGCCGCGACCCTCGTGCGGGGCTGAGCGCCATGGACTTCGAGCTGAGCGACCGCGCCAAGCGACTGCAGGAGACGCTGCTGCAGTTCATGGACGAGAAGGTCTACCCCGCGGAGGCCGTCTACGAGGAGCAGATGCGCGCCTCCGGGGACCCGGAGTTCCACCCGCCGATCATCGAGGAGCTGAAGGTCGAGGCGCGCCGGCGCGGCCTGTGGAACCTGTTCCTGCCCCACGAGACGAAGTGGACCGAGGGCCTGCAGAACGCCGAGTACGCCCCGCTGGCCGAGATCTCCGGCCGCAGCCCGCACCTCGCGCCCGAGGCGATGAACTGCTCGGCGCCCGACACCGGGAACATGGAGATCCTGGCGATGTTCGGCACGCCCGAACAGCAGGAGCAGTGGCTCGCGCCTCTGCTCGAGGGCGAGATCCGCTCGTGCTTCGCGATGACCGAGCCGGACGTCGCCTCCTCGGATGCCACGAACATCGCCACGCGGATCGAGCGCGACGGCGACGAGCTCGTGATCAACGGGCGCAAGTGGTGGTCCTCGGGCGCTGGGCGCGAGCGCTGCACGATCGCGATCGTGATGGGCAAGTCCGATCCCGAGGCGCGCACCTACGCGCAGCAGAGCTTCGTGCTCGTGCCGCTCGACACGCCCGGCATCACCCGCGTGCGCAATCTCAAGGTCTTCGGCTACCAGGACCGCGAGACGCACGCCGAGCTCCTGTTCGAG
>Ga0335071_10001646_pt1 | contig 24074 bp, 17 predicted proteins | sample Lox_Sample_15_FD_206724 | JGI IMG/M metagenome (GOLD analysis project Ga0335071, IMG submission 206724) | Soil microbial communities from Loxahatchee National Wildlife Refuge, Florida, United States - Lox_Sample_1.5 | ecosystem: Environmental > Terrestrial > Soil > Wetlands | place: USA... | reverse complement strand
CGGCCAAAGCAACTTTCCCTAGCCGCCGCAAATGGCGTGGTTCCTGGCTGAACTTCGCGTTCAAGAACGCCTCTACGAGATCCCATGCGACCAGAGGACCGACGGTGCGTCCACCCATGCAAATGATGTTCATGTGATCGTCTTCGACACCTTGCTTGGCGGAGAAATGGTCGTGGATCAAGGCGGCCCGGATACCGTTCACCTTGTTGGCACAGACCGAGGCGCCCACGCCACTACCACAGATCGCGATGCCACGATCAACTTCGCCCGCTACAACGGCATGCGCTAGGGGCAAAACATAATCAGGGTAATCGTCGCCGTCAGAAAGTGTGTGCGCGCCAAAGTCAATGATTTGGTGGCCGTCGCTCTTTAATCGAGCAAGCAGTTCCTCTTTCAATCCGAAACCACCGTGGTCGGTCGCAATCCCAACGCGCATGCGCATTCCTCTCTTCTTTGGTCAGCCGCCAGCTTTGCCGGCCGCGCCACTGTCAGCGAGCAACAGCATGGAATTTCCGTGAACTCTGCCTGACGGGATGCTTGAATCACCTTTCAATAGACGCTGCAGCATAGGTGCCTTTTCGGCTCCGGTGACCAGGAAAAGGATGAACCGCGAACGGTTCAGAAGCGGATAGGTCAAGGTCATGCGTCGTCGTGCCTGATAAACGCCGGTCAGTGCGACGTCACGGTCGTTCACTTCCAAAACACGGTCGCCGGGAATGAGAGAGGCCGTATGTCCGTCCGGCCCCATGCCGAGGTGGGCGAGATCGAGTACTGGTGGATCTCCCGCGAATTTCTTCAATGTGGCGGCATATTGGGCTGCACTGGCTTCGAGATCCGCCGACTCGACAGACATGGCGTGAATCTGGTCGGACTTGAGAGGAGCGTGCGAGAGCAAACTCTCGCGGAGGTGCGTGAGGTTGCGATCGGGATCGCCGGCGGGAGCGATGCGCTCGTCAATCTGAAAGACGTGCACTTTGTCCCAGGGCATCTGTTCATCGGCGAGGTTGCGAAGCATGACCCAAGGCGTTTTGCCACCGCTGACAGCCATCACGAACTTTCCGCGTTGTGCGACAGCTTGACGGGCATGTTCGGCGATTACAGACGCAGCGCGGCGGGCGACGGCGGCTTCTTCGTTGAACACTTCCATTTGCATGATGGAGCTCTCCCCGAAATCACCGGCTATGCTTTCGTTTCGACGTTGAATTCTTCTTCGACAGGAGCTGTAGGGTTGTGCCAACCGTCGCCCGGGGGAGCGAGGAGTTGGTCCACTTCCTTGGGTCCCCAGGTTTTGGGTTCATAGGAGTAAACCGGCGTGTGTTTGCTAAGCACGGGATCGACGATGCGCCAAGCTTCTTCGACATAGTCCTGGCGAGCAAACAAGGTGGCGTCACCGGCCATGGCATCGGTCAAAACACGCTCGTATGCATCCATTTCGTCGCAACGTGGAGAACGGCTTGCAAGCATTTCGACGTCGCGGCCAGCGAGAGTTTCTCCCGGAGCCATAACCATCATGCCGATAGCAATCGCCATATCCGGACTAATGCGGAAGCGGAGATGATTCTCGGTCAGCTTGCTTTCGGCGATCACGGTAGGCGGTTTATGGAATCGAGCGAATACTTCCGTGCAAGTGATCGGTAAATTTTTGCCGGCGCGAATGTAGAAAGGAACACCTTTCCATCTCCACGTATTTACGTAGAGTCGCATGGCACCGAAAGTTTCAACCTGCGAATTGGGTTTCACGCCCGGCTCGTCCAAGTAGCCGTGAAACTGGCCGCGAACGAGGTCCTTCTCGGTGAGTGGCGGAATGGACTTCAGGATTTTGACTTTTTCATCGCGAATGGATTCGCTATCTGTGCGGACCGGCGGCTCCAGGCAAAGATTGCATAGCACCTGGAAGAGGTGGTTCTGCATGACGTCGCGAATGGTGCCGGTCTGATCGTAAAAGCCGCCACGGCCTTGGACTCCAAAGTCTTCCGCCATGGTGATCTGGACGCTCTCGATATAATTGCGATTCCAGAACGCCTCCATGAAAGCGTTAGCGAAGCGGAAGACCAGCATGTTGTGGACGGGTCTCTTGCCGAGGTAATGGTCGATCCGGTAGACGTCCGGCTCTTTAAAGGCGCTCAGGAGGACGCGGTTTAGTTCCTTCGCTGAGGCGAGATCATTGCCAAACGGCTTCTCCACCACGACTCGGGATCCCTTGGCACAGCCCGATTTCACGAGTTCTTGAATCACTGTTTCGAACATTGAAGGAGGAATGGCGAGGTAATGCGTGGGGTGCTGAGCGTCCTTTAACTCCGCTCGGAGCCTCTGGAAGGTCGCCGGGTCCTTATAATCACCATCGACGTAACGCACCAGGCCGATCAGTTTCTGGAAGGCATCCGGGTCGATGCCGCCATGCTTCTCGACGGAATCTTTAATTCGCGCATGAATTTGGTCTAGATTCCAGCCTGCTTTGGCGACGCCAATCACAGGGCAATTTAAGTTTCCCCGCTTGATCATTGACTGCAAACTGGAAAAAATCTTTTTGTATGCCAGGTCACCGGTCGCACCGAAAAAGACCAGTGCATCTGAACGAACGCTATCCATAGGAGCCTCCGTCAACTCGTTCTACTTGCCTGCTGCCTTCTCAAGGTGCCCGCCAAACCCATAACGCATGGCGGAAAGAAGTTTATTCGCATAGTCAGCTTCGCCTCGTGAACTGAACCGCTCATAAAGGGCTGTGGTCAAAACCGGCGCGGGAACCGCCTCGTCGATGGCGGCCTTGATGGTCCAGCGTCCTTCGCCCGAGTCTGAGACGCGGCCCGCGAACTTTGCGAGTTGGGGATCGTCAGTTAGAGCGTTGGCCGTGAGATCGAGTAGCCAGGACGCGATAACACTACCGCGGCGCCAAACTTCGGCAACATCGCGAAGGTTGAGATCGTACTGATAGTGTTCTGGGTCGCGCAGTGGAGTGGTTTCAGCATCGACAGCATGTGACTGCTTGCCAACATTAGCCGACTTCAGGATTCCCAAACCTTCAGCGTAGGCAGCCATGATGCCGTACTCAATGCCGTTGTGAACCATCTTCACGAAATGGCCGGCGCCATTGGGGCCGCAGTGCAAATAGCCTTCTTCCGCGGTGCCATCTAACTTTTCACGCCCCGGCGTCCGAGGGATATCGCCGCGACCCGGAGCCAACGTCGCAAAGATGGGATCGAGACGGCGAACGATATCATTTTCACCGCCAATCATCATGCAGTAACCGCGTTCGAGTCCCCAAACACCGCCGCTGGTGCCGACGTCGACATAGTGGATCTTCTTGGGGCCGAGTTCCTTTGCGCGGCGGATATCGTCGATGTAAAAGGAATTGCCACCATCGATGAGAGTGTCGCCCGGTTCAAGATGGGGGAGTATATCAGCGATGGTCTTGTCCACGACGGCCGCGGGAACCATCAGCCAAACAGCGCGTGGAGCTTTGAGTTTCTTGACAAGGTCAGCAAGCGAAGATGCACCTACCGCCTTTTCCTGCACCAATTCCGCAACTGTCTGCTGCGACATATCAAACACAACGCAGTTGTGCCCATTACGAATCAGGCGGCGCACCATGTTCGCGCCCATTCTGCCGAGTCCCACCATTCCGAGTTCCATAAAACGCTCCTTTGTATTTCGAAGATTTTTGGAGAATCCTTTAGATTTAGTTGCTTCTCATCAACCGATATTGCCGGATCAGTTGATTCGTGGAGCTATCGTGCGCCAGCCTTGACTCTTGTTGGCTTTGCAGTTCGGGGATGATACGTTTTGCGAGTACCTTGCCCAATTCCACGCCCCACTGATCAAAGGAATTAATTCGCCAGACGGCCCCTTGCGTGAAAACGTTGTGCTCGTAGAGAGCGACCAATTTTCCTAGAACATTAGGGGTCAATTTATCCGCCAGAATGGCATTCGAGGGTCGATTGCCTTCAAAGACGCGGTGTGGCACAAGCCAGTCTGGCGTTTTCTCCGCTTTCACCTGGTCTGGCGTTTTGCCAAAGGCCAACGCTTCTGCTTGTGCAATCAGGTTGGCCAGCAGAATGTCGTGATGCAGTCCGATCGGATTCAGAGACTTTCCGAAACCGATAAAATCACACGGGATCAAGCGAGTACCTTGATGGATGAGCTGGTAAAAAGAGTGCTGACCATTGGTGCCCGGTTCACCCCAATAGATCGGCCCGGTCTCATGCTTGACCGGCTTGCCGTCGAGCGTGACGTGCTTGCCGTTGCTTTCCATCGTCAATTGCTGAAGATAAGCGGGAAACCGTTTGAGGTACTGTTCATAGGGCATAACGCCCACAGTTTGTGCGCCGAAGAAATCGTTGTACCAAACCGCCAGCAAGCCGAGGATCACGGGCAAGTTCCGCTCAAATGGAGCCGTACGGAAGTGCTCGTCCATTTCATGGAATCCGTCGAGCATGGCCCGGAAATTTTCCGGCCCGATCGCCAGCATGGTGGAAAGGCCTATGGCCGAGTCCATAGAGTAGCGGCCGCCGACCCAGTCCCAAAAACCAAACATATTGTTCGTGTCGATGCCGAACTTGGAAACTTCCTCAGCGTTAGTAGAAACGGCGACGAAATGCTTCGCAACACTCGATTCATCACCATTCAGACCCTTGACCGACCACTCACGAGCGGAGTGGGCATTGGTCATTGTTTCGAGGGTAGTGAATGTCTTCGATGAAACGATGAAAAGAGTCTCGGCGGGATCAAAATCGTGAACGGCCTCGACAAAGTCGGTGCTATCCACGTTCGAGACAAAGCGAAGTTGCAGATTGCGGTCGCTGTAATATTTCAGCGCTTCATAGGCCATGACCGGGCCAAGATCCGAGCCACCGATGCCGATGTTGACGATATTCCGGATGCGTTTGCCGGTGTGCCCTTTCCATTCACCATTTCGGACGCGATCAGAGAATGCAGCCATCTTGTCGAGCACGGCATGAACCTCGGGCACTACGTCCTTGCCATCAACAACAATCGAAGTGCCCGTTGGCGCGCGGAGAGCAACATGCAACACAGCTCGATTTTCCGTCGAATTAATCTTTTCGCCGCGGAACATGGCGTCGATGCGCTCCCGTAATTGGGATTGCTCGGCCAACTGTAAGAGCAGCTTGATTGTTTTTTCGCTTATGCGGTTTTTTGAATAGTCGAGAAATAAGCCGGCGGCCTGCAGCTTGAAACGGTCGGCTCGTTTCGGATCTTTCGCAAACAAATCGCGCAAATGAGCGCGCTCGATTTCTTTTTTGTGAGCAGCAAGTGCTTTCCATGTAACTTGTGCTCGGTTCGAACTTTTCTTTGGCTTCTTGGCGGGCTTTCCGCTCCGAGGTGTCATTTTTTCTTCCTTTTTCCCTTCGCTAGCCGATTTAGACGCGGAACTTGACTTGCTTTGCGGCCGGAGTTCTCTTTGTTCCAAAGCCGAAACCCGCCCAGAAAAGCGTTGGCGTTGTCGCCAAGCCTGCAGCCTTTAGGCAATTCCTTGAGCTTTTTGGCATTGCCGCCACCGATGACGACGTCATCAGGATGAAGCGCTTCGACAAGGCAGATTACGATTTCTTCCACGTTCTTCCGCCATTTTTTCTTCCCTAATTTCTCTAGCGCCTTGCGGCCAACATAATCCTCGTAGGTCTTCTTTTTGTAGGGCAGATGGGCAAGTTCGCGGGATTCAGCGACGCCATCGATCACAAAAGCCGCGCCTAGACCTGTGCCGAGACCAAGGAAGATCATCTTGCCGCTCTTGTAGCTGCCTAGAGCTTGCATGGCGGCGTCATTCATAATCTTCACCGGGCATCCGAAAGCCCCCTCGAAATCGAAATTCACCCAACCCGGTCCGAGGTTCCGGGGGTCGAGGATGAGGTGTCCGAGGAGGAATGGCGCGGGTATGCCGATGGAGACGACATCATATTCCCAGTCGGCGGTCAGTTTTTTCACCTGTTGCACCATGGATTTGGGATCCATGTTTGGCCCAGACGGGAACTTCACTGGCTCTTTGTGGTCCGCGGCCAGCAGCTTTACCGATGTTCCGCCTACGTCGATCGCGAGAACTTTCAAGGTCGGCTCCTTTCCTTAGTGGGCCGCTGCCAAAGCGGCAGACTTGGAAGCAATCACACCCATCAACTCATTCCAGGAATTCACAAAAGATTTGGCGCCTTCGTCCTGAAGCTGCGCCGCTAAAGCATCCACGTCGATCCCGATTGCCGCGAACTTCTTCAGCACTTCTTCGCAGTCTCCGCCATCGGCAGGGATAATGGTCCCGATTTCGGTGTGGCCGGCGAGCGCTTTGAGAGTATTCTCCGGCATGGTGTTAATGGTGAATGGAGCGGCGAGCGCCTTGACGTACAGAATGTCCGAGGCCGACGGGTCTTTCGTTCCGGTGCTGGCCCACAGCAGTCGCTGAGGTAGGGCGCCCGCGTTATAAATTCTTTGCCAGCGTGGCGAGGTGAGCTGCGCACGGCAAGCTGCATAGACGCGACCGGCAATAGCTATTCCCAGGGTATTGCGTAGCGGCCCAGGCACTTTGGTGGCGACAGCCGCATCCCAACGGCTGATAAAAACCGAGGCGACTGAGCCGACCCGTGGGTTAAGTCCTGCCTCGATCCGACGCTCGATGCCACGAAGAAAGGCTTCCGCTGCGGCAAGGTAATGTTCCCTATTGAACAGCAGGGTGACATTCACGGGAATGCCGGCGAAAATGCACTCTTCAATGGCAGGCAGACCAGCCGTGGTGCCCGGAATTTTGATGAAGAGGTTAGGCCGGCCGGCACGCGAATGCAGGTCCTTTGCTGCGGCCAAAGTGCTTTTTGTGTCATACGCCAGCAAGGGGGAGACTTCGAGAGACACCCAGCCATCCACGCCGTTCGACCGTTCAAAAATAGGGAGAAAGTGATCAGCAGCCCGGGTTATGTCTTCGAGGGCGACATCGAAAAAGAGTCGTTCTCCCGATTCACCTCTGGCCAGTTTTTCACGAATGGTCTTGTCGTAAGACGCGCTGTTTTTGATCGCGTGATCGAAAATTGTGGGATTCGAGGTCAGGCCGGTAACGGACAGCTCGTCGATATACTGTTGCAACGTCCCGGTATCCAGGAGATCGCGTGTAATGTTGTCCAACCAGAGACTTTGTCCCAGCTCATGCAGTAGTTTTGTCGCTTTCATCGCACACCTCGCCTAGGTGCGACGACACTAGCAACGCCGTCAACCAACCGACAACTAGGAAAATTGCTAGCGCCTCGCGCCAAGCGCACCCACGTCGTATGATTACCGCCACTCACGACAGATTCCGCTGTCAGGTGGCTAGCAGATTTGCTAGTGGCCAGTCAGCATCTCTCACGCAAAAATGGAGCGCTCTTTGTGTAGCCCATCAATGGCATCCGAATCAGCTCATCTGGCGACGCCAAATCCGCGCAGGCATTTTGCGCTGGCCCTGCTTTCCATCGTTGTGGGCGCGTTCGTTGGGCTCGTGGGAACTGCATTCAGGATCCTATTGGGTCTTCTCGACTCTTGGCGAACCTACCTCATCGAGCGCTCGCATTCTCTAGGATGGATCGGCATCCCGATGGTGGTTGGTGGAATTGCATTCTGCGGGGCAATCGCGGCGGGGCTTGTCTTTCGTTTCGCACCCCAAGCGAGCGGAAGTGGTATTCCGCACGTCGAGCATGAGCTAAAAACCGGTTCTGTGGGCAATCCACTTTCTACAATCATTGTGAAATTCGTGGGCGGCATAATCGCGATTGGCGGCGGATTCGCTCTGGGCCGGGAAGGGCCAACCGTCCAGATGGGCGGTGGCATAGGCCAACTGATAGGCCGGATTTTTGGCACGAGTCTTGATGAGTCGCGTACCTTACTCGCCGCCGGAGCCGGCGCGGGCCTGGCGACCGCGTTCAACGCTCCGATCGCGGGGTCGGTCTTCGTGCTCGAGGAGCTTTTTGGCAGCTTCAACGTCACCATGGCCATCACCACTTTAGGAGCGTCGGCTTCGGCTATTTGTGTCTCGCGCGTTTTTCTTGGCCAGGCTCCGGACTTTGTCGTCCGCCCACTGCAGTTCATCAATTTCGGTGTTCTTCCGGTGAGCATCCTCATCGGCATCGTTATGGGCCTTCTCGGAGTCGCTTACAGCCGGTGCATCCTCGCGGGGCTCCGATTCAGTCAACGTTTCAGCCAGCTCCGCGGTGCATTCAGAGCTGGCGCGATTGGCGCCCTCATAGGTTTGATTGGGTGGTTTGCGCCCAAGGTAATCGGCGGGGGCGAGATCATCACGCAAAGGACACTCGATGGGAATCTGACGCTGCTTGCGTTGGGAAGCATTCTTACGCTGCGCTTTTTTTTGGGCCCGCTTTCATACGCCGGACGCACACCAGGCGGTTTATTCGCGCCAATGCTGGTCATCGGATCCCAGGCTGGTTTGCTCTTTTTCCTGGCGTGGTCGCACTTTGTTCCATCCGTCCAAGCTGTACCGCAACAGTTCGCGATCGTTGGCATGGCTGCTTTTTTCGCTGCGGTAGTCAGAACTCCAGTCACTGGCATCATTTTAGCAGTCGAGTTGACCGGAGGATTTCCTCTTTTCCTGCCGATGCTGGGCGCATCATTTGCGGCTGCCGCCACAGCCGAGGTTCTGAAGCAACCGCCAATTTACGACTCGCTTCGCACCGTTCGATAGTTCAAATCACCACCTAGTGCAGCATAGGCATGATCAAGCCCTTCTTCAGGGCAAACAGCACCACGTCGGCGTTGCTCTTCAGGTTGAAAATATCCATGACGTGATATTTGTGGAACATCACGGTTTTGAGACTCACGTTCAAGAGTGCGGCGATCTCCTTGGGGGCGCGGCCCTCGGCGAGAAGTTGCACAATTTCCGCCTGCCGGGGAGTCAACTCGGCCCCGAAATGGCGGGCACGATCGGCTTGATCTTTCCAGTCGGTTCGGCGGATCTTAGAGCTCGCGTAGGACTGATTCTTGAGCACCGCCTCAATTGCCGAAAGCAATTCCGAGGGATGAGAATGTTTCAAAACAAATCCTACCTTACCCACAGAACATGCAGCAGCAACGAGATTGGCGTCTTCATACATCGTCATAAATACGATTTTTACCTTGGGTATAAGTTGAAGTAGCCGGCGAGCTGCGTCCACGCCATTCAGCATAGGCATCCCAATGTCGAGGATCACAAGATCAGGATTCAGGAAGGGCGCCTTTTCCAGCAACTCGCGGCCGTCCTGGGCAAACCCAACCACGTCGTAACTTTTCTCCAAGAACAGGCGCAGCGCTTCCGTAAAAACGGCATGGTCATCAGCGATCAAGATCCGCGGACGGTTCGTTGCTTTTTTATCGCTAGGCATGTTGCTCTCCGTGCTGTGCTTCCGATTCCAAACCGGTTACGGGTAACGAGAATTGAGATAGAGGAGCGAAAAGCTCAATCGTTGTGCCTCGGCCAGCTGTGGATCGGACTTTAAGCTGACCGCCTACGAGCCGTGCACGCTCTTCCATACTGCGGATTCCCAGGCCAACGCGCCGAGCGGAATCTGTGACCGCAAAGCCTCGCCCGTCGTCGTGAATCGAAAGATTAAGCTTGTTGTCAATAATCGAAAGACTGACCTGCGCGCGGCCGGCCCCGCTATGCTTTTTGACGTTCCGCAGTGCTTCTTGCCCGATGCGGAAGAGGCACAGTGCCGTTTCACCTCGAATGTCGTCGGGGATTTGGTCCGCGGAGAACTGCACTTCTATGCCGTTTTGGCTCTCGAATTCGCGGCAGAGAGACTGCAGGCCCGGCTTAAGGCCCAGATTCTCGAGCACCGAGGAATGAAGGCGGTGAGAGAGTGCGTGGAGATCGGTTCCGAATTCGCTCACGTCATTCCAGAGACCGCGCAGCTTGGTCGTGACCTCGTTTGATTGTCCGTCGAGGCCTTCCTCGATTTCTTCGAGTTGATACGCGATGGCGGCAAGCCGCTGACCGAAATCGTCATGGATTTCCCGGCCAAGGCGACGGCGCTCGTCTTCCTGGATGCCAATCAATCTTCCGGTGAGCTCGAGTCGATCCCGTTCCGCCAAAACTCGCTTTCGTATTTCGAAAAGGAGATAACCCGTCAGGCCCAGCAATGCGATGAGTGAAATCCCGAGGATGGACAGCCAGGCCCAATATTTCTGCCAGATAGTCAGCTCGCGAAACAACACCAGACTGTTGGGCGGCAGGCGATTCTCATCCATATTCCAGCGGTGCAATTGCTTCCAATCAGAAACGAATTGGTTCGACGTGACCGTTACCGGGATCTCGCCGGGCCGCTTTCCGTCGAGCACTTCATGAAGGATGTGCGCAATGGCTTTTCCCTGCCCTGCGAAACTGACAACTTCTCCCCCCACGATTCCGCGCCCCATGTAGGTATCAGAGATACCGAAAACAGGTGCTCTGGAGGCCTCCGCGATCATCGGCAATGCGGTGCTCGCGTTGATGAACTGCCGCCCCGCGGCGTCCTGCCAATAGCTCAGGTAAAGAACGATGGAATCCGCGGGCAGTTTTTCGAGCCTGGCGAGAAGTTGCGGCATGTCCAGATCCGTCAAGTACGTCAGGTCGAGCTTGCCCGCATATTTCCCGAGCTGCGGTGTCACGACTTTCAGAATTCCCCGGTCGTACGCCGAGATTCCAGCGACAACGAACAAGTGTTTCGTGTCGGGAAGCAGTCTCAACGCGCCATCGACTGTGTCTTGCGGATTCAGGTCCAGCCATGTGCCGGTAAAGCGATCGTTCAATTGGACACCAGGAACCTGGGCGGGCAGCGTGCAGCAGATGACGACCGGCACGCCAGGAAAGAACGAGGCGGGCGCCTCGGAAACGAATCGAATGGGTTCGGGCCCAACAGCCACAATCGCGTCGATTTTTCTGTCCCTGTATCGATGGAGGTACCACTCGCGCAGGTCAAGTTGATCCCGAGAGTCTGGAAACATCGCTGTCTCTAGGTTCTCAACATAAAGTTCAACCTGATATCCAGAAGTTCGGGAGATATCCGCCTGAATCTGTTGAACGACCAGTCCCGGGGCAGGAGCAGTAGGACCCATTTCGCTGAACAACAGGACACGTTTCGTTTCGGGGATTGGGGGTGATTGCTGTGGCAATGCAGGCACAATGCCCGCTACGCAAAGCGCGATGGCGAGTAATTGGCGGAAAGACACGCGAAACCTCGGCTTATGCTGGAGACGAGTTTAGAATCAGGCGGGAGCGCGCGCTGGTGGGGGCGGTGGAGGCGGGCCAGCCATACCCTAGCTAGCGAATATAGATGAAAACGGTCTGAATTGCCAGAACAGCGCGGCTCCGTACCGAAGAGTTCATCCCAAGCGATCGTCAATGCGCTGCAAGCCGGGTGAGAGGAACGTGCGACCGCAGAGAGCCTCGTTGATCGCCGGGATAAGATCGGCGCGCATTTGCCGCTTCACTACATATCCCAATGCGCCAGCGCGCCGGCAGGCCCTTATGAACTCGGCATCCGTATGGACGGTAAGAAATACAAATTTGGCGTCGCACCCAGCCGCGTGGAGTTGGGCAGAAGCCTGGATGCCGTCAAGTTGGGGCATGGAAATGTCCGTAACGACTACGTCGGGATGAAGATTTGTAACTTTGAAAATGAGGTCGCGGCCGTTTTGGGCCGTTCCAACTATGTCAAATAAATTCTTGAGTAACTCCGTAACGTGACGTACGAATCCAGAATGGTCGTCAACAACAAGTATGCGCGGACGACTCAATTCCAGCCTCCAAAAGCCCACGGCTCCGATCACCGGCAGGGCTTAGCGGCACCTCCAACTTAAGTCGGCCCCGCAGAGCTGGCTACTAGGCAATTGACTAGTGTCCGTAATGCCTCAACGCAACAGCTAGCTATGGGCATGGGTTGGTTAGCTACGGCTGACGCGAGTTAATCTTCTCATGGTGATGTCAGGACTGTTCACTTTGCCTGTACAAAAGCCTGTTATCCAATGTTACAAGCCGTCAGCACGATATTGCCGTAGAGTGACGGCAAAACAGAGAGAAGAGAACCACCGGACGTCCAAACAGGCATGATGCGGACTAGTTCGATGGAACAGTTACTTCATCGGGACGAATACAATGCACACGGGGTCGTGTATCCCGGTGATGCGTTCGCTTGGCGCTAGCCGCCCAGTCGACTGGTCGATTCGGAAAAGCTGTAGGTTGTTGCTCCGGTGATTGGCGGCTAGTAGCCAGTTCGCCGTCGGCTCAATAGCGAAGTTGCGCGGGATCTCGCCTCCGCTCGAAATCCTCTGAACAAAAGAAAGCGTGCCGTCTTGGGCGTTGACACTGAACACTACGATGTCGTTAGTGTCGTCTCCTCGATTGGAGACGTATAGAAACTTGCCCCTGGCGTCCACGACGATTTCCGCTTCGCGATTACTGCTCTGAAAATTATCTTTCAGGCTCGATACAATCTGCTTAGTCTTTAAAATTCCCGATTGGGCGTCGTAGGCAAATACAGTTACAGTCCCCCCCCATTTCACTGGACAGATAAACAAAATTGGCTGACGGAGCAAATGCGACGTGACGGGGGCCCGAGCCCGGCGTTACTGTCGCAAAGGGAGGATCATTGGGTGTTAGAGAGCCGGAGTTGACATCGAAACGATACACGAGTACTTGATCGGTCCCGAGATCTGCCGACAGTGCGAAGCGATTATTGTGATCAGTGCCAATGAAGTGAGCGTGGGGTCCAGCCTGCCTTTGCTTATTGACACTTGAGCCTACTTGTTGCGCGAATGCCGTGTGCGGCCCGAGTTTTCCATCGTTCCCGATTGGGAAAACGGCCACGCTTCCGCTGTTGTAGTTCGCTACCAGTACGTATCGGCCGGATTTGTCAACGGATATATGCGCCGGCGCGGTTCCCAGGGACGATACTCGGTTTAGAAACTGCAGTTTCCCGGTCACATGATTGACCGCAAACGCGCTAACGCCGCCGTTTGGCTCACCGTCTAGGGTGTCTTGTTCGTTGACCGCGTAAAGGAATCGACCAGTGGGATCAACTGCGAGGAAGGAAGGGTTCGATGCTTCCCCGGCGAGCCCTAGAGGAGTGATCTTGCCGCTTTGCGAATCAAAACGGTAAGAGTAGATGCCCTTGCTGCCGTCACTAGCGTACGTTCCTACAAACACCAAGTAGTCCTGCGCAAAGCACGAGGCAACCGCGATGGAAAAATAAAGGAAAATCAGCACGATGACTTGGAGCTGCCTTGGTAGCTTGGAATGTACTTTCTTGCTCATAAGTCTCCCCGGCCACATAAGGGAAAACACCCTATCAGACCTTTCGCTTGCCATCACTCAGAGTATGAGACGCATCGGTGCATGCGAACATGCTAATCAATTTAGCGATCCAGCCGGTCCAGCCCGTTTGGTGACTGGCCCCCAACCCCGCACCGTTGTCTCCGTGGAAGTACTCGTGAAACAGAATGTAATCCCTCCAGTGAGGGTCGCATTGGAATTTCCGCATTCCCCCGTACACAGGCCGGTGTCCGGATTCGTCGCGCAGAAAAATTCGCTCCAAACGGCGAGAAATCTCTCGAGCTACCGAGAACAGGTTCATTAATTGCCCGGATCCGGTTGGGCACTCTATAAGAAACTTGTCACCGTAAAAAAGATAGAATTGCAGGAGTGCACGGATGACAAGCACATTTAACGGCATCCAGATCGGCCCGCGCCAGTTAGAGTTGCCACCGAACATGCCCGTATCCGACTCTGCGGGAAGGTAATTAACCCGGTAATCCTGCCCGTGCACATTGACAACGTACGGATGCTCTAAATGATAGCGGGAGATTGCGCGTAGACCGAAAGGGCTGAGAAATTCTGTCTCATCGAGAATGCAGGGGAGAATGCGCCGCAATCGTTCCTCGCTCACCAGGGCCAACAAGCCCCGATCGTTTACCCCGCGATAGCCCGGTCCAGATTTGTGAATCCAGTCGAGCAATTGAGGGAATTGATGAAGCCGCTCGATCACGGCCGCTTGTGCGTCAGGAATATTCTCCCGCATCCACGGTTCAATTACCGTAGTTGCACACAGGGGCAGCAAGCCGACCATCGATCGAACTTTCAATCGATCGGCTGTCCCGTCAGGCAGACGCAACACATCGTAATAGAAACCGTCGCCCTCATCCCACATGCCGTTCCCACCAGCGGAGTTCATGGCACTTGCAATCCAGAGAAATTGGTCGATATATCTGGTGGCCAGTTCTCCGTAATAAGACTCCTCGGCCGCCAACTCACAGCTCATCTCGATCATGCTGTGACAGAAGAGCGCCACCCAAGCGGTGCCATCTGCCTGTTCGAGATGGCCACCAGTTGGAAGGGGCGCGCTACGGTCGAAGACTCCAATATTGTCGAGCCCGAGAAAACCGCCTTCGAAAAGGTTTCTTCCGTAGCGGTCTTTCTGATTAATCCACCAGCTGAAATTGGGAGCGAGCTTATGGAAACACCGTTTGAGAAAGCCGAGGTCCCCGCATCCTTTCAGTGTTCGCTCAATGCGATAAAGAAAAATGGCAGCCCAAGCCTGCACCGGAGGATTGACATCACTGAAATTCCATTCGTATGCAGGCAACTGTCCCGTCGGATGCTGGTATCGAGGATTCAACAACAGCTCCAATTGGTCCTTTGCCAGTTTCATGTCGACAGTAGAAAGAGCCAAAGCTTGGAAGGCCAAATCCCATGCTGCGTACCAGGGGTACTCCCATTTGTCCGGCATCGAAATTACATCGTTGTTGTTCATGTGGAACCATTGGCGGTTCCGAATGTTCGTATGATTCGGTTGAAAGGGATCGACTCGATGTTCCTCGAGCCATGTCGCGACGTTCAAACCAAAGTATTGTTTGCTCCACAGCATTCCAGCCAGAGCTTGGCGCATCACGAGCGCTTGGTCTTGTGTGATTGCCACAGGTAAAATGCTTGAATAGAATTCATCGGCTTCATCCTTCCGCGTGCGGATGACGACGTCGAACTGTCGAAACGGATCACTTAGAGCAGAAGGCGGCAGTTCGGTAAGCCGAATGCGCACGGTGGCCGTCTTACCCGCATCGACAGCCAACTCGTAATGTGCCGCCACTTTGGTCCCCACTTGTTTCGGATTCACTGCCGATCTTTCGCCGTGAACGAAAAAGTTGTTGATTCCATCCTTGACATAAGGTGAAGCATTAGGGTGACCAAAAATCCGCTCATTATTGGTTTCATTCTCGGTAAACAGCAGGGGAACAAACCCATCGCAATAGAAGTAACGCAGCCCGAGTTGACTGTGCGCTGCCTCAACACAAACATAGTCGCTGGAGGCGTCGATCACCTTCATGCTTGGCTTTGGGACGTCCTTCCACCAGCTCCACGTATTTCGAAACCATAGGGTCGGCAGTAGGTGTAAGACGGCAGGCTCCGGACCGCGATTGCTCACACTGATCTGGACCAGAATATCTTCCGGGGATTGCTTCGCGTACTCCACAAATACGTCGAAGTAACGATCTTCATCGAAAACGCCGGTATCCAGCAGTTCGTATTCAAATTCCAACTTGCTTCGGCGGCGATTTGTTTCAACCAAGTTGTCATAGGGGTAAGGCGCCTGAGGATACTTGTACAGGTACTTCATATAGGAGTGCGTCGGGGTGCTGTCGAGATAGAAATAATATTCCTTGACGTCTTCGCCGTGATTGCCTTCATTGTTACTCAGTCCAAACGTGCGCTCTTTCAGAATTGCGTCGCGTCCATTCCATAGCGCTAACGCGAAGCATAGTAGTTGTTGGTCGTCACTGATACCCGCAAGACCGTCTTCGCCCCAATGATAGGCGCGTGACCGCGCCTGATCATGCGGGAAGTAGTTCCAGGCGTCCCCGTTGTCGCTATAGTCCTCGCGGACCGTACCCCATTGCCGCTCACTCAGGTACGGACCCCATTTGCGCCAGGCGACATTCTTTTCATTTGCTTCGTTTAGCCGAGCCTGCTCATTGCCTGTGGCAAGCGAGTTCCTCACAATGTTCTTATTGACCATGTTGATTTCCCTTCGTATTCGAATTGTGAAACCAAGCATCTAGTCAAGTTTTTGGCGCCATTATTCTCCAACTCACTTTCTTCCGTGGCTTGATCGGGTTTATCCTTCGGCAAACTGTATAACTACCTTAATGTCATTCGGCTGACGCTGTAGCGCTGAGGCAAAGTTTTCTGGTCTTTCGCGGCGCGAGATCAATTTCGATAACCAGCTCCGATCGGCTCGGGAAAGTGCTTCGCCCCCTTTGAACCAGTGCCGTTTATTGGCGTTCACGCTCCCGACGACAACTTTGTTTTTTAAGACCGCTTCGGTCGCCACGTCTGCGGTGATTCGATTGCTGGCGCCGCCTCCGGCTCCGACGCCTGTAAGACACACGATGCCTCCGGCGCCTACTTGTTGAATGCAATCATTGATGACAGTCCCGACGCCAGTGCATTCAATGATCACATCCGGCTCGAACCCGATGCTCGCTACACTCCCCGTGTGATACATCGCCCCGAGGGCACGCACCAAGTCAGGTTTCGGCCCGGATTCAGCTCGATCGAGGACGTGAACACTAAGGCCACGCTGCTTTCCTAGCAGCGCCGCCAGCAGGCCAATAGGACCGGCACCAGTCACGAGTACGTTCTGAGGCTCCCAAAAGGAGCGACTACCTATCAGCTCAACCTCTTCCCAAGCCTTCGCAACTACGGTGGTGGGCTCGAGCAGTACACCAAGTACTCCTAGTGACGAGTCGATCTTGATGGCGTAATCGGGCTCAATCCGCCATCGTTCCGACATATAGCCGTCAATTTGCTTGATGCCGCGCTCCGTATATTGGCCGTTGCGGCACATGTCCCATTCCCCGACAGCGCAGTTGGGGCACGGCACCGGGTCCGGGCGACGCACAATGCCGACTACGAGCTCGCCTTTTTTCATTCGGCCCGTTGGGTCAGGTTCGATCACGCGACCCAAAGACTCGTGGCCCAAGACAAGCCGCGTTTTCCCTGGAGGTGCCCATCCATACTTGCCTTCACTGATTTCGACATCCGTCCCGCAGACGCCAACAGCCACCGCCTCCACGAGCACGGATCCGTTCCGCATATCCGGCTCGGCGACGTCTTCCAGGCGTGCGCTTCCTTTTACCTTGGGCTCCACTGTGATGGCCTTCATCTGCCGCCTCCTGTGTTTGCTTTGACTTTGGGTGTGCGAGCAATTCTCTCCACACGTCCCTTTAGAAAATCTCCGCGATTACTATCGAAGTAGTAAAGCTTTGCAACCTCAATTCGCCTCGCCAATGCGCTGCAGGCAATAATCGCAATGAGCATGCCAAGGACGGGGCCAACCCAGTAGATCCACCAGGCCTCCCAGGCGCCCGCTACGATCGCCGGACCAAAACTCCGTGCCGGGTTTGTGCTGGTCCCCGAGATAGGTGCTTCCAGGCAAACCATCACCGAGTAGAGCGGCGGAAAAAGCGCTGGAGTGAACTGCCGGATCTCTCGAAAGGCAAGAAAAAGACAGAGTAGCGTGACCATGACAAATGTTGTGACCACTTCGCCGAGCAGTGCAGCCAAAACAGAGTGCCCTGGCCCCGGAGAAGTTGCCCCGTACGCTACGCTCCTGCCCATCGCACCCCACACAAGCAGCGGAACGGCACCCAGCACTCCGCCGGCAATCTGTGCACAGATGTAACCAAGAGCGACACTCCATTCCAGCTTTCCCATAAGATGGAAGCCCAAACTAACTACCGGATTGATGTGCGCGCCACTCGTCTTTCCCACTGGAGACAGCGCGATCAAGGCGCCGGTGCAGCCGAATAGAAAGCCCGTCACCAACCGCCTTATTGCCTCGTCGGGAATGAGTGTTGCCACGGGACTACCCGTGCCAAACATCAAAATGACCAATGACAGGCCCACAAATACAAGCACTGCGGTACCAATCAACTCGGAGACATATAGGCGTAACTGACCTGGGCTGGTTGAAGTTCCCTTCATAATGAGTTCCGTGGTTAGCCCCGCATGATCGCCCACCAGAGGGAGTTGTTGGGTTGCTTGGGACGTGAGACGAAGCTAACAACAAGACAAAGGAGTGACTACTGGGAGATTTGCTAGTGCTTTTCTGGATGCCACAGTCTTCGTTCAATAAGTGTCGATTCGAATACGGGATTTTCAGCCGTGTTCCCGAAAACTTGGTCTACGACCTAGCAGTTTTCCCAGTAGCTTAGCATTGCTGGGCCGCAGTAGCTTCAGTTCATCCTCAGCTTGGGCGCCTAGGTCAGCGACCACCGACGCTTGATCGAGCCCTGCGACCCCACAGGAGGTCTTATGAGTGCAGCTGCGGCCTCTGCCCTATCCGCACAAGAACAAGCCATCCAAAGCGGCAAGAGGGTTATCTCAGGATCTGCGACTGACCGAGTCCTTCGCCTTTATGACGCCATTCGTTCCTACGGCCCGCCGCGCGTGAGCTTGGACCGCGCGGTGTTGTTCACCGAGTCGTTCAAGCAAACACAAAGCCAGCCCATGGTGCTTCGCTGGGCCAAAGCTCTGAAGCTTTACGCCGAGAAAGCTCCCATCGCGATTTTTCCCGATGAATTGATTGTCGGACGGCCGAATACGTGGCTTGGCCGCTGGGGCCTCGTTTATCCGGAATTGGATGGCAGCGTTATGCCGTCCGGCGTGGAAATGTTTCGGAAGAACAAGGGCAAGACCGGTGAAGTAGCGGTCACCGATGAAGACGCAAAGATCATCAATGAAGTCCTGACGCCCTACTGGGCTGGAAAAGACTACGCGACGAATTTTTTCAATAAACTTCCGCCGGACACGCGATTCATGGTCATGGGCCCGGATCCCAAGAACACCATCATGTACACCTGCGTGGTGCTCGCAACGTCGCCCATGCGCCACTCGCAGAATTGGACTCCGGACTTCAGCAAGATCCTCACGCGCGGCGTCAAAGGGATTCGCGAAGAAGCCCAGGCAAAACTCGCCGCGTTGAAGGATCCCAGCGACGTCGTTTACAAAAAGCCATTCTTGGACGCAGTGGTCATGACCTGCGACGCCATGACCGCCTGGTCGCGGCGCTATGCGCAGCTTGCGACTGATTTGGCGCAAAAAGAGCAGGACGCCAATCGGAAAAAGGAACTCGAACAGATCGCCGCGATCTGCAATTGGGTTCCTGAAAATCCAGCGCGCACCTTCCATGAAGCGCTGCAAGCCGAATGGTGGGGCCAGATATTCAATCGCGTTGAACAAACCAGCAGCGCTATGGGTCAGGGACGCATGGATCAGTACCTGCTTCCCTTCTATCAGAAAGATCTCGCCGAAGGACGAATTACCAAAGAATCCGCGACTGAGCTCTTGCAATGCCTGTGGCTCAACATGTTCCAATGCGTGGAGATCAAGTTAAATCCCGTTGCTGCCGCGGGAACAGAAGGCTTCTCGAAATTCGAAGACGTGGTTCTTGGCGGGCAAACCTCTGATGGCAGAGACGCAACCAACGAGCTGTCTTATCTAATTCTCGAATCGACCCGAACCTTGCAGGTGACGGTTCCTGAGCCGTGCATCCGCGTTCACGCCAACACTCCCGACCATTTCCTGCATTACGTCGCCGAGGTGATCAAAGACGGGAAAGGCTTCCCGAAGTTGTTGAACGACGAAATGATCATTCCCTTCTATCTTGCCAATGGCGCACCAATTAAGGAGGCCCTGGACTGGAACATTTCCGGATGCTGCGAGAATCGCATCCCGAATCGAGAAACCAATGTCACCGCTGGCGGCGGCATCAATTACGGCTCCGTCGTGGAGATGACCTTCCGGAACGGAAAACTCAAAGTTTTGGGTGATTTACAGTTCGGTGTTGCAACAGGCGATCCTCGCAACTGGAAGAGTTTCGACGAGGTCTGGAACGCATTCAGCACGCAGCTCACACACCTAGCTCATCACGCACTGGTTCAGCAGTACGTTGCTATGCGTTTGAAGCCGGATTACTTCGCGGCTCCCGCGACATCCATGCTTCACGACTTGGCGATGAAGGAATGCCGGGACCTCCACACACACGGACAGTATTTCGAGGGCGCCATCGACCACAGCACGTTTGAGGCGATTGGGAAAGGCACCGCAATTGACAGCCTGGCGGCAGTCAAACATCTGATCTTCGACACAAAGAAACTTACTTGGGACCAGCTTCTCGATGCCATCGAGAAAAACTGGGAAGGTCATGAAGCCATCCGTCAGATGTGCCTGAACGCACCGAAGTATGGCAACGGCATCGACTGGGTCGACAAGATCGGCTGGGACATTGAGCGCTGCATCCTTGAAGTTCTCCACGCCAACCCCAAGCCGCACAACCAAGCGTTTCTGCTCCGGCAGATTCCGATCACCTTTCACGTGCCACTCGGCAAAGTGACTTGGGCAACGCCCAATGGCCGGCCCGCACGCGAATATCTTTCAGAAGGCATCTCTGCCTCGCACGGCATGGACACAAAGGGTCCAACCGTGGCGCTCACTTCGATGGCCCATGCTCGGGACATCAGCTACCGCGAAAAGGGCGGTGATTTGATCAACCTGAAATTCAATCCTGCGAACGTGGCCGGCGAAGAAGGGACGCGCCGCCTGATGCAGATCATCCGGACCTGGAGTGCCCTGAAGCTCTGGCACGTGCAGTTCAACATCATCAACAAGGAAACGCTGTTGGCAGCGCAGAAGGAACCCGACAAATACCGCAACTTGATCGTGCGCATCGCGGGCTATTCCGCCTACTTCGTGGATCTGTCCCCCGCGCAGCAGGCCGAAATCATTGCCCGAACTGAAGAACACGTTTCGTAGGTTTGAACTGACCGCAAAGGAAACTACTCATGGCCAAAGAAGCTGCCGCGAAAGCAAATCCAGAACTGGTTGAGCAAAAACCGAACCCAGAATTGAGGAACTGATTGCGCGCCGGGCTTGCGAAATCTCCGAGCAACGCGGCTGCGTTCACGGCAATCACGTTGAGGATTGGCTGCAGGCCGAAGCCGAGGTGAAGGCGCGATTCGCGGTGAAGGACGATAACGCCAAGAAGTAACAAATTTGACTTACGAGATCAGGAGGAATTGGTCATGGAACTGAAAGGCAAAACAGCAATCATTACCGGCTCAGCGCGCGGAATCGGCATGGGAATCGCGACCGTATTTGGCCGCGAGGGAGCAAACGTTGTCGTGAACGGTCTCACGGCCGACTCCTGCAGCGATACCGTGAAACAGGTCATAGCGGCAGGTGGAAAAGCAATCGGGGTCGGAGCCGACGTAAGTAAAGCAGCGGATCAGGAAGCGATGGTGGCCGCGGCCATCAAGGCATTCGGCACTGTCGACATTCTGGTGAACAACGCGGGTATCGAAGCTACACCTACCTTGGCGCATGAACTTTCCGAAGAACAGTGGGACAAGGTGCTGGGCATAAATCTCAAGGGCGTCTTCCTTGGCATTAAGGCCGTGCTGCCGACGATGATCGCCCAGAAACATGGCCGCATCATCAACATTTCGTCTACAGCGGGCTTGCGCATGACTTTCTTCGGTAGCGTCGATTACACCGTTTCGAAACACGGCGTAACCGGATTAACGAATCACCTCGCTTGGGAACTGGCGGACCACAACATCACGGTCAACGCGATTTGCCCGGGCGGGGTGCTCACTCCGTTGATGGAAAAAGGGACTACCCCCGAATTTCGCGCCATGGTCGCCAAGCGCTTAATTCCTCTCGGCCGGATGTGTTCGCCGGAAGAGATTGGTGAGGCAGCCGTATTCTTCGCCAGCGACCGCTCAGGAATGGTCACCGGTCAACTGATGGCAGTGGACGGCGGCCTGATGACCGGATTCGGAGAAGATCTGCGGCCACTCGTGCGCAAGCGCATGGAAGAAGCAAAGCAAAAGGCGCACGCCGGACAACACTGAAGCCTTTTATTGCAGCACAACGCCCCGATCGAATTTGGGATTTTCCATGACCACTCCCGCTAGACGAATCGCAGTCAGTAATATCGGTGGCTACATACCCGGCTTAAATGCCGTACTGCTGGGCGTCGTGCGGGCTGCGTTCCAACTAGGCTGGGAGGTCGTTGGCATCCGTGACGGATTCGACGGCCTTCTCTTTCCTGATCGCTACCCGCATGGCGGTGTGGTAACACTCTCTCCAGAGGTCACAGACAGGCTCTCAGCTTCCGATGCGCCATTGCTTGGCACCGCAGGACGAACCGATCCGTTCCGGGTTCGCAGAATCAACAAGGACAATCAAGTTGAGGAAGTCGATCGCTCGGGCGACTTGCTGGAAGCGATCCGCGCGCAGAACATCTCCGCAATAGTATCCGTCGCCGGGATGGAACGGTTGAGCCAGCTTCTGAAACTGCACCGGAAAGGCGCACAAATAGTCTGTGTACCAGCCTCAGTGGAAAACGATGTGTCAGCAACACAACTCTCGTTTGGCTTTAACACAACGCTGACTTGCGCTGTGGACATGATAGAACGGGCCCGCCAAGCCGCGCAGTCCAGCCAGAAGATTGGTGTCGTTGAAATCCTGGGAAGGCACACGGGTTGGCTCGCGCTGCAAGCTGGGATTGCCGCGGGCGCCGACGCCGTCCTGATCCCTGAAATTCCGTATGACATTCATAAGCTGGCTGATTTCTTCCAAGGGCGTCAAACCCGCGACAACCATTGCGGGCTTGTAGTTGTAGCTGAAGGCTCGGAGTCGATCACCTCTAGAAACGCCGCCACCGCCACCACCGCGTCTCATGCGCTAAAAGCCTCGTTAGCTCCTCTGGCTACAGGCAGTGAAAGTGTCCATGTGATCGAGCGCTCCGGACAAGCGGCCAAGGCAGTAGCCAATGAACTGCAACGCCTCACCGGCGAAGAAACCTATCCCATCGTTCTGGGACAACTGATCAAAAGTGGAACCCCTACGGCGGTAGACCGCCAACTCGGATTGGGATATGGCGCGGCGGCAGTGCGAGCGGTGAATGAGGAGCACAGCGGAGTCATGGTCGCCTTCGAACCTCCTCAGTTGAAATATGTCCCGTTGCCCGAAACGATTAACAGAATTCGCGCCGTTCCGCCGGACAGCTTGTTCCTGCAAACGGCTCGTTCGCTCGGAATTTCTCTGGGAGAGTGAGGAAACGAATGCCGCCTGCTTCCGATCCTCGCACTCTCACAGGGACCGTCCTGAATATCCAGCATTTCTGTACGCACGACGGCCCCGGAATCCGCACAAACGTTTTCTTGAAATTCTGTTCCCTGCGCTGCAAATGGTGCAGCAATCCCGAGAGCATCCATCCCAAACCGGAACTTGCTTACGACAGAAAAAAGTGTATCGGCAAAAAGGAATGTGGTTTTTGCCTCAAATCACCGTGGCCCGAGGGCGCTGCGTATGTTGTCGACGGCCCCGATGACAAGGTGCACATCAACTGGGACTTGGCCAGCGAGTGTGACGAACAGTGCGCCGCCGTTTGCCCGACGGGCGCGCTACACATGTTTGGCCAGCGTATGACAGTCGACCAGGTGCTCGGGGAAGTTGAACAGGACTCGAGTTTCTATAACGAATCGGGCGGCGGAATCACCCTGAGCGGCGGCGAGTGCCTCTTGCAGCCTGATTTTAGCGCGGCGCTGCTGGCCGGTGCCCATGAGCGCGGCATCAATACTGCCATAGAGACCGCCGGCAATGTTCCATGGGAATTCATGGAAAAAGTTCTGCGCCACGTCGATGTCATGCTCCACGACCACAAACTTACGGACCCGGAGCGTCATCGAAAATGGTGTGGCGCTGACAATTCTCGCACTCTGAGCAATTTCAAGAAGGCCTACGAGACTTTCCCCAATATCAAATTCATCGCCCGTACTCCCGTGATTCCCGGCGTGAATGACGACGAGGAACATATCCGTGCCGTCCTCGCATTCATCAAGCCATACAAAAACGTTGTCGATTACGAACTACTGCCCTACTTCCGTTTCGGCGAGAGCAAATACGAGTTTCTGGGCCGCGTTTACGAAATGCAGGATTTCAATCCCCCTGCCCCTGAAACGATCAACCGGCTGCGGGCCATCATCGACACAGCTTTTAACCGAACAGGAGAACATAAATG
>Ga0335071_10001645_pt1 | contig 24079 bp, 20 predicted proteins | sample Lox_Sample_15_FD_206724 | JGI IMG/M metagenome (GOLD analysis project Ga0335071, IMG submission 206724) | Soil microbial communities from Loxahatchee National Wildlife Refuge, Florida, United States - Lox_Sample_1.5 | ecosystem: Environmental > Terrestrial > Soil > Wetlands | place: USA... | reverse complement strand
AGGAGTTCCCGTCGTGGAAGTAGAGGTAGAGGATGGCCAGCAGCATGAGCACGCTGGCGGCGAAGGTGTAGACGAAGAACTTCACCGTGGCGTAGAGCCGGTTCTGCGATCCCCAGATGCCGATGAGCAGGTACATCGGCACCAGCATCGCCTCCCAGAACACGTAGAAGAGGACCAGGTCCAGGGCGGCGAAGGTCCCGATCATCGCCGTCTCCAGGACCAGGATGGAGAGCAGGAACTCCTTCACCCGCTCGGTGACCGCGTTCCAGGCGGAGAGGATCACCACCGGGGTGAGGACGGTGGTGAGGAGCAGGAGCAGGAGCGCCACCCCGTCGAGCCCGACGTGGTAGCCGATGCCCAGCGAGGGGAGCCAGGGCGCCTGGTGCACGAACTGGAACTCGGGCGCGCCGGGGGTGCTCTGGAAGCCGGCCCACAGCCCCAGCGAGGCGGCGAAGGTGGCCAGCGAGACGCACAGGGCCAGCACCTTGTGCTGGCCCACCTCGTCCCGGGGGAGCAGCGCCAGCGCCACGGCGCCCAGCAGCGGGAGGAAGATCACCAGGGTGAGCAGGTTCACGGGAGGACCCCTCCCATCCCCAGCGCCACGCCCAGCACCACCGCCGCCGCCACCGCCATCACCGCCGCGTAGCGCTGCACGTCGCCGTTCTGGAAGACCCGCAGGACGCCGGCCAGGGCGGCCGCCAGCCGCCCCACCCCGTTCACCGCGCCGTCGATGATCGCCGTGTCGAACCAGCGCCACAGCGCGGTGGAGAGGTTCCGGAAGCCCTTCACGAACACGAAGTCGTAGAGCTCGTCCACCCGGAACTTGTCCACGGTGAAGCGGTAGAGGCCGGGCAGCGCCCGGGCCAGCCGGCCCGGCACCTCGCGCCAGGCGCCGGCGTAGAGGAGCCAGCCCAGGGCGGTGCCGAGGAGCGCCAGGCCCCAGGCCGCGAAGTACGGCCAGGTGGCCTGCGAGACCGGGTGGGCCAGCATCCGGTAGGCCGGGGCGAACACCTGCTCGGTCAGGGCGTCGAGCCGGTCGGCCAGCCGCTCCGACGGCCACTCGAAGGGCCAGGCCAGGAGCACCCCCAGCACCGACCCGGCCGCCAGGATCCACAGGGGCACGGTCATGACCGGCGAGGACTCGTGCGCGTGCTCGGCCGCCGGGGTGCGCGGCCTGCCCAGGAAGGTGAGCACGAACAGGCGGGTCATGTAGAAGGCCGTGCCCAGGGCCGCCAGCGAGCCGAGCAGGTAGGCCACCCGGCCGGCGCCCGGCCAGGCCGCGTTGGCCGACTCCAGCGCGCCGCCCAGGATGGCGTCCTTGGACCAGAAGCCGGCCAGGGGCACCGCCCCGGTGATGGCCAGGGTGGCGATGGCGAAGGTCCAGGCGGTGTGCGGCATCCTCCGCCACAGGCCGCCCATCTTGCGGATGTCGGTCTCGTCGCCCATGCCGTGCATCACCGAGCCGGCGCCCAGGAACAGGCAGGCCTTGAAGAAGGCGTGGGTGGCCAGGTGGGCGATGCCGGCCCAGAACAGGCCCGAGCCGACCCCGATGAACATGAAGCCGAGCTGGGAGACGGTGGAGTAGGCCAGCACCTTCTTGATGTCGGTCTGGGCGAAGGCGATCAGGGCGGCGAAGAGGGCGGTGAGCGCCCCCACGGTCATGACCACCGCTAGCGCCGCCGGCGCCAGCGCGTAGAGGTAGGAGTTCCGGGCCACCAGGTAGATGCCGGCGGTCACCATGGTGGCGGCGTGGATCAGGGCCGAGACCGGCGTCGGGCCGGCCATGGCGTCGGGGAGCCAGACGTAGAGGGGCAGCTGCGCGCTCTTCCCGGCGGCCCCCAGGAACAGGCAGAGCAGGGCCAGGGTCAGCGCCTGCTGGTAGGTCCAGCCGGCGAAGAGCCCGCCCGGGATCAGCGCCGAGCCCTGGATCCCCCGGGCCAGCGCCTGGAGCTCCTCGTAGCGGGTCGTGCCGAACAGGGCCAGGAGCGAGAAGACGCCCAGGAGGAACCCGAAGTCGCCGATGCGGTTCACCACGAAGGCCTTGCGCCCGGCGAAGGCCTTCTGCGGATCGGTGTACCAGAACCCGATGAGCAGGTAGCTGCAGAGCCCCACGCCCTCCCACCCCACGAAGGTGAGCACCAGCGAGTCGGCCAGGACCAGGGTCAGCATGGCCGCCGCGAACAGGTTCAGGTAGGCGAAGAAGCGGGCGTACCCGGCCTCGTCCTCGTGGGACATGTAGGACGCCGAGTAGATGTGGATCAGGGTGCCGACCCCGGTGACCACCATGATCATGGTGGCCGAGAGCCCGTCCACCCGGAGCCCCCAGGCGACCGAGACCAGGGCCCGGCCGTCGGCCTGGATCACCTGGAACCACGGCCCGCCGCGGAGCACGAGCACCCGCAGGAAGAGCGCGTGGTAGAAGGCCACCGAGGAGACGATCAGCGCCCCCACCATGGCCGCGATGGCGATGAGGGTGACGTTCGCCTTCCCCAGCCGGCGCCCGGCCAGGCCGTTCACGGCGGCGCCGGCCAGGGGCAGGAGGATGATGGCCCAGAGGAGCGACTCGGCCGCGGACTGTTCGAGCCAGGGCATGGTGTGGCGCGAAGGATTACCGTCTGGGAGGGAGCCAGGCAAGCGATCTCGTCGACCGGAATGCGCCCGGACCTCGCGGAGATGGGCGGGGGAGGCAGGGGGTGGGCGCCCCGGACCCGGGCCCTCCCCTCGGGCGGGCGCCCGCTGCGCTCCTCGCGCGAAAGTCAAGCCCGATCCGCTGGAAGTCCGCGGAGATCCCCGCGGGCCAAGCCTGCTGAGGAGGGCCGGCCTGGCCCGACCGGAGGCCGGCCCGCCGGCGCGGCTCGGTGCCCGCGCCGGATCGCCCCCCGACGCCCTGCGCGGGGCCGCGGGGCGCGCGCGGGCCGCGCCGGACGGCTATGATCCGCACGGGGAGGTGGCGCGGTGGCGGAGCTGGCTCGGATCCTCCTCGCCGAGGATGACATCCGCGACGTCGAGCTCACGCTCGCCGCGCTCGCCGAGTACCACCTCGCCAACGAGATCGCGGTGGCCCGGGACGGGGAGGAGGCCCTCGACTACCTGTTCCGCCGCGGACCCTTCGCCACCCGCCCGGAGGGGCACCCGGCGGTGGTCCTCCTCGACCTCAAGATGCCCAAGGTCGACGGCCTCGAGGTCATCCGGGCCGTGAAGTCGGACGAGCGGTTGCGCACCGTGCCCCTGGTCGTCCTCACCTCCTCGCGCGAGTCGCGCGACCTGGAGGAGGCCTATCGCCTCGGGGTGAACGCCTTCGTGGTGAAGCCGGTGCAGTTCGGCCAGTTCGTCGAGGCGGTCAAGCAGGTGGGCCGGTTCTGGGCCGTGGTCAACCAGCCTCCCCCCGGCAGCGCCGGCGGGCCGGCCTGAGACGCTCCGCGGGACGGCCATGGAGCGGACCCTCCGTATCCTGCACCTCGAGGACGACGCCCGGGACGCGGAGCTGGTGGCCGCCGCGCTCCGGGCCGGCGGGCTCGACGCCGATATCCTCCGCCTGGACACGCGCGCGGCCTTCGAGGAGGCGCTGTGCCGGGAGGAGTTCGACGTCGTCCTCTCCGACTTCTCCCTGCCCTCCTTCGACGGCGCCACCGCCCTCTCCCTGGTCCACTCGCACCGCCCCGGGACCCCCTTCCTGCTCGTCTCCGGCGTCCTGGGCGAGGACGCGGCCGTGGAGAGCCTCCTGGCCGGGGCCAGCGACTACATCCTCAAGCACCGGCTGGGCCGGCTGGTGCCGGCCGTCCGCCGGGCCCTTTCCGAGGCCGACGATCGGCGGGCGCGCAGCCGGGCCGAGGAGGCGGTGCGCGCCTCGGAGGCCCGCTACCGGCGGCTGTTCGAGTCCTCCAAGGACGGGCTCCTGGTCTTCGACGCCGCCACCGGCCGGATCCTCGACGCCAACCCGGCCTTCCTGTCCCTGGTCGCCTTCGCCCGCGAGGAGGTGGTGGGGCGCACCGTGCCCGAGCTGGACATCGCCGGCGACAGCGCCTGCGCCGCCGCCTTCGAGGACATCCGCACCCGGGACGAGGCGCGCCACGAGGACCTGGAGCTGCGCTCGCGCGACGGGGAGGCGGTCAGCGTCGACCTGGTCAGCACCGCCTACGCCCTGGACGGCCAGCGGGTCATCCAGTGCAGCACGCGGGACATCCGCGAGCGGAAGCGGCTCGAGTCCCAGCTCCGCCTCTCCCAGAAGCTGGAGGCGGTCGGCCAGCTCGCCGGCGGCGTGGCCCACGACTTCAACAACATCCTGGCGGTGATCAACAGCTACACCGAGCTGGTGGTGGACCAGCTCGGCAGCGAGGATCCGCGGCGCGACGACCTGGAGCAGGTCCTGGCCGCGGGGGCCCGGGCGGCCGCCCTGACCCGCCAGCTCCTGGCCTTCAGCCGCCGCCAGTTCCTGAAGCCCACCGTGCTCTCCCCCAACGCGGTGGTGGTCGGGCTGGAGCGCATGCTGCGCCGGATCATCGGCGAGGACGTCCGGCTGGAGCTGCGGCTCGACCCGGGCCTGGGCCACGTGCGGGCCGACCCGGCCCAGCTCGAGCAGGTGCTCATGAACCTGGTGGTGAACGCGCGGGACGCCATGCCCCGCGGGGGCCAGCTGGTGATCGCCACCGGCAGCGCGCGCCTCGCCGAGGGGGACCTCGGCGGCCACCCCGACGCGCGGCCCGGGGCCTACGTGGTGCTGGAGGTGAAGGACACCGGACAGGGCATCGACCCGGCCGTGCTCCCCCACATCTTCGAGCCCTTCTTCACCACCAAGGGGCCGGGCAAGGGCACCGGGCTGGGCCTCTCCACCGTCTACGGGATCGTGAAGGAGTCCGGCGGCTTCGTCGAGGTCCGCAGCCAGCTCGGCCAGGGCACCGCCTTCCGCGTCCACCTGCCGCTGGGGCAGGCCCTCCCCGCCGCCGCCGAGGCCGCCACCGAGGCCGAGCCGTCCGGCGGCAGCGAGACGGTGCTGGTGGTGGAGGACGACGGCGGCGTCCGCCGGCTGGTCCACCGGGTGCTGGAGCCCGCCGGCTACACGGTGCTCTCCGCGCCGAGCGGCCCGGACGCCTTCCGGCTCCAGGAGCGCCGGGCCGGCCCCGTCCACCTCCTGCTCACCGACGTGGTCCTGCCGGCCATGGACGGCGCGGCCGTGGCCGAGCGCTTCCGCGTCCTGCAGCCGGGCATCCGGGTCCTGTTCATGTCCGGCTACCCCGGCCGGGCGCCGAGCTCGCCCGACGTCTCCGGCAGGGACCTCTGGCTCCTCCGCAAGCCCTTCACCGCCGCCGACCTGCTCCGCAAGGTCCGGGATCGGCTCGACGCCCCCGAGGGCCCCGCCTGATGTCCACCCATCTCTTCGCCCCGCTCCCCCTCCGATCGCTCACCCTGCGCAACCGCGTGGCCGTCTCGCCCATGTGCCAGTACTCGGCCGGCCCCGACGGCCGGGCCCGGGACTGGCACCTGGTCCACCTGGGGGCCCGCGCCGCCGGCGGGGCCGGGCTGGTGCTCACCGAGGCCACCGCCGTCGAGCCGCGGGGCCGGATCTCTCCCGCGGACCTGGGGCTGTGGGAGGACGGGCAGGTCGAGCCGCTGGCCCGCATCGTCCGGTTCATCCGGGGACAGGGCGCCGCCGCCGGAGTGCAGCTCGCCCACGCCGGCCGCAAGGGCGGCGTGCGCCCGCCCTGGGAGGGCGGCACGCCGGTGCCCGCCACCGAGGGTGGCTGGACGCCGGTCGGGCCCAGCCCGCTGGCCTTCGCCCCCGGCCACCCCGTCCCGGAGGAGCTCGACGCCGCCGGCGTCGGGGGGGTGGTGGCGGCCTTCGTGTCCGCCGCCCGCCGCGCCCTCGAGGCCGGGTTCCAGGTGGTGGAGCTGCACGCCGCGCATGGCTACCTGGCACACGAGTTCCTCTCGCCCCTCTCCAACCGCCGCACCGACCGCTACGGCGGGAGCTTCGAGAACCGGATCCGGTTCCTGGGCGAGCTGACCTCGGCGGTCCGGGCGGCGTGGCCCGAGCCCCTGCCGCTCCTGGTCCGCCTCTCGGCCACCGACTGGGTGGAGGGGGGCTGGACGGTGGAGGAGTCGGTGGAGCTGGCGCGGAGCCTGCGCGCCCGGGGGGTGGACCTGGTGGACGTCTCCTCCGGCGGCCTGGTCCCGGACGCGCGGGTGCCGGCCGGGCCCGGCTACCAGGCGGCCTTCGCCGAGCGGATCCGGCGCCAGGCCGGGATGGCCACCGGCGCGGTGGGCCTCATCACCACGCCCGAGCAGGCGGACCACGCGATCCGTAGCGGGCAGGCCGACCTGGTGCTCCTGGCCCGCGAGTTCCTGCGCGATCCCCACTTCCCGCTGCGCGCCGCCCGGGCGCTGGGCCAGGAGGGCCCCTGGCCGCGCCAGTACCTGCGCGGCCGGTAGTCAGGGCGCCGGCGCCGCCGCGACCGCCACCCAGCCCCCCTGCGCCGCGGAGCGGAGCACGGCCTCCACCACCTGCGCCGACCGCAACCCGTCGGTGAAGGTGGGCAGCCCCTCCGGCGCGCCGCCGGCGATGGCGGCGTAGGTGTCGCCCACGAAGGCGTCGAAGCACTCCTGGTAGCCCTGGGTGAGCCCGGCGGGCAGGACCGCCAGCCGCCGCTGCTCGGCCGAGCCCCGGGTCGGGTCCTTGACCCGCAGCTCCACCGCCTCCGCGCTCCCGATCCAGAGCCGCTCCGGCTCCTCCTGGTCGAACACCAGGCTCCGGCGGGCTCCGTCGATCTCGAACCAGAGCCGGTTCTTGCGCCCGGCCGAGACCTGGCTGATGGTCGCCGTGCAGAGCGTGCCCTCGCCGGTGCGCAGCAGGACCACGGCCACGTCCTCGGTCGACACCGGCACGAGCACCTCCTCCGGCCCGGAGGAGTCGGCCGCGGCGAAGGTGAGCAGGCTCCTGGCCGGGCGGCGGCCCACCGTCGTCTGGAGCGCCGCCACCAGCGAGGTGAAGCGCTGGCCGGTGACCCACTCCACCAGGTCGCACCAGTGCGAGCCGATGTCGGCGAAGGCGCGCGAGGCGCCGCCCCGGGCCGCGTCCACCCGCCAGTTGGTGGCCGCCGGGCTGAGCAGCCAGTCCTGGAGGTAGCTGCCGTGGATGAGCTGCAGCGGGCCGAGCTCGCCGCCCAGGACCCGCGCCCGGGCCTCCCGCACCACCGGGTGGTAGCGATAGACGAAGGGCACGGTGGCCACCCGGGCCGAGGCACGCGCCAGCGCCTCGAGCTCGGTGGCCTCGGCCAGCGTGGTGGCCAGCGGCTTCTCGCAGACCAGGTGCTTGCCGGCCCGCAGCGCGGCCTTGGCCATCCCGTGGTGGAGGGCGTTGGGCGTGCAGAGGTGGACCACGTCCACGGCCCGATCGGCCAGCGCCGCCTCGAGGTCGGGGTAAGCCGGGACGCCCCAGCGCCCCGCCGCCTCCCGGCCGCGCTCCGGGCTCGAGCCGACCAGCCCGCGGAGGATCCCGCCCGCCGCCCCGATGGCCCGGCGGTGCAGGCCGGCCACCAGCCCCGTCCCGACGATCGCTGCCCCGAGTGGCTCACGCATGGTACCCTCCGCGCGGTTCCCCGTGCCCAAGGTCCACTTCCGCTACGGCGCCATGAACGCGGGCAAGAGCACCCAGCTGCTCCAGGTCCGCCACAACTACCACGAGCGGCACCAGCGCACCCTCCTCCTCAAGCCCCATCTCGACGACCGGGAGGGGGAGAACGTGGTGGCCCCCCGGATCGGTATCGCCCCGGTCCAGGTGGACGCCCTGGTGCGGCCGGGCACCCAGGTGCGGGAGCTGGTGGAGCGGGACCGGGAGGTCCGGGGGCGGCTCGACTGCGTGCTGGTGGACGAGGCACAGTTCCTCCTGCCCGAGCAGGTGATGCAGCTGTGCGAGGTCGCCGACTTCCTGGGCGTCCCGGTGGTGTGCTACGGCCTGCGCGCCGACTTCCGCGGCCAGCTCTTCCCCGGCTCGGCGGCGCTGCTCGCCCTGGCCGACTCCATCGAGGAGCTCAAGACCATCTGCTGGTGTGGCCGCAAGGCCACCATGAACGCCCGGATCCTCGACGGGCACGTGCTGCGCCAAGGCCCGCAGGTGCTCATCGGCGGCAACGAGAGCTACACCTCGCTCTGCCGCAAGCACTGGGCGCTCGACCAGCCGGTGCCGCCGGCCGGGGGCGGGCGCGGCTAGGCACCGGGGCTGCCGGGGCGGACGCGCAGGAGGGGACCCTGCGCCGGCGCCGCGGGATCCGTGACCGGGGCCGCCGGCTCGACCGCCCGCCGGAACTCCTCCGACGCGAAGAGCTCGCCCAGCTCCTCGACCACCTGGCAGTAGGCATCGTCGAGCGCCCTCTCCAGGTCCGTGGACAGCCAGCCCCAGGGGTCCGAGGCGTAGCCCTCCCCGAGGATCCAGATGAAGCGCTCCTGCCCGTCGCCGGCGACGATGGTCACCTGCACCTCCACGTCGGCCTGGCTCGGGTGCACCAGCTCCAGCACGCTCTCCCGCCACTGCCAGGCCTCGAGCGCCAGGAACTCCAGCGCCACGGACGTTGCCCCCGGCTCGTCGGCCACGACGTACCCCTCGAGGCGGAGCAGCTCGGCGGCGTCGGCGAGGAGCACCACGTGCGGCGCGGTCTCCCGGAGGACCACGTCGACCTCCGGCTTGAACCCGTTGATGACCGCGCCCACCAGGTACGGCATCTCCACCGGGGTCACGCTCAGGGAGACGGTTCGCCGGGAGGCGCCCGCCGGGCTGGGCCGGTCGGGCCGCGCCGCCTTGCAGGCCAGGCGGATCTCCGGGTCGCGAAAGCCGGACTGGTCGCGGAGGAACTGCACCATGCCGGCGCACCCCGCTGCGCTCGCCCCCAGGACGCCGGCGAGGAGCAAGGCCGGGAGGGACGCCGAGGCCGACCGGCGCATGGAGACAGCGTACCACCGGCGCGCGGACGCGGAGTTCACCGAACGTGTCCGTCGATCGCGGGAGCGCCCCGCCGGGCAACGTGGAGGCGGGGACCACCCGGCCGGTGTAGACTGGGCCGACCGATGCGCGTCGTGGTCGCCCCCGACTCCTTCAAGGGAAGCGCCTCGGCCACCGCCGTGGCCGAGGCCATGGCCCGGGGCGTGCGGGCGGTCTTCCCCGAGGCCGAGATCCGCACCGTCCCCATCGCCGACGGCGGCGAGGGGACCGTCGAGGCCCTGGTGACCGCGACCGGGGGGAGGACGATCGAGGCGGCCGCGACCGGCCCGCTGGGCGAGCCGGTCCGGGCCCGCTGGGGCGTCCTCGGCGACGGCGCCACCGCGGTGGTGGAGACGGCGGCCGCCTCGGGCCTGCCGCTCGTACCCCCCGGCCGCCGCGACCCGCGCCTCGCCACCAGCCGCGGCACCGGGGAGCTCCTCCGCGCCGCCCTGGAGGCCGGCTTCCGCAAGGTGGTGCTGGGCATCGGGGGCAGCGCCACCAACGACGGCGGGGCCGGCCTGGCCCGGGCCCTGGGCATCCGCTTCCTCGACGCGGCCGGGGAGGAGCTGCCCGAGGGCGGTGCCGCGCTCGTCCGGCTCGCCCGCGTCGACGTCTCCGGCGCCGACCCGCGCCTGGAGGGGCTGGAGCTCCTCGTGGCCTGCGACGTCGACAACCCGCTCACCGGCCCCCGCGGCGCCTCGGCCGTCTACGGCCCGCAGAAGGGCGCCACCCCGGCGATGGTGGCCGAGCTCGACCGGGCCCTGGCGCGCTTCGCCGAGGTGGCGGAACGGGCCACCGGGCGCGACGTGGCCCGCCTGCCCGGCGCGGGCGCGGCGGGCGGTCTGGGGGCCGGGCTCCTCCTCTTCACGCCGGCCCGGCTCCGGCCCGGCGTGGGGGTGGTCCTCGAGGCCGTGGGCTTCGAGGCGCTGCTGCGCGGCGCCTCCCTGGTCCTCACCGGCGAGGGCCGGACCGACGCCCAGACCGCCATGGGCAAGGCGCCCGCGGGCGTGGCCGCGGCGGCGCGGCGCCACGGCGTGCCGGTGATCTGCCTCTCGGGCGGCCTGGGCGAGGGCGCCGACGAGATGCTGGCCCTCGGGGTGGACGCGCTGGCCGGGATCGTCCCCGGCCCCATGCCGCTCGAGGAGGCCATGCGCCATGCCCCCTCGCTGGTCGAGGCCGCCGCAGCCCGCGCCTGCCGGCTGGTGCGGGTGGGGATGCGGGTGGCCGGAGGGTGAGGGTCAGCGGCCCGGGAGGCCGTACCCGCGCTCGAGCAGCGTGACCCGCCCGGTGCGGATGTCGATCTCGCCCACGTGCACCGGCAACCCCGGGGGCAGGTAGGGCGCGGCGCGGATGGCGCGGGCCGACTCGAGCGCCGCCTGCCGCGCGTCGGCCACCAGACCGAAGAAGGCGCCCACGTCCGCCGGCACCTCCGCCTCGGGCACGCCGCGCGCGCGGAGCGCCCGCCTGAGCTCCTCCGGCTTCACCCGCGCCGCGCCGCAGTCGGTGTGGCAGAGGACCAGCACCTCCTGGCAGTCGTTCACGTAGACGCTGGCGGCCAGGGCCCGGAGCGCGTCGGAGCCCGGCCGCACCGAGGCACCGGGCACGCGGACCGCCACCGCGTTCCCCCGCTCCAGCCCCAGCGCCCCCGGGAAGAAGCGGGTGAGGCGCGGATCGACGCAGGTGAGGACGCACAGGTGGCGGTTGGCGACGAAGCCCCCGGGGTCGCCGTCGGGGAGGACGGCGCGGCGGTTGGCCTCGAGGAGGTCGTCGAGCGCGGTCATGGCGGTACCGCCAGATAGGGCCGCCACGGCCCCGGGGCAAGCCCAGCTCGAGGCGCCCCTCGTCCGGCACCCGGATCCACCCTCGCCGGGTGACGGCTCGCTCCGCCCTCGCAGGTGGGGACGCCGGCACTCCGGCGCTGCCCCCGCCGCCGAGGGGGATCCCTCGACGCGAACGGCGCCGACCGCGAGCGCCCGCCGGGGACCCCGGGCCCTCGCTGTCAACCCTCTTCCGACGGGCCACCGATCGAGGGGGCCTGGTCGCGGCAAGGCGCCGCCACCGTTCGCCCGGGCCGGGTGCACAATGCCGGTGGAGAGTCCTGCACCACCTTCCCCCGAGGAGCCGAGCACATGCGACCGACCCTCAGCGCCCTCACCCTGGCCACCCTGGCCCTGCTGGCCGTCGACCGCGGCGGCGCCCGCGCCGCCGACACCTGCGCCAGCGCCGCGGCCGGAGACTTCCTGGGCAGCTGCACCCTCACCGTGCCCAACGTCATGACCTACTGCTTCGAGGAGTGGGGCGGGAAGAACTCGCCGGCCGCTCAGGCCCCGGGGACCTGCACCCGGGGTGGAGGCACCTGGTCGCCGACCAAGCACTGCCCCACCGACAAGGTGATCTGCAAGTGCCAGAGCACCGGTGGCGACTTCAAGGTGATCATGTTCTACCAGAAGAAGGGGCTGTGCGATTCGTGCTCCGGGCCCTGCAAGTCGGTGGTGCCGTAGCGGACGCGGATCCTCGACCCGCAGGGCAGGGCGCCCGTCCGGCCGCCCTCACGCTTGGCCTGCCTCGCGGAAGCGCGCGGCGGGGTGGGCCAGCGCCTCCGGCGAGGGCGGGGGGACGCCACGGCGGATGATCGAGAGGGTGCCGTCGGGCTCCAGGACCACCTGATCGCAGTCGGCGATCCGCATCACCCCCTGCTTGCGCAGGGCCGAGCGGAGCTCGGCCAGGGTGATGAGCTCGTGCCGCAGCTCGCCGAAGTGGACCTTGCCGTCGGTGACGATCCGCGCCGGCCGCCCCTGGAGCAGCCGCTCCACCCAGCGCCAGCGGTAGCTGGCGAAGCCCACCCCCCAGTTGAGGAGGAGGAGCGCCACGGCGCTCACCAGCCCGCCGCCCAGGGAGTTGTCGCCGGCGTTGATGGCGTTCTGGACGGCGTTGGAGAGGATCAGGAGCAGCACCAGGTCGAAGGTGGTCATCTGGGCCAGCTCGCGCCGCCCGGCCAGTCGCAGGGCGACGAGGAGGAAGAAGTAGACCACCACGGCGCGGAGCAGCAGCGCGCCGACGTGCGCCTCGGGGAGGAAGATCTGGTCCATGGCAGAGCCTCGCACGCCGGCCCTGGGTCCGGGTAGGATGCGCCCTCGAGGGAGGTGGCCATGCCCGAAGGCCCCGAGGTCGAGACCGAGAAGCTGCACGAGGCCATCCACGAGGAGCTGGAGAAGGAGGAGAGCGGGTTCCTCCGCACCATCGCCCTCACCACCGCGCTCCTGGCGGCGCTGGCGGCCATCGCCTCCCTGCGGGCGGGCGCGACCGTCAACGAGGCCCTGGTGCTCAAGACCGAGGCCACCCGGCTGCAGGCCGAGGCCTCCGACCAGTGGGCCTACTACCAGGCCAAGGGCGTCAAGGCCGCCGTCCAGGAGGCCACCGCCGCCAGCTACCTGGCCTCGGGCAAGGAGCCACCGGCGGCCTCGGCGGAGAAGGTGGCCCGCTACGGCGAGGAGCAGAAGGAGATCGAGGCCAAGGCCCGCGAGAAGGAGAAGGAGCGGGACCAGCGCTCGGAGGAGGCCGACCACCTGTTGCACCAGCACCACCGCTTCGCCAACGCCGTCGCCTTCTTCCAGGTCTCCATCGCCCTGGGGGCCGTGGCGGCGCTGACGCGCAACAGGCTGGTCTGGCTCGGCTCCCTCCTGGTGGGCGCCCTGGGCCTGGCCCTGGCCGCCTTCGCCCTCCTCGGCTGAGCCCCGCGGCCGCCCCCCGCGGGTAGGCCTCGGGAGGAGGCCTCCGGCCCCCGCCCGCGACGCGCCGTGCTAAGGAACGATCCTCCCCGCGGGCCGCCCTACCGGGCCGCGGACCACGACGCCGACGTGCACCCTCCGCCGCAGCGACATCCGCTATCGGTCCCCCGCCGCTCCGCCGCCCGGCACCCCGCCGCCGAGGCGCGCCCGGCCGCCGAGGCCATCCCGGGCCTCCCCACCGCCGTCACCTGGCTGGGGCGGCGGGCCTGGCTGCCCATCCCTCTCCTGGCCGCGGCCTCGCTCCTGGCCCTGGTCCTGGGACCGGGGGCCGGCCTGGAGGCCCCGCGCACGCTGCTGGCGCTGAACTTCGTCTTCTCCACCATCCTCTCGCTGTTCGTCGCCGACCTGGTGGCCCGGGCCTTCATCGTCCGCGGCACCCTGGGCCTCCTGCTGCTCGGCTGCGGCGCGGTCGTGTGGGGCACGAGCGACCTGGCCGCCTCGGCCGCCGACGCCCAGCACCCCGGCACGGGAGCCGTCGTCCACGGGCTGTGCGCCTGCGCCTCGGCCGCCTGCCACCTGGCCGGCGCTGCGCTCTCGGTCAGGCGGCGGCGCAGGGTCCGGGCGGCCGGGGTCTGGGTGCCGGCCTCCTACCTGACCGCCCTGGCGGTGGTCGCCTCCATCGCGCTGGTGGCGCGCGAGGGCTGGGCGCCGCCCATCCTCCTCGAGGCCCACGGCGTCCGCCACTGGGTGCTGCTCTCCGCCGCCGCCGCCTTCGCCCTGGCCGCGCTGCTGCTCGCCCTCCAGAGGAGGCCGGGCGGCTCGGCCTTCGTCCGCTGGTACGCGCTGGCGCTCCTGCTGCTGGCCCTGGGGCTGGCCGACGGCGCCATCCCGGGTGCGTGGAGCTGGCTGGCCTGGCTGGACCACGCCGGCCGCTACCTGGGGAGCGTCTACCTGGCCGTGGCCGCCGTGGCGGCCCTGCGCGAGTCGCGCGCCTGGGGCGCCTCGGTCGAGCTGGCCCTGCGCGCCACCGAGCGGCGCTACGAGGCCCTCTTCACCAGCGCCACCGACGCCATCCTGCTCAGCGACCCGGACGGCAGCCTGGTGGCCGCCAACCCCGCCGCCCAGGCCCTCCTGGGCCGCCCGGAGGCGGAGATCTGCCGGGTGGGCCGCGCCGGGCTCCTCGCCCCCGGCACCGACCTCGACGCCCTGCTCCGGCGGCGGGGGGAGGCCGGCCACGTCCACGCCGACGTCCAGTTCGTGCGCAAGGACGGCAGCCGCCTCGAGGCCGACTACAGCTCGGTGACCTTCGATTCCGACGGGAGGGCCTTCGACATCGTGCGCGACGTCACCGAGCGAAGGCGCACCGAGGAGGCGCTGCGCGAGGCCGATCGGCGCAAGAACGCCTTCCTGGCGGTGCTCTCCCATGAGCTGCGGAACCCTCTCACCCCCATCCGCAACGGCGTGCGGATCCTCCGCGGCGCGGCGCCGGGGAGCGAGCCGGCCCTGCGCGCCCAGACGGTGATCGAGCGGCAGGTGGAGCAGCTCGCCCGCCTGGTCGACGACCTGCTCGACGTCACGCGAATCACCCGCGACCGGATCCAGCTCCGCTCCGAGCGGCTCGAGCTGGGCGAGCTCGTCCGGCGCACCGTCGAGGACCACCGCTCCCTCTTCCAGGGACGGGGGGTCGATCTCCGGTTCACGCCGGCGCCCGACCCCATCGCCGTGGAGGCCGACCCCCAGCGCCTGGCCCAGATCGTCGGCAACCTCCTCCAGAACGCGGCCAAGTTCACGCCCCGCGGCGGCCACACCCGGGTGGCGGTGGAGGCCCCGCCCGGCGCCGGGCGCGCGGTCATCCGGGTGGCCGACGACGGCGTGGGCATGTCGCCGGAGCTGCGGGCCGGGCTCTTCCAGCCGTTCATGCAGGCCGACACCACCCTCGATCGGAGCGAGGGCGGGCTGGGCCTGGGCCTGGCGCTGGTGAAGGGGCTGGTGGAGCTGCACCGGGGCTCCATCGAGGCGCGGAGCGACGGCCCCGGGCGAGGCTCGGAGTTCGAGGTCGCCATCCCCCTCGCCCCTCCGGCCCCGGCGCCCAGCCCGCCCGAGGCCGTCGCCTCGCCCACGGTCCGCCGGCGCGTGCTGGTGATCGAGGACAACGAGGACGCGGGCGAGACGCTGCGCGAGGTGCTGGAGCTGCAGGGCCACGAGGTGGTGGCAGTGGCCCGGAGCGGGGCGGACGGCCTGGCCTCGGCCCGCGTGGCCCGGCCGGACGTGGTCCTGTGCGACATCGGGCTCCCGGCCATGGACGGCTACGAGGTGGCCCGCGCCTTCCGCGCCGACGCGGCGCTCCGGGGTACCCGCCTCGTGGCGCTCTCCGGGTACGCCCAGCCCGAGGACCTCACCCGTGCCGCCGAGGCCGGCTTCGACGCCCATCTGGCCAAGCCGCCCGACCTCGACGCCCTGGAGCGCTTCCTCACCGGCCTCCCCGCCCCCCATGGCTAGCCCGCCGGCCCTGGCCCGGGGCCTGGCCCTCCTGGCCCTCGCCTGCCTCACCGGCCCGGCCGCCGCCTCGACGCCGCTCTTCCTGCCCGAGCGGCAGGCCTTCCCGGGCGACGACGGCGCCTCGGCGGCGACCCTCGACCAGCCGCTCTCCGAGCTCCTCGACGCCTGGCGGGCGCGCACCGGCCGGCGCACCTTCCGGAGGCGCATCGTGGTCCACAAGGCCCGGCGGCGGCTCGACCTCTACGCCGACGAGTCGATCGTGAAGAGCTACCTGGTCGAGCTGGGCCCCTCGCCGGTGGGCGACAAGCAGAGGCAGGGCGACATGCGGACGCCCGAGGGCGATCTCTTCGTCTGCGCCAAGAACCGCGCCAGCCGCTTCACCCGCTTCCTGGGCCTCGCCTACCCCACCCCCGCGGCCGCGGCCGCCGGGGTCGCGGCCGGCCGGGTGAGCCGCGCGGTGGAGCGCCAGGTCCTCGCCGCCCACGCCGCCCGCGACCGCTGCCCGCCCCAGGCGACGGCGCTGGGCGGCGCGGTGGGCATCCACGGCAGCGCGGCCTGGGAGCGGCGCCCCGGGGGCTTCGTCCTCCAGGACTGGACCTGGGGCTGCCTGGCGCTGCGCGACCGGGACGTCCTGGAGCTGTTCGGCGGCTACGCCGAGATGGGCCTGCCGGTCCGGATCGAGGCGGAGTAGCGCGCCGCCGGCCCCTGGCGCACACTGGCGCGGCATGCCCGCCCCGCGCCGCACCGCCACCCGCAGCCGCCGCCCGGCGGCCGCGCCCGAGCTCCGCGAGGCCCGGGCCTCCGACGTCCCGGCGCTGGCCCGCATGGGCGCGGCGCTGGCCCGCGAGCACCACCGCATGGACCCGGCCCGCTTCTTCCTCCCCGAGGAGCCCATCGAGCGCGGCTACGCCTGGTGGCTGGGCAAGGAGCTCCTGAACCCGCGGGCGGCGATCCTGGTGGCGGCCCGGCGCGGCCGGCCCGTCGGCTACGCCTACGGGCGGATCGAGCGGCGCGACTGGAACACCCTCCGCGAGCGGTGCGCGGTGGGCGTGGACCTGTGGGTGGAGAAGGGGGAGCGCCGGCGCGGGCTCGGCCGGCGGCTGGTGGAGGCGCTCGCGGCCACCTTCGCGGCCCGGGCCGAGGGGCGGCTGGTGATCCAGGTGGCGGCCCGGAACCGCCTGGCCCTGGGGGCCTTCGCCCGGATGGGCTTCCGGGAGACGGTGGTCGAGCTGGCCCGGGAGCTCGAGGCCCCGCCGCCTCGCCCGCTCAGGTCGGGCAGGCGCGCCGCGCGGCCTCCATCATGAGGAAGAAGGCCTGGCCCTCGGCGGCGGTCCCGGGCCGGTCGAAGAGCGGCGAGCCGCACACGCCCTGCACCAGCCCGGCGGGGTCCACCCGGGCCAGCACCGCGGCCCGCATCCGCCCGGCCTCGGCCAGGAGCGGGCGGGGGACCACGCCGGCCTCGACCCCGCGGTAGATGGTCCAGGCGAGCATCTGGGCGAGGTTCGTCTCCACGAAGGTGCTGGGGTCGTCGAGGACGTCGTGGAAGAGGCCGTCGGCGCGGCGGCGGGCCAGGCACCCGGCCAGGACCTCCCGGACCATGGCCGCGAGCTCCTCCCGTTCCGCCTGCCGCGCGGAGGGCAGGTGGCGGAGCGTCCGCAGCATCCCGGCCGCCGCCCAGCCGTTGCCCACCCCCCAGGCCGCCTCGCGCTCGAAGCGCCCCCGGCTCTCGCTGAAGCGGTGCGCGAAGAGCCCGCACCCCTCCCTCCACAGGCGCCGGCGCAGGCCGCGGACCTGTCGCAGCGCCTCGTCCGGCTGGCCGGCCAGCGCCAGGAAGGGGGGGGCCATGTACATCGAGTCGATCCACAGCTCGGCCTCGGGGCGGGGCTCGAGATGGAGGAGCACGCCGTCGGCCGTGCGCGGCGCGCGGGAGAGGAGGTAGTCGAGCATCCGCTCTGCGCCCTCCTGCAGGCGCCGCTCCCCGGTCTCGAGCGCCGCGAAGATCACCGCCTCGCCGGCGGCGGCCGGGTCCGTGACGCACGGGTCCGGGCCGAGCTGGGAGAGGCGGCCCTTCGCGTCCTGCCGCAGGACCGCCTCCCGGGCCAGGAGCAGCGTCAGCTCGGCCTCTCCCTCCTCCAGGCAGGCCTGGGCGGCGAGGCCCTGCTCCCAGGGGGCCCGCTGCATGGCCAGCATGGCCCGGCGCACGCGTTGGCAGCGCTCCGCCGCGCCGGGCTCGCCCGCTGCGCCGGGCCGCGGGCCGAGCAGCGGGCGGCCGCGCAGGGCGTCCCAGGGGATGGCGTCCCGACCCATGCGCCCCATGCTCCCTCGGCCCGCCCGCGCGCGCCAGGGGCGGTATGATCGCCGACCTCGAGGGGATGCCCGTGCGCGACCGCGTCCTCGTCGTCCTCACCCGGGTGATCGGCGGCAGCTCGCTGCTGCTCTTCTTCGTCTTCTTCGGCTTCTACCGCGGCCCGGCGCTGGCCGACCTCCACCTCTCCGGCCCGGCGGCGCTCCTCTGGGACGGTGCCCTCTCGCTGGCCTTCTTCCTGCAGCACAGCCTGATGGTCCGGAGGGGGGTGCGCACCCGGCTCTCGCGGCTCGTGGCCTCCCACGCGCTGGGCGCCCTCTACTCGGTGGCCTCGGGCGCGGTGCTGGCCGCGGTCATCCTCCTCTGGCAACGCGCCGGGCCGCGGCTCGCCGCCGTGACCGGCCCGGCCCGGTGGACCGGGACGGCCCTTTCGGCCCTGGCGCTCCTCGCCTCCGCCTGGGCGGCCCTGTCGCTGCGCGGCTTCGACCCCTTCGGCGCGCGGGCCATCGAGGCCCACCTCCGCGGGGCCGTCCCCCGGCCGCCGCCCTTCCACGTCCGCGGCCCCTACCGCTGGGTCCGCCACCCCCAGTACCTCTGCTTCCTCCTCGTCATCTGGTCGAGCCCCGAGCTCACCGCCGACCGGCTCCTCTTCGACCTCCTCTGGACGGCCTGGATCCTCCTGGGGACGGCGCTGGAGGAGCGGGATCTCCAGGCCCAGCTGGGCGAGCCCTACCGGGCCTACCGGAGCCGGGTCCCCATGCTCCTGCCCTGGCGCCGGCCGGCGGAGCCTACGGGTTGAACCGGTAGCCCACCCCCCGCACCGTCTCCAGGTAGCGCGGGTTCTCGGCGTCGTCGCCGATGTGGGCGCGGAGGCGGGCCACGAAGTTGTCCACGGTGCGGCCGGTCCCGAAGTAGCGCGAGCCCCACACCGCCTCGAGGAGCTGCTCGCGCGAGTGGACGCGGTCGGGGTGGCAGAGGAAGAAGGCGAGGAGGTCGAACTCGCGGCTGGTGAGCTCGAGCGCCTTGCCGCCCACCGTGGCGCGGCGGGCCTCCAGGTCCACCTCCAGGACCCCGGCCCGCTTCACCGACCGGCTGGGCCCGGTCTCTCCCCGCGCCCGCCGCCGGCGCAGGAGCGCGTCGATGCGGGCCAGGAGCTCCTTCAGGCCGAAGGGCTTCACCAGGTAGTCGTCGGCCCCGAGCCGCAGGCCGGCCACCTTGTCGGTCTCCTGCCCCTTGGCGGAGAGGATGAGCACGGGCACGTCCGGGTCCAGGCGACGCACCTCCTGCACCACCGCGAGCCCGTCCATGCGGGGCAGCATCACGTCCACCACCAGCAGGTCGGGCTTCTCCGTCCGGGCGAGCTCCAGGCCGGTCTCGCCGTCCATGGCCGAGCGGACGGCGTAGCCCTCCATCCCCAGGTTGAGCTGCAGGCCCCGCAGGATGGAGGGGTCGTCCTCGATGACCAGGATCCGCTCGGACACGGTCCCTCCCTCACCCGGCGGGCGCCGCGCCCGGGGCCGCCGCCGGCAGCAGGATGGTGAAGCTCGCCCCCTGGCCGACCTCGCTGCGCACCGTGACCTTGCCGCCGTGCGCACTGACGATGTGCTTGACCATGGCCAGCCCCAGGCCGGTGCCGTCGATGGTGCGCGAGAGCGGGTCGCGCGCCCGGTAGAACTTCTGGAAGATACGCTTCTGCTCGCGCCAGGGGATCCCCGGCCCGTTGTCCGAGACCCGGATGACCACCGCCCCCGTCCCCTGGGCCGAGGCCCCGACCACGATCCGCTTCTGGGCGCCGGTGTACTTGAGCGCGTTGTTGAGGAGGTTGAGCAGGGCCTCGGCCAGGGCATCCCGGTCGGCCAGCACCGGCGGCAGGTCGGGGGCCAGCTCGCGCACCACCTCGGCCGGCTGGTGGAGGAGCTGCGGCTCCAGGGCCTCCAGGGCCAGCTCGACGATGGGCGCCACCGGCTGGCGGGAGAGCTGGTAGGTGCGGCGGCCCGACTCCATCCGGGCCCAGTCGAGCAGCCGGCTGATGAGGCCGGAGAGGCGCGCCGTCTCCTCGGCCACGATCTCCAGGGCTTCGCGCTGCCGGTCGGGGTCCTGGAGCCGGCCGAGCTGGAGCGTCTCCACGAACATGCGGATGGAGGTGAGCGGGGTGCGCAGCTCGTGGGAGACCTTGTTCACGAAGTCGGTCTGGAGCTTCGCCACCCGGGCGATGCGGTAGATGACCAGGGTGGTGAGGATGGCCCCCACCAGCGTGGTGCCCACGAAGGAGAGGATGAGGATGCCGAAGAGGTAGTCCCGCGGCACCTTCCCGTAGACCAGCACCAGGATTCCCACCGCCAGGAGCAGCGCCGCGGGCAGGAACACGAACCCGATGATGAGCAGCAGGACGTGCCGGAGCTTCATCCGGGGGGATCCTAGCGGATGTCGGCGCGGGGCGCCTCCGGGCCGACAGACGAAGGCCCCCGGCGCCGGAGCGCCGGGGGCCTTTTCCGCTCGTCTGGCGGATCCCGGCCTAGAGGGCCGAGACCGTCGCAGCCTGGGCCAGCGTGGCGTCCAGGACCCCGTTCACGTAGGCGGGGTTGTGGTAGCCGTGCGCGCCGCCGCCCTGGATGAACAGGTAGTTGTAGACGCAGGAGGCCACCGTCTTCTGCGCGGGGGTGAGGGCGCCGGTCGCACCGAACACCAGCGCGCCGCCCTTCTTGAAGGTCGGGGCGCTGGTGCTGGAGATGGCCGCCCCGAACACGGTGCCGTCGGTCAGGGTCACGATCAGGGCCGGCGACCCGTGCACCGTCGAGAGCACCACGCTCTGGACCGACCCGGCGGCGATGGTCACCGCGCTGGCGGTCGGGGTGTCGCTGATGGTCCCGTCGGCGGCCAGGGTGTCGTACTTGGCCGCGTCCAGATCGCCCACGTTGAGCCGGTTCATGAAGAGCACGCCCACCGTGTTGCCCAGGTCGGTCATCTTCCCGTCCACCTGCGAGGCCACCTGGGCGGCGAGGTCGGAGCCGTGGCACTGGGCACAGACCTCGGGGGTGGTCCGGAAGGTGTGGTTGGTGGAGGCCGGGCTGAACTGGGCCTGCACGTCGGGCGGCACGATCCAAACGTGGCAGCCGGCGCAGGTGTCGGGGACCTCCTTGGCGTGCACCGCCAGGTTGGGCAGGTCGGTGGAGGCGTTGAGGATGGCGGTGTTGTAGGTCGGATCCGTGGAGGCCGGGAAGCCGGCCGGGGTCACCTTCCCGAAGAAGTAGGCGTTCCGGCCGGCGAAGATGTCGCCCTGCGACGGCGTGTGGGGCGCCGACCAGGTGGTGACGGCGCTGTCGGCGAAGACCACGCCGTTGCGGGTGTTGTGGCAGACCATGCACAGGGCGCCGGCGCCCGCGCCGCTGACGCTGAAGCCGGCGGCGGTGACGCCCGTGGTGTCGTCCACGCGCAGCGTGGTGGTGTGCGGGTTGTGGCAGGTCTGGCAGGTCTGCGAGTGCACGGTGGCGTTGTTGAGGCCCAGGCCGTTCAGGTAGGCGTAGTAGGTGGGGTCGTGGTAGCAGGCCGGCGGGGTGGGCTTGGGGAGCCCGGCCGCCTGGTAGTCACCGGTCTGCGCGCAGATGCAGTTCGGGTCGATGGCCTGGCCAGCGGGCGGGGCGGGCGTGCACAGGCTGGCCGCGGTCAGGGCGGCGATGCCGTTGGTCCCCACCGCCGGACGGGCGATGAGCCCCCAGGCCCCCGCCGTGGGCTGCTGCTGCTGGGCCACGTAGGCGACGAAGCCCTCACCGGCGTGGCAGCGGCCGCAGTGCGCGGCGGTGGTGCCGCGGTTCTCCACCGTGGCCTCGGCGGTCAGGTCGGTCTGCGCGTGGGGCGAGGCGCTCCAGAGCGGGCCGATGTCGTGGAAGGGGAACTCGTCGTGGCAGTTCATGCAGACGCCGGCGCTCATGGAGGCCACCGGCGCGAGCGGCAGGGCGAACAGGGCCGGGATCCCCTCGGGCTGCGAGTGGTCGGTCGGCTCGAGCGGCCCGTGGCAGCTCTCGCACTCGATGGCGCCGAGCGCCTGCAGGTCGGCCGGCAGGGCGGCCCAGTTCCCGGGGGCGGGGGTGGGGAAGTTCCAGGCCTCGGCCTTGGCCCGGTCGTCGAAGCCGCCGTTCACGGCGGTGGGCACCTTGCTGTAGCCGACCACGTGGCACTGGATGCAGCTCTCGCTGTAGTGCGGGCCGATCCCTCCGTCCAGGCCGAACTCGAAGAGCGACTCGGGGGGGGCCATGGGGTTCTGCCAGTTGTAGTTGGCGTGGGCCGAGCCCGACCAGGCGGTGAACTTGTCGGTCAGCGCGTGGGTCCCGGTGTGGCAGCTGGCGCAGGACGTGCCGTCGATGACGGTCGAGGTCTCGCTGGGCGCACCGTGGTAGGTGGCGATGCGGAAGTAGATGGGGGCGTCCGTGCCCTGGGTGAGCTTGTACACGCCCTCCTGGGTGGGGACGATGTACGGGTTCTTGGTGGTCGCGCCCTGCAGCTGGCTGGTCGCGTCGGTGAAGGTCGCGTCGGTGGCCGTCATGGGCAGGAAGCCCAGCGTCCAGGAGTAGCTCGTCAGGGTGGAGGGCGCGTTGCCGATCGCCATCATGCCCAGCGGCAGCTCGTTCACGCCGCTGGTGATGGTCGCCGGCACGATGGTGGCGCTGCCGGTGCTGGTGCGGCCGCCGTTGGTGACGGTGGCGGTGACCACGAAGGCCAGGGCGTCGAGCTGCTGCGGCCCGATGGAGAGGAGCTGGTCGCGCTCCGGCGCCTGGATGTAGTCGAAGGCGTTGTCGGTCCCGGTCGTGCCGTAGCGAGCGTTGAGCCAGGCGTTGGCGGCCTGCCGCAGGGTCTCGAAGTCGGCGACCTGGAAGCTGGTCGTGGCCCCGGTGGCCGGGCTGGGCGCCGCGCCGCCGGGCGCGCTGCCGCCATCGGAGTCGGTCACCGCCCAGGTGATGGTCGAGGCGGAGGTCACGTCCGTGGTGCCCAGCACCGCCGAGGCGGTGATGCCGGAGACGGTGGTGCTGAAGCCGGCCGGGCCGCCGCTCTTCAGGGCGTCCGGCACGGTCACGGTCACCACCAGCGTGCTGGCCGAGAGCTGCTGGTTCACCGTGGTGGTCGCGCCCGCCGAGACGGACACGCCGCTGGCGGTGGCCGGCTCGTAGTTGGCGGCGGTGAAGGTGAGCGAGAAGTTGCCGGGGGGCAGCTGCAGGCTGTAGTTCCCGCTCGAGTCGGTGGTCGCAGCCGGGACGCTCGCCGGGTTCGGGGTGACGACGACGCCGGCGACGGCCGCCTTGCTGGCGTTCGTCACCTTGCCGCTGACCGTGCCGGGCACGGTGAGCGTGGTCGTGCTGTTGCCGCCACACGCGGCCGCGAAGAGCCCGGCGAGCAGCAGCGTGCCGGTCCGCTTGAGGAAGGTCGGTTCCATTGGAATTTGATCTCCAGCAATTGTTGGCGACGACAATTGCTAACTGCCTGGTTGGACGCATGGAAATGGCCGCAGCCCCTTTCGTCAACATGCCGCCATCAATTGTTTGGAATCGTCCTGAATTCCCGGAGGTTGGGTGGTGCGCAAAGCTGGCGCCGCCTGCGCTCCGCCGCACGGCCCGGGACCTGGCGAGGAACCATCCGAAATCGATGGCACTTTTCGTGCGCGCCGCGGACGACCTCCCACGCACCTCCTCCCGCGCCCGCGGGACGCGAAACGCTTGCGAGGCTGCGCGCAACCATGAGAGGACCGGGTCTTCCGGGACCCTTGGGCTCATGCCATGCAAGCGTCCGTGATGTAGGGTGAAAATCCGATCGATCGCCCATAGGGGTCAGGGACGTGGGGCGCGCCGCCGCCTCCACCGTCCGTGAGCGGCGCCCCGCGGCCATGGCGCGCCGGGATCGGGCGAGGAGGCGCCTCCGGCGGGCCTGGACGGCGCTCTCTTCACCCAGCGTCACCGGCCTCGCGGACGGTCGGTAGCGTCACCTGCCGTGAAAGGGGCGGCCGGCCGCGCCCCGCTCGGCGAGGAGCGGCGCCGGCTCGAACCGGGCGCCGTACCGATCGGCGAGGGCCTTGACCCGGTCGAGGAGCGCGCCCGTCCCGGCGGCGTCGGCGAAGCGAAAGGGCCCGCCGCGGAAGGGCGGGAAGCCCAGCCCGAAGACGGCCCCCACGTCCCCGTCGCGGGGGCTGCGCACGATGCCCTCGGAGAGGCAGCGGACCGCCTCGTTCACCATGGAGAGCGCCACCCGCTCCTGGATCTCCGCCGGCGCGAAGGCCTTGCGGGCCCGGCCGCCGGGAAGGAGATCGTAGACGGTCGGGTCGACCCGCTTGCGCCGCCCGTCGTAGGTGTAGAAGCCCTTCCCGTTCTTCCGGCCCAGCCGCCCCGCCGCCACCACCTGGTGGAGCGAGGCGGCCGGCGCCATCCGCTCGCCGAAGCCCTGGTGCAGGACCGTGGCCACCTTCTCGCCCACGTCCAACCCCACCTCGTCGAGCAGGGTCACCGGCCCCACCGGGAAGCCGAAGTCGACCAGGGCCCGGTCCACGTCCTCCACCCGCGCCCCCTCCACCAGCAGCAGGGCCGCCTCGTTCATGTA
>Ga0335071_10001643_pt1 | contig 24081 bp, 29 predicted proteins | sample Lox_Sample_15_FD_206724 | JGI IMG/M metagenome (GOLD analysis project Ga0335071, IMG submission 206724) | Soil microbial communities from Loxahatchee National Wildlife Refuge, Florida, United States - Lox_Sample_1.5 | ecosystem: Environmental > Terrestrial > Soil > Wetlands | place: USA... | reverse complement strand
AAGGCATGCGTCCGGTCACTTGGCGACCGCTCCATTCGTCTCCGGTCAGGAACAGATTTCCCTTCACATGCCAAGTGAAAGCATAAGGACTTTTTGAGGGACCAGCTTGTCCCGGAGCCTCGACTGCCTTGTCGTATATGCCCTGAAGCTCGGCAACCGTCGCTAATCTCCAATCAAAATAGCCATCCAAGCGGAGATCGTGGCAGTACTTCATGGCCTTTCGCCAGCTTACGTCCTTACCGTTATCTTTTGCGGCCCACATCAGACCGGTTGACGGATCGATCCACACTGATCGTGTCGGACGGCCCTTTGCGATCGCACGCTCCGACAATGCGGCAGGGATAAGCAGGGCAGTCATTAAGGCGACCAGCAGGAATGATTGTCTGGCTCTCATTACGACCATTGTAGGTCTGCCGGATTTCTATGGCGGCCGTGTTGTCGCCAATGCGGAAGTATCACCGCCGGGAACTCCGTCTCCGCTTCGCCAACCGAAAACCACTCCGACGCAAGCGAAACGAAATGAACACCACTTCTCATCCGACGGCGAACTGTCGGATCGCAAACTGTCTCATTGAAGGGGGTTCACCCCAGAAGCTGTCAACCCCAACCACTTCGAAAACTTCACGCAAATATTTGAAACCTTTCGACTTAAGCGCTTCTCAATCCTTGCGTTATTTATCCTCGTGAGCGCTACCCTTAAATCACAGGCGGCTTCCCAAGTGCTGCGTACCGAGCGCTGCTAGTAAGTCTTTTGTTTGCAGAAACCTGCCCCGAACCTGCGATTTTTCAGAGATTTGCTCGGCGAATCGGCCGCAACCACCTGAAAACGAGGCGCTTTTATCCAGAAACCTACCCCCGGGGGAGGGGGAGGAGCCATACTATGTTCCGTACCTGCCGGCACCTGATGCCAACCGGGCGCACGTGCCAGTCAGCCGCCATGCGCACATCCGCCTACTGCTATTTCCACGCGCGCCTCCATCAAGGCCTCCGTCGGCCCAGACTCAACAAGAAAAAGATTCTGGCTGAGAATCTCGATTCGCGTGAGGCGATCCGCTCCCGCATTTCGCTGGTCATCGACGGCCTGGCTTCCAGAGAACTCGACCCCGACGCCGCCGGGCGCATCCTCTACGGCTTGCAAATCGCTTCAGAGAATCTGGAGCCGTCCAGCCCTCCAGCGAAGCCTTTCGGCCCTGCGGCCGAACGCCTCGCTAACGGCGGTGAAACTCCGGTTTTGAAAGGGCACGAGTTTACTCGTGCCGCAAGGCGCCCTGGACCAACGCGGCTTTAGCCGCTGAGGGATGTTTTTCCATTTGCTATTCGCACCACATGCTGCCGCGCCCTACATCTTGCTGAACAGGCTGTTCGAAGCTGACTCCATCTGCGCGATCACGGCCTCGAGCGCCGTCTGCTGCGTTTCCGCCAGTGAAAGTTGTGTCGCCACGGTCGGAATGTCGGCCTGCATCAGATTGGTCTGCGCCACGGTCAGTTGCGTCTTCTCGTTGGTTACCGCGTCTGTGGCGGATGTGAGCTGGGTGATGGAGTTGTCGATCGTCACCCTTTGCTGGGAGACGAAATTCAGAGCCGAACTCAGCGCCTGCGTATCGCTGACCGCCTGGCTGGTATTTACCATCCCGCTGGAATAGTCGGCCACAAGCGCGTTCAGCGCCCCGAAAACGCTGTTCGTTCCGCTGCCCAGGAAGATCTGATCGCCGGGAACGTTCAACTGGATCTGCTGCCCATTGGGCAGCTCCAGGTAGTTCACATCTTCGTCTCCGCTGTAGCTGGTCACCGACGGAGTGGTCGCCGTCGAAGTGCTGAACGGAGCTGCGGACGTTTTGCCTCCGGCGAAAATGTACTGGCCCTGGTAGTTGGAGTTGGCCAGCGATTGAACCTCGGCCAGAATGCCCGCGATCTGGTTCCCGATCGACTTTACATTGCTCGCATTCATCGTTCCGTTGTTGGCGCTGGTGGCGAGCGAAACCGCCGAGGTCAGCTCCGACACCACGCTGCCCAGCGCCGAATCTGCCACCTGCAAGCGCCCAGTCACCAGGTTTGAGCTCTTCGTAAAGGAATCATCCTGCTGAATCTGGTTCAGCAGCAGCACGTTCTCGCCCGCGCCCACCGGATTCTGGCCAAGCGAGGTAATGCTCACGCCGCTCGAAAGCTCCTGCGTCAATTGCTGCTGATTGGCCTGAACCGCATCCAGCGATCCCACCAAGTTCGTCACGTAACTCGGATCGACGCGCATTTCATTAGCTCCTAGCTTCTAGCTTTTAGCTTTTAGCTGCTAGCTTCTAACTTTCAGCCCTTATCTTTGGTTTTTGGCCTCTTGCCCTTAGCCAAATTCACTCACTCAGAATTCGGAGCGTGGAGACAAACTTCGCATTGGCACAATCAAGCTAAAAGCTAAGAGCTAATAGCTAAAAGCTGTTTTACGACACCGACGTCTGCACGCCCAGGTTCAGAGCTGACGTCATGATCGTGTCGAGAATTGTGAAAACGCGCGAGGCCGCCTGGTAGCTGGTCTCGAGCAACGCCATCGCCGAAGCCTCGTCGTTCAGGTTCACCTTTGAAAGAGCATCGTTTTGTGTCTGCAACTGCGTCACGCTGGCAGTCTCGGCCGCGTTCTCGGTCTGAACTTCGGAAACGGTGGCGCCCAGCGTGGAAACAAAGTTGGAGTAGTAGTTGATTGGCGACTGGCCGTTGACAATGTTCTGGTTCGCAAGCCCGGCCATGGCGACCGCGTTGGAGTTGTCCCCGGTTCCATCTCCGGCGCCGGCTGCCGCTATCTGGCTCGGATCGGTCATCGTCACGCTCATCGCTTCGGCGCTGCCCGCCAACTGCGTGGGCTCGTTGAATATGTAAAGGGGATTGGCCGCCGTTCCCGTCGCACCATTCAGATCCGTGCCGGCGTTGTTCTGTGCGTTTACCGCCGTCGAAATGCTGTAAGCCAGTTGATCGAGAGAATTGAGTGCTTGGGGAATGTCCTGGTCACGCGCCGTCAGGTATCCTCCAAGTTGGCCGCCGCCCGACGTCAGCCCGGCTGTCACATCCGTCCCGTCGAGATAAAAATCGGTCGTCCCGCCTGCTGTTCCCGTCGTTAACTGATAGCTCTGCCCATCGGAGACGAGCAACTGCCCCGATGTCGTGGTGATCGCGAGGCCGTTGTTCTCCGTCGTCACCTGGTTGATCCCGATCAACTGCGAAAGCTGGCTCAGGTCCTGTTGCCGCTGATCCTCGAGAGTTCCCGCATCCCCGTCGGGCGACGTCGACTGTATCTCGGAATTCAACTGCGCCAGTGCGCTCGTCAGTGAGTTCACTTGGCTGGCGACGCCCGATGCCTCCTGGTCCAGCGCCGCGCGCTGGGAGTTCAGGCTGCTGGCCGTCCCTGAAATATCTCCGGCCAGCGTCGACGCGGAAGAAAGCACCTCCTCTCGCAGCGCGTTGTTGGTCGGGTCGCTCTCGAGCGAAGAAAAGGAATTAAAGAAACTCGTGATGTCCGATCCGATATCGCCTGCCGTCGATGTCGACGATCCCGAATCCGGCGTAAACAACGCCTGAATTGTATTGAGAGCCGTAAGTCGCGCGCCCGATGCCGAAGCCAGTTGCTGTTGCTGATTGAGCCGCTGTTCCAGCACCCGGTCCCTCTGCGACTCGGCCCCCGTCTCCCTCACCCCGTCGCCCAGCGAAACCCCGCCGATCTCAATCGGGGAGTTCTGCTGCCAGGTCGGCTTCTCTTGCGTGTATCCGGGAGTGTTCGCGTTGGCCACGTTGTTGGCGATGACGCTCAAGGCCTCCTGATCGGCCTCGAGTGCCCCGTTGATCATGCTGAAGGCAGAGTTAATGCTCCCCATGGCCGCTCTCCGTCCCTGCCCATCCATTCACTTGCTGCTCGAAATACTCCAGCCGCCCCATCCGCAACTCGTGCAGCCGGTTCATCACCTTCAAATTGGTGCGGGTCGCCTCCAGCACGCGGCCAAACACCGCCATCTCCGACTGCGCCTCCGCGGCCTGGCGTACCAGATCTTTCTTTTCCGCCGCACTCAATGACGGAAGCGCGCGGGTCGAGTCGTGATTCAAGGCGTGATTCAAAGCCTGACAGGAAAGCGCAAGCTCCTCCAGCCTGACTGCGTCGAGCATAGCGAGCGCCCGCGACGCTTCTGCCACTATCTCCTTCAGCTCCGGATCCTCCATCGGCGCACTAATCTCCCGCATGCCCTGCTTCCCTTCTTCTCTGCGTCCGTACCCTCATAGCGAGATGGCCGCGCCGCCGCCCGTTGCAAGTGCGTCAGCCCGTTGCGGGCAACCTTCCGTCCGCTTATGAGCGGCCCAGCATTGCGTCCACCATCTTCGACGCCACAGCCGAGGCCGGCACGTCATAGGTTCCGGCCTGAAGCGCCTGCTGCACAGCCGCCACCTTGTCCATGCGCACCCCATCTGCCGAGGCGGACTGCGAAACCTCACTGCCGGCGCTGCTCAAAGTCGCACGGTCACTGCCTGGCGCTACTGCTCCTGCTTGTGCATTTGTCCGTCCTGCTGTCCCGCCCTGTTGCTCGGTAACACCCAGTAAGGACCTCAATCCATCCAGACTGCTGCGAATGTCCATTTCGAAGACTCCCTGTCCTCTCTATCGGCAGTTTCTGCTAATCACTTTAGTCATTCAGAAGCTCTCATCGCGGCATGGCCGTTTCAGATTCCTGCTTCCCTTCCCACTTTAGGCAGAATGACCGGAATGGGAGAGAGTTTTCAGGATCTTGTCGGCGATTCCGAAGCCTCCCGCCGCGCTGATCGACTGTGCCAGCGCTTCGGAGGCGAAGGTTCCCAGCGCGCCGGCCGATCCCGACCCGCTCTCCTCGCCGTCCTCTCCCTCAAGACTCGATCCCGAGCGCGTCATCGGCTCCAGCAGCTCCTTCATCATCTGGGCTTCGAATTCATGTGCGGCCCGGACAAGACGCGGCGACGGCACGCCGCCCGCCTCCGTCTGTCCGCTTATCGATGCCAGTTGCATACTGTCTCCACCTAACCCCTGACCTCTGTTCCCTGCTTTTAGAGCACTTCCAGCTCCGCCTCCAGCGCGCCGGCTTCTTTCATCGCCTGCAGTATGGAGATCACGTCCCGGGCCCCTGCTCCAGTCCGTTGCAATTGCTGGACCAAATCCTCGACTGTGGCGCCTTCCTTCAGATCGATTTCGTTCACTGGCTTGTCCTGAGCCTGCACCGTGGTCTGCTGAATTACCTGAGTGGTGCCGGCAGAGAGCGCATTCGGCTGCGAAACCTGAACCTCTGAGATCACATTCACAACCAACCCCCCGTGAAGAATTGAAACCGGCTCGAGCTTTACCGTTCCGCCAATCACCACAGTCCCGGTCCGCTCGTTCACCACCACCCGGGCGCGCGGGAAGATCTCTACTTCCACCGATTCGACTTTGTCGAGCAACGACGTCACATCCTCGCCGGCCGCTGTGGTCACCTCCACCGTCCGGCTGTCGATGGCCTTGGCGCGGGACTCGCCAAGCGCCTGGTCAATTGCAGCCGCCATGTGTTCGGCCGTGTGAAAATCGGCGTCGTTGAGCACTACCCTCACGGGGTGCAGCTGCTTCAGATCAAAGGAAATCATCTTCTCTACCAGCGCCCCGTCGGGAACTCGCGCCGTTGTGGGGTGGTTCACCTGCTTCGAGTTGCCGCCGGAGGCCGCCGTGTAGCCGCCCAATACCAGGGCCCCTTGCGCCTCGGCGTAGATCTGCCCGTCCGGACCGTAGAGCGGCGTCATCAGCAGAATCCCTCCTTCGAGCGAACGCGCATCCCCGGCCGAAGAGACCGTCACGTCCACCTTATAGCCGGGCCTGCTGAATGCCGGAAGCGTGGCCACCACAAAGACCGCAGCCATGTTCTTCACCTGCATATTGCTCGCGGAGTTCGAACCTGTTGTGGGCACGGTGATCCCCATCCGCTCCAGAGCCGAAATCAGGGTCTGCACAGGAAAGACCGTCTGCGAGCTGTCTCCGGTCGAGTGCAGCCCAACAACCAGCCCATAGCCCACGAGCTGGTTGTCCCGGATTCCTTCGATGGCGGCAACATCCTTGACTCGCGCCATCCGTCCAGCCGTCTCGCCGCGCGCCAGGGCTGCCGTCAGAGCGAGCCCCAGGGCCAGCGCGACCCACCGCCAGAGACACCTCACCGGCGAGGCACTGCTCGAATTTGTCTCCCCCATCGGCATCCCCGTCAGCTCCTTCTGATCCCTGATCCCTGTTCCCTGTTCCCTGCCTTCAAAACACCGCGAGTCTTTCCAGCCAGCGCACCAGCGGGTTTTGCCGGTAGGTCGAGTCATTGACGATGCCCTTGCCCGTCACCTCAAGCTCGAGATCGGTCATATCCGCTGACAGCACCTGATTCTGAGCGCTGACATCCTCGGGGCGCACCAGCCCGCGCAATTCAATCAATTGAGTCTGCTGGGAGAAGGTCAATTGCCTGGTGGCCTGCACTACCAGCATCCCATTGGGCAGTACATCGACCACCTCGGCGCCAAACGTGGTTTCCAGACTCGAGTTCGTCGTGCTCTGTCCTTGCGCCTTCAGCCCGGAATTGGCCGAGGCACCAAGCAGGTTCTGCAAGCTGTTGCCTGCCTTCAGCGCGCCAAACAGCGAGGTCACGGCGGAGCTGGCGCTCGAGCTTCGCGAGTTCTGCACTTGGCCGTCGGTCGAAGCCGCAAGGCTCTCGGAAACCACGATCGAGACCACATCGTGCAGCCTGAACGCCTTTACGTCCGTGCCCAGCCGCACCAGTTGGCCCGACGGGCTCCAGATCGATCCCGCCGAGCGCACCTCGGCTGCCTGCCCGGCTCGCACGCGCTCGATGTAGGCCTTCAACGCCGTCTCGGGCGGCGTCGGCTTTGCGGCAGGAAGAATCTTGTGCTTGGCCGCCGCTGCCGTGCCGGACGCAGTCCAGGCAAGAAGTGCGCAGACGAAAATCCGAATTCCGGTCCCGCATCGATTCATGGCCGCGCACCCGATTCCACAACAATTTGCGCCTGTCCCGTTCCTTCGGCCACGGCCTTCACCACCCGGCCACCGATCTCCAGACGAACTTCCAACTCTTCGCCTTTCCTGGCCTGGCCCAGCGCCACGGCCGACAGCTTCGAATCGGCAACCGGCGTATGCTCTTCGACCGTCAGCCGGTCGCCGGCGTGAATCGCAACCCGGGTCCCATCCGCCGACGCTTCTCTTCGAAGAGCGTTCTGACTCTTCGTTGCCTGTTCAGGCGGAGCCGCGACCAGCCTTGCAGGCCAGCTGGGATGTCCCGTGTCTTCGTAGAGAAGCCAGCGCGCCCCGGTGGAAGGGTCGTCGATCACCTTCACCAGCCGTTCGTGCGACGCGCCTGTTTCCGGGTTCGGCGAGGCTCCGCCGGCCACTGCCGGGCTCAGCGCAAAAGCCGAAACGGCCAAAACCGCGATCATCGCAACGCGCCGCATGCATTCTCCTTATTCGCCTGTTTTGCCGCTCCTCATTGCCTAGGAATGGGCCATGCTGTTGGCCTGCGAATACATATCGTCGGCGGCCTTGATCACCTTGGAGTTCGACTCGTAGGCCCGCTGCGCCAGCACCATCTGGACAAACATCGTGACCACGTCCACATTCGAGTTCTCGAGATAGCCCTGCTGCAGCGTCCCCATCCCCTCGGTCCCGCCCGGATTCCCGGTCTCCGCATTGCCGGAGTTGAGCGTCGCCTCAAGCAGATTCGAGCCCACGCTTTCAAGCCCCCCGGGATTGGGGAATGTCGCCAGTTGAAGCTGCCCAAGCTGCGACGGGTTCTGCTGTCCGGGCAGCGTCGCATTCACGACGCCATATTGGGTGATCGTCACCGCCGTCGCATTGGAGGGGACCGTGATCGATGGAATCACCGGGTCTCCATCGACGGTGACGATTGTCCCCTGGCTGTTCAGGTGGAACTGCCCGGCGCGCGTGTAAGCGGTGGTCCCGTCGGGGCGCTGAATCTGAAAGAAACCGTTGCCCTCGATCGCCACATCAAGCGGATTCGAGGTCTGGTTCAGCGATCCCTGCGTCATGATCACCTCGGTGGCCGCCGGCTTGGTGCCCAGGCCGATCTGCAATCCGGCCGAGACCGTCGATTGGCTCTGGGCCGCACCCGGCGTCACCAGGTTCTGGTAGACCATGTCCTGAAATTCGAGGCTCAGCTGGCGGAATCCCGTCGTCGACGAGTTGGCCAGATTGTTGGCGATCGTGTCCAGATTCATCTGCTGGGCGTTCATGCCGCTGGCGGCGGTGTACAAGGCTCGAATCATGACGGCTCCTGTTCAGTGTTCAGTGACCATCTGCCAGTGGCCAGTGGTCAGTTCTCAGTCCCTTAGTCCCTAGTCCCAGCTCCTATACCCTCGGCAGATCCTCGCTGGCAATTTTGTTGAATTCGGTGTGAAAGACGCTGAGTGCCTTCTGCATCATCTCGGCCTCGCGCTGGATCAGGATCAGATTCATCGACGCCGTGATCGTGTCCTGATTGGAATTTTCGAGAGCCCCCTGATGAACCGCCGCGTCTTTGGCAACCTGCGCGTGTGCGCCCTCGGGTGCGGCATAGCGGTCGGTTCCCTCCGGCTTCAGATCCGTTCCCTTGGGAAACGTAAAGACTCCAACCGTAGATCCAACGCCTCCGTCAACCGACAGCGATCCGTCAGCGCCGATCATGACCTCGCCGGGAGGCACCGGGATCGGCTGCCCTGCAGAGGAAAGCACCGCATCGCCTGAGGCCGTCACCAGCTTTCCGTCCGGCGTACGGTGGAAGTTCCCGTTGCGCGTATAGCGGACGCCCTGCGCGGTCTGAATCGCGAAGAATCCCTCGCCCTCGACGGCCAGATCCAGCGGATTCGAAGTGCGCTCAAGCGTCCCCTGCGCCAGATTGATCTGGTCGCCACCCAGCACGCCGTAATTGTTCACCACCTGACCCAGTTGGGAATCCGATCCATCCGGACCCAGCAACACGCTCCGGAAATACTCCCGCTCGGAGCGGTAGCCCGGCGTTTGCGCATTGGAAAGGTTCGAGGCGGCAATATCCAGATCCTGGGTCCGCGCCACAAGCCCTGCAACCGCCGCATAGTAGCCGCTGTCCATCCGCCGCTCCTCCTGGATGAAGGAACTGCAGGTGAGGGACCGAAGGATGGCAGAGGAGATTAGAGAGGATTAGGAATTAAAGAGGTGACCGGAATTGGGTCGAAGTCGAGTGGAGCTAGCGGTGTTAGCCGTGCTTCGCACGTGTTAGCGGAGTTGGAAGCAGGTCGCATTCCTGACGCCGCTAACTCCGCTGACTCCGCTGACTCCGCTAACTCCGCTGCTCTTCACTGCAGTCCGTCACAGACGATGGTGACCGCAAAGCTCGCCTCGCCAAAGCGATAAACATGGTGGAGCTGGAACTCCGGCGCCTGCACGTGCAGTGCATAATCGCGGCCGGTGATCACGGCGGGAACTGAAAGACCGCAGTTGGCAGCCAGCTCCGGGACCTTGCCCTTCCACGCCCCTGCCAGCATATTGCAGATCTCGCCGATCGCGTCCTTCACCGTGTCGTCAATCCCGTCGAACTCCATGCCGGCAAGCTGCGCAGCGATTCTGAGAGCCGCGCCGCCTCCGCAGGAAAAGACGCAGGCGCCGCTCAACAGTCCCCCGAAGCCGACAACGGCTGTCACAGACTCTGTTTCCGGAACGGGTTCGGCCGTCTCGCGCCCGCAGTCGACCCCCAGCATCAAACGAAATACCTCGTCGACACTCGCGTCCAGATTTTCCGGATTCGCGACCTGCTGCACGGATTCGCGCAGAGACACCGTCATCGTTGACTCCTTCATGCTTCTTCCCAGCTGCCGTTCCCGCTCTCCACCGACCGACCGCACCCCGTTTAACAGCATGGCGCACAATCCCCCCGTCAGGCTGCCTTGACCAGCGGCAACACCCGCTCCTTCACCTGCTCGGCGGTGAAGGGCTTGCGGATATAGCCCTGCGCCCCGGCCTGAATGGCCTGCTTCACATGCTCTTCGCTGGATTCCGTGGTGATCATCACCACGGGCGCGCCGGGCGCCAGCTTTTGTGCCCGGAGCTGGCGCAGAAACTCCAGCCCATCCATGGACGGCATGTTGATGTCGGTAAGAATCAGGTCCACCGGCATGGTACGCAACAGATCCAGCGCCTCGGTTCCGCTGCCGGCTTCGAGCACCACAAGCTGCGCCAGACCGGCCTGACGCAACATCCGCTCCACAATCTTGCGCATCACCGAGGAATCGTCGACGATCAGCGCTCGAATCTCAGCCATTGCCGGGCCCCCTCCACTACATTTCCTATCGGCCCGAAAAGGCATTCCTTGAGCCACCGCTTTTCCTCAGCGCCATCAACAGAAACGGCCCTACTGAGCACTCACCGAGGCAATCAGGTCCCGCACCGCATCCCTCTCCGGCACCGGGCCCGCGCCCTTTCGCAGCCAGATCCGCAGCCAAAGGCAGTCGTGTACCCGGGTCAGCCGCGCCTCAACCGGACGAAGCCGTTCCAGCCTCAGGGCAAGAGTGCGAACCAGGGCCTGCTCGCATGAGGCTTCGATCAGTTCCACATGAGGAAAGGGGGCGTCCAGCATGCGGGCATGCGCCCTGCGGAAATGCGATTCCTGAACCACAACGCACTCGACGCGCAATCCTGTCGCTCTCTCCACTGCCAAAGCCAGTACCGGGTCCAGCCGGTCCTCGAAGCCGAGATAGAGAATCCTTCCCGCCGCTATTCGCAGCGGAAGGGCCCCGAACGCGTCCAGAAAGAAGCGCGGGATGAGCGGCGCAAGTCCCTCGGCGCTTTCAAATTCCGGGTTCATTACAGCACAGTTCCACTGCAGGCCCAGTGCCCGCGTTACCAGTTGCTCGCTCACGCCCTGAGTGCACACCAGCCAGCGGCCGAGCCGGCCCGTGCCCGCCGTTCTCTGTGCCTCCAGCGCTCCGCGAAGCTGCTCCTGAGTGATCCATCCCTGCTCGAGCATGGTGAGCCCGATCGGAATGCGGTGACGGTGAACCGGCGCTGCCGTTCTGCCTCCCAGTTCGCGTCGCACGGCCTGAGCGATCTGTGCCTCCGAGCAGGCAGGCGAGCACAGCCAGCCGCCTTCGAAAACCGGAGCCGACCGGCCGCGCCAGAGATGCAGCCATCCGGTGCCGCAGCCGGGGTTCGCGCAACTGCGCAAAAGGCTCCGCCCAGGATGCGCGCCCATGCCGGGCGCGGCGCCGATTCCGGAATCCGCGAACCGGACGGCGGCAATCCCCGAGGTGATGGAGACCGTCGGAGTTCGATTCAGAAGAGGCATCGGATGCTCTCCAGCCGATTCCTGGGCGCAGCCACCTCTGTCACCCTCAAACCGAAGTTACCGTTGACCAACACCACGTCTCCCCTGGCAACGATCTTGTCGCCCACAATCAGGTCCACGGGATCCGTGACGTGACGGTCCAGCTGCACAACGTCTCCGGGGCCCAGGTCGAGAATCTCTCCGAGGGGCATCTCGCGGCATCCAAAACGCAGCGAAGCTTCCAGCTCGACATCGAGCAGGAGATCGAAACCCGGCCCTGGCGAAGTTGCCCCGGGGCTGGGCAGGGGTGCTGCCGCCGGGGCGGCTGCAACCGCCTCGGACTTTCCCGCTGCAACAGCCGCGCGCATCTCGTCGCTCACCAGAATCGTCCAGCTCCGGTCTCCGGCGCGCAGCCGGAAGGCGCCTGTGGGCTGAAACTCCGATATCGATGGTTCGAACTTTTCAAACTTTTCAACCCGGCACTTCTTCCCCGTGCGCGCCAGCAACTCTCCAGCAGCGGCCTCGGCAACCTCGCGCGCGAGTTCACCCCAACCTGCCTTCTGGTCGATCCCTTCGCCAACCAGTGGAGAATCCAGGAGCGTGGTCTCGAGAGCAAGCGCGAATCGGCCTGCTTCATCGCCGGAAAGCGTAGCGGCAAAACCGAAAAAACCGCTCTGGAGCGGCCCCAACGGCGACTCCTCCAGTTCCGGCTCTCCGGCCAGGGCCTGACGAAAGAGACCGGAGGCCACATGGACCCAGCATTCGAAATAGGTCTTCATAGACTCCCTCCGCCAATCGGTTCTTCAATCCGGGCAGCGCGGTGCGGCCCCTGGCGTATGGCTTCGGCCGGAGCCAGCCGCTGGCCGGCAACACGCCACACCGGCAGGGTGTTCGCGGGCAGATTCAGGCGCAGTACGCTGCCGGGCTCCAGATTTTCTAACTCGCTTGCAGCCAGGCGCACCGTGGGCAACTGCAGGCTGCACCCGAAGCTGATGCGCCGCGCCGAGGCGCTCATCCGCTCCCGGGTCTCGGCCGAATGATGCCGCCTGCGGCCCCAGTCCGAGGTCAGGCGACGCAGAATCGTATTGGCGACGACGGCCGGAAAGGCCAGATTCAGCAGACCGGAACTGTGCGGCATCCGAATCTCGAAGCTCAGGCAAAGCGTCTTCTCGGTCACCGGAATGATGCGCGCCACCTGCGTCTGCATCTGGCGGCGCTCGAAGCCGAAGCTGAGTCCGACCGGCTGCCAGGCCACCGTCAACTCCCGACAGACGATCTCCACAACGCTGGCGAGAATCGATTCCTCAATGTCGGTCAGCTCCTTCAGCGGCCCGTCACGCCCCTCTCCGCCCAGCAGCAGATCGATGATCGTCGGCGCCAGGCCCAGATCCACCTGCAGCACCGACGAGACGCCGAGCGGTTCCAGCCGAACCGAACACACGTAGCTGATCTCCGGGATTCTGAGCAGAAACTCATTGAACTGAATCTGCTCGGCCGAGACCAGATTGACCTGAAAGCGCGTGCGCAGCCAAGCGGCCAGATTGTGCGTGAGATTGCGGGCAAAGAGGTCGTTCAGCATGCTGATGGCGCGCAGCTGATCGATCGAGATCTGACCGGCCGAAGAGAAATTGAACGGCGTCACGCGGGCCCGTACCTCGGTCCTCGAGGCCTCCGGCGCGGAGCTGCGCGCCGCTTCGAACAATGCATCGATCTCGTCCTGCTTTAGTGTCTTCTCGGTCAATGGTCACGTCCTTTTTTCGCCTGAGCCGCTTCGTCCTCGAGCCGCGACGGTCTGCACTATCAAATCAGCCCGCGGCGCGGCGCCTTCCGCCCGCCGAGCGGGCCGAGGCGCGCTCAAAAGCGCCTCGCGCCGCCAGATCCCTCAGCGCGGCCCGCAGATGCACGACCGCCGAAGCGTGGACCTGCGAAATCCGCGATTCGACAACCCCCAGCGCCAGGCCGATCTCGCGCATCGTCATCTCCTCGTAGTAGTAGAGAGTCATCACCAGCCGCTCCCTGTCGGGAAGGTTGGCAATTGCATCGGCCAGCCGCTCCTCGAGCTCCCCCCGAAGGCACCGGAAGAGCGGATCCTCGTCGGGGCGCCCCGGAACATAGGCCAGCTCTTCCTCGCCCGAATCCTCGTTGCGCTCCATATGAAGGGTCCCAATCTCCAACCCTTTGAGGTCGCCGAGCAATTGCTGGTATTCCTCGAGCTCTACTCCCATCTCGGCTGCCACCTCGGACTCGCTCGGCGCGCGGCCAAGGCGAGCCATCAGCGTCTGCACCGCCTCCTCGATCGCCCGGCCCTTTCGCCTGAGCTCGCGCGGGCTCCAGTCCAGCGTTCGCAGGCTGTCCAGAATCGCGCCGCGGATGCGGAACTGCGCATAGCTGCGGAACTGAACCTTCTTGGCCGGATCGAACTTGGCAAAAGCATCCATCAGCCCGACAACCCCGGCCGAGACCAGATCCTCGATTTCAACGTGCTGGGGCAGCCGCTCGTGGATTCTGCGCGCCAGAAAACGGACGATCGGCAGGTGTTCGAGCAGCACTCGCTCCTGTTCGCCGCTCATCGTCGGCGTACCGGCGCCAGGCGGGTAGCCGCCTCCAATCTCCTGCTTCGGCCAGCTCCTTCGCTGCTTTGGCAATGACGCCGCTTCGATTCCCATCTTTCACCCTCTCCTGTAGCTTCTGTTTGCCAAACCATTTCAGCTTGATTCCAGCCCCGCTACTTTCTGCTCGCGCTCCCTCTCAACGAACGGTGCCCACCGGCCGAAGCCGGATCTCGGGCGGGATCTCGCTGGCTGCAACCACCGCCAGCCTTGGCGCCACCGGCTCCAACCAGCGCTTGACGTGATAACGGGCCGGACTCGGACAAAGGAGCACGGGCAGGGCCGCGGCAGAGGCCGAGCCGATGAGTTGTCTCACAGAATCGGCCAGACGCCGGATCAGGGGCACCGAAGGCGCCGTCGAGGAGCCGAGCAGTCTCTGGGCGCTTTCGGGCGAAAGCGTGGAAAGAATCTCCTCTTCCAACGCAGGATCGAGCAGCAGCACCGGCAGCTGCCCCTCGGCGTCCAGCAGAGGACGAACCAGCCGCCGGCCCAGCGCCTGGCGCGCGGCCTCGACCAGCGCCACCGGGCTTTTGTTCACCGGAGCCGTTTCGAGAAGCGCCTCAAGAATCGATCCCAGGTCGCGGATCGAGACCCGCTCGCGCAACAACTGTTCGAGCACCCGGCCTACCTCGCCCAGCGTAAGCAGCTTGGGAACCAGCTCCTCGATCAGCTTCGGATGGCTCTCGTTCAGCCCATCCATCAGACGCTTGATCTCGGCCCGGCCCAGCAACTCCCAGGCGTGCTGGCGAGCCAACTCGCCCAGATGCGTCGTAACCACGGTGGCCGCATCCACAACGGAGTACCCGGCGGCGATCGCCTGCTCCTCGAGGGCCGGCGCAATCCAGACAGCCGGCACCCCGAAGGCAGGCTCGCGCGTCTCGCGCCCGGTGAGCGGGCGCCGGTTGGCGTCGCCCGAGACGGCCAGCAGCTGATTGCCCTCCGTCTGCCAGCGTCCGATCTCGATGCCCCGGAGCGAGAAGACGTATTCGCGCGGCTTCAGCCGCAGATTGTCGGAGATATGCACCGGGGGAACCAGAAAGCCCAGTTCGCCCGACAGGTGCCGGCGAAGCGTCCGCACCCGGCCCAGAAGCTGGCCGCCCTGTTTTTCATCCACCAGCGGAATCAGCTGAAATCCGATCTCGAGCGTCAGGTCCTCGAGCCGCAACAACTGCGCGAGATCGGATGCCTGCGCTTCGGCAGCCTTCTTGCGGTCGACAGCGGCCGTTTCCAGGGGCGCCGCCGCAGCCGCGGCAGCAGCCCGTGCCCGCATCCGCCTCCCACCCCAGTAGAGCCCGCCCGCTACGGTTAGAAAGGCAACCTTGGGCAGCCCCGGAATCAGGCACATCGCTCCGGAGACCAGGCTCGCGAGATACAGCGTCGCCGGCCTCGCCAGCAACTGCTGGCGCAGTTCGCCGCTCAACTGCCCCGCGGAATTCGCCCGGGTGAGCGTAATGCCGCCAGCCACTGAGACCAGCAGCGAGGGGATCAGCGTCACCAGCCCGTCGCCCACCGTCAGAACTGTGTAAGTGCGAGCCGCCTCGGCAAGAGCGATCCCCTGCTGCAATACTCCAATCAGCAAACCGGCAACAATGTTGATCGCGGTAATCAGGATCGTCGCCAGTGCATCCCGCTGGTTGAAGCGGGCCGCTCCATCCATGGCTCCGTAGAACTCGGCTTCCCGCGCGATCGCCTGGCGGCGCCGCCGGGCCTCGGCCTCGTCGATCGACCCGGCGTTCATGTCGGCGTCGATCGCCATCTGTTTTCCGGGCAGTGCATCGAGCGTGAACCGGGCCGTCACCTCGGCCGTGCGCACCGCTCCGTGAGAAACCACCAGGAACTGAATGGCCACAAGCGCTAGAAAAAGCACGAAGCCAACGACGTAGTTGCCCCCCACCACAAACTGCCCGAAGGCCTCGATCACCTTGCCTGCCGCGGCGGTTCCCTCCTGCCCGTGCAGAAGGATCCTGCGGCTGGAGGCGATATTGAGCGAGAGCCGGAAGAGCGTCAAAAGAAGCAGCAGGGTGGGAAAGACGCTCAGCTCGACGGCGCGCCGGATTTGGATCGCCGCCAGAAAGACGATGATCGAGGCGGCCATCGACAACGCGAGCAGAAAATCCAGCACAGAGGCGGGCAGCGGAACCATCATGACGAAGATCACGCTGATGGCCGCAAGTGGCAGCACGTATTCGCCGAAGCGCTGCAAGAGCGAAACGCGGGCCGGGCGGCCCTGAATGGCGATCGCGGGCGAGCTCATGGTCTGCCTCCGTTAAGCGGCGGCGAGGAGGAGGCCCGTCCAGCGGCTCGCGCCGCGGCTTCGGTTTGCATCCGCATCCGTGCCGCGCTCTCCCGCGCGCGCCGCTCTTTGATCTCTGCCTCCACGCGCTGCCGGTAGAGATAGGCAAGGATGGTGGCTACGGCCGAATAAAGCTCGGCGGGAATTGCCTGCCCCACCTCGACCGTGCGGTAGAGCGAGCGGGCCAGCGGCGGATTCTCGACGATCGGCACTCCGGCCCAGCGGGCCTCGGCCTTGATCTCCTCGGCCAGCAGATTTCTTCCTTTGGCCAGCACTTTGGGCGCCTCCATGGTCACGAAGTCGAAGCCCAGGGCAACGGCATAATGCGTGGGATTGGTCAGCACCACGGCGGCGCGCGAGACGTCGGCCTTCACGCGCCGGCGGCGCATCTGACGCTGCAGGCCGCGGATGCGCGCCCGGCTCTGCGGGCTGCCCTCGGTTTCCTTGTATTCGTCGCGCAGATCCTGGCGGCTCATCTTCAGCCGCCCCTCGCGTCGCCGCCATTCAATCAGAAAGTCAACGGCGGCCCAACCGAACAGGAGCCACGCCGCGGCCGCCATCAGTCCGTAGACGTCGCTGCCCAGTTCGTTGAGGCGTGTCGTCGAGAAGGGCGGAATCGTCGCCTGGCGCGCGATGCGCTGGACGGCGAAGACCGCCAGCAGCACAGCCGGCAGGAGCGATTTGCCCATCTTCGCGGCGGTTCCGAGCGAGAACAGATTCTTCAGGTTCGAGACCGGGTTGATGCGCTCCAGCTTGAGACCCGCCGCACCGGCGTGCACCGTGAGTCCCCCGGTCTGCGCCACGCCGGCGCAAAGCGCTGCGCCGCCAACGAGCGCCATCAGCAGGGCCGGCCCGGAAAGCACTTCAAGCGCCAGGCGGCGCATGGCGACAAGCGTCGGCCCAATCGCCTGCGGCTCCCAGTGAGCAGCGGCGCCGAGCGCCAGGAATCCAGGCAGCGCGCTTCGCCAGGCGGAGATCGTCTTCTCCCCAAGCACGCCCAGAGCCATTACGCCGGCCAGTGTTCCCGCCGCCGACGTCAGTTCGCGGCTATGCAGGATGTCGCCCTCTTTGCGCGCCTTTTCGCGCCGGTGATGGGTGGCCTGCTCGGTGCGCTCTCCGGCCATCGGCTATCCTCCCACCCTTGCGCCGGAGGCGGAGATCAGTTGTTGGGCCATATCGAGCAGCGAGGAAAATCGCGCCTCGATAAAACGCGGCCAGAGAGCCAGCGAGCCAGTCAGCACGACAAAGCCCGTCAAGGTCTTCAGCGGAACGCTCAGCATCATCACCGGAAGCTGTGGACTGAGCTTGCCCATCAACGCCACCGACACCTCGACCAGCAGCGTCGCCGCCAGAACCGGCGCGGCGAGTTCGACTGCGGCGAGAAAAACGCCCGAAGCGGCGCGCGCAATCGCAAGTGCCGAAGGCGATGTGAGCGCAAAGCTGCCCAGGGGCGCGGCGCGGAAGCTGCGAACCATCGAGGCCAGCAGGATGCGGTCGAGGCCGGCCGTGATGATCACCAGCGTTCCCATCAGGCTGAAGAGGTCGCCAAGCAACGGCGTCTGAATGGAGGAATTCGGATCCATCAGGTTCACAAGCGAGAAGCTGAGCTGCAGGCCGGCAATCTGGCCGGCGAAGAGCAGCATCTCGTTGAGAAGCGCGAGCGAAAGCCCATAGACGAGGCCGACCGCCAGTTCTCCGATGAGAGCCGGCGCAGAGATCTCCGCCTGCGCCCCGGGCAGCGAGGCCACCAGCGGGGCAAGCAGAAAGGCAACAGCGCCAGCAAATACAGCTTTGGTGCGCATTGGCAGTGAGGTCGAGGAGAAGAACGGTGCAAAGGCCACCATGCCGCTGATGCGCACCAGCGCCAGCGTCATCGCGCTCAGAAAATTGCCCCAATCGCTCATCGCAGCCTCAAGTTCCTAGTTCCTAGCTCTTTGCTGTTAGCTTTTAGCTTTCAGCTTTCAGCTTTTGCTCGGCCTCTGCGGCCTGCAGTTCCTTCCTAAGAGTCCAAACCCCATTTCCTCTGTTACTGCATTTTGTTCAAACTGTCCTGCCGTTCCCTTCCCCTCCTGCAGCTTCGGTCTGTACCACCGAGCTAGGAGCTAAAAGCTAATAGCTAGAAGCTGGTTTCTCACCCGATGTAGCGATGAAAGTCCGTCATCAACACCCGCGTGTAGACCGCCATGCGTTCCAGAAACCACGGCATGCCGACCAGCAGGATCACGGCCACGGCAATCAGCCGCGGCACCGTAGTCAGCGACTGGTCCTGGAGGCTCGTCAAAGTTTGCGCAAGGCTCAGGACAAAGCTCAGCGCAGCGGTGGCAATCAGCAGCGGCGCGGCGAGCAGAATCCTACAAATCAGCTTCCAGCTCAATCCCCACAGTTCCTCAGTCCCTAGTCCCTAGTCCCTAGTCCCTGGTCCCTTGTTCCCTGTTCTCAAAAACTCTTCAGCAGCGAACTGGCCAGAAGATTCCAGCCATCGACCATGACGAAAAGCAGAATCTTCAACGGAGTCGAAACCACCACCGGAGGCAGTTGGTACATGCCGATCGAGGTGGTGACCGAAGCCGTGACCATATCGATCAGCAGAAATGGAAGAAAGAGCACGGCGCCGATCGCGAAGCCGGCCTTCAGCTCGGAAAGAATGTAGGCCGGAACCACCACTCGCATGGGAAGATCGGTGGCCGTCGCGGGCCGGGGAATCTGACCGGCCACGGTGAAAAGCGCCAGATCCTTCTCGCGCGCGTACTTCAACAGAAAGAGCTTCACCGGCTGCGAGCCGCGATCGATCGCCTCCATGCCTGTAATCTGCCCCGCGCGATAAGGCTCGACGGCCTGCTGGTCCACCTGGTTGAGAACCGGCGTCATCAGAAACCAGGTCATCATCAGCGCCAGTCCCATCAGTGTGGGATTCGAGGGCGCCGTTTGTGTTCCCAGCGCCTGGCGCAGGAAATGGAAGACGGTCAGCAGCCGCACCAGCGGCGTCATCGCCATCAGGATCGCGGGCAGAAGCGTGATCAGCGTCAGAACAAGGAGAATTGTCCAGGGCGTCGAATCAGACGGATGCAGTTTGGCGCTCAGATCCGGAATGAGCGAGGTCGCGGCGGCTGCCGCGTGCTTCGCCGCGAACAGAGCTACCACGAGACCCTCCGCTGGCGCCGAGACCCGGCGCCGGAACGGGCACGCAGGCTGCGGACTCCAAGCACGTCGGACTTTCCGGGTCCGCCAGGATTTCCGGGCCGGTCAAGGTTGTAGAAGGCCGGTGATCCTTCAGCCGACGTGGCCACCAGCAGGCGCATCCCCTCGGCCTCAATCAGAGACAGCGACTGCCTCGGCGCCAGCGTGATGCGTTCGAGAAGCTCCAGCCTGCGCGCCGGCCGCCTCCTTTGCGTCACGAGCGCCGCCATCCACCCGGCCAGGCCCCCGATGGGCTTGGTTTCCGCAGCCCGGTTCCATTGAATCCAGCTCACTCTGCTACTCCCTTCCGCCTGCTCACGCCCGCGCTTTTGCCTGAGAGCTTGCTTCCCCCTAATAAAGCCTTGTGATCCGCACCGCCAGCCGGGTATCGACCACCTCGAACTCCGACCATGCAAGTTGCACGTCAACCGAGCCCAGCGGCACATCCTCGCTGTAGCCCCACTGCGACTCGATCACCTGGCCCGGCTCGAGAGCCAGAAGGTTGCGCACCCGGAAATCCCGAACCGGCACGGCAACGTCCAGTTCCACAGGCAGTTGTGCCACTTCGCTTCGCCACACGGGCAACTCGGCATCTGCCGGTCTCGCCGCAGGCAGCGGAATCAGAGCCTGCTCTTCGGCTGCGCTGCAGTCATGAGCGGGAGCCGGCGCGCTGGCCGGCTTCGCTGTCTGCGCCGACACTGTCGGTGAGCTCGCCATACGCTTGAGAAAGCTTGCAGAAATGTGACCGGAAATCGAACAGTGAGATTAATGGATTCTTAGAATTCAGCCGGACCCGCAGACAGGCCTTGCCCACAGCGGCAAAAACACACCCTGCCTTCGAAGCTTTATCGCTGCTACACTTATAGAAGAAAAGACAGATTCGCGCGTGAGCCCTGAGCACAACTCCAATGGCTGCGATCGAGGTTGAACAGAATGCCGGAAAGCAATGAAAAAGATATGGTTCCCACCACCACCCTTCGCCTCAAGGTAGGCCTGGCCGAGATGCTCAAGGGCGGCGTCATCATGGACGTGATGAACGTCGAGCAAGCGCGGATCGCCGAAGAAGCCGGCGCCGCCTCGGTGATGGCGCTCGAGCGGGTTCCGGCCATGATCCGCGCCGAAGGGGGCGTGGCCCGCATGGCGCGGCCCGCTCTCATTAAACAGATCATGCAGGCTGTCTCTATCCCGGTGATGGCCAAAGCCCGCATCGGCCATTTCGCCGAAGCGCAGATCCTGCAGGAGATCGGCGTCGACTTCATCGACGAGAGCGAAGTGCTCACCCCCGCCGACGAGGCCCACCACATCGACAAGCACGCCTTCACCACGCCCTTTGTCTGCGGGGCGCGCAACCTGGGCGAGGCTCTCAGGCGCATCGCCGAGGGCGCGGCCATGATCCGCACAAAAGGCGAGGCGGGTACCGGCGACGTGGTGCACGCCGTCCAGCACATGCGCAAGATCACCCTCGAAATGCGCCAGCTCACCGTCCTCACCGACCAGGAGCTTTACGCCGCCTCCAAGGACCTTCAGGCGCCCTACGAGCTGGTCAGAATGGTTGCGAAGGCCGGAAAGCTCCCCGTGCCCAACTTCTCGGCCGGCGGTATCGCCACTCCCGCCGACGCGGCGCTGATGATGCAGCTCGGCGCCGAAGCGATCTTCGTCGGCTCCGGAATCTTCATGAAGGAGCGCGCCACTCCGCTTGAAGTGGAGAACGATCCCAGGGAGCGCGAGGAAGCGGTGAGCCGCGCCAAGGCGATCGTAACGGCCACCACGCATTGGAACGACCCGAAGATTCTGGCCGAGGTCAGCGAGCAGGTGACCGGCACCATGAAGGGCCTGGCCGCCGCCGCCATCGAAGAAAAGGACCAGTTGCAGACCCGCGGTTGGTGAACTGTCCGCTCAGGAAATCGGCACAGCGCGACCTGTCTACAAGGTAGCCGTCCTTGCGCGCGTTACTCTGCAATTCTGGACATAGTCATATGACTAGTGCTATGACTATGTAAGGAGCCCACCATGGTCTGGCAAGTCTATGACGCGAAAGCCCGCTTCAGCGAATTGCTCGACGCAACGCTCAAGGATGGCCCACAGATTGTGAGCCGCCGGGGAGTGGAAGCTGCCGTCCTGGTGCCGATCGACGAGTGGAAGCGCCTTAAGGCCCAGGCACGCCCGTCCATCAAGGACGTCCTGCTCGATCCCAACGGACCTCACGATATTCCTCTGCGGCCGCGGCGCCCAGTACTGAAGCTCCGGCCCGTGCGCTTTGAAGACGAGGACCATAGTTGATCTATCTGCTCGACACCAATGTGATCTCCGAAATGCGAAAACCGAAGCCGCATGGTGCGGTAGCTGCGTGGTTTGAAAGCCTGCGCGACGAGCAGATTCGTTTGCCCGCCGTAGCAATCGCAGAGCTTCAGTCGGGTGCTGAAATTACCCGCAAGCAGGATTCCCCGAAAGCGAGAGAGATCGAGCGTTGGATCGATCGGATCATGGCCACCTTTGCAGTTCTTCCGATGGACGGAGAAATGTTCCGCGAATGGGCGCGGCTCATGAGCGGGAAATCGGACGATCTGGCGGCAGACGCCATGATTGCCGCAACCGCACGCGCCCATCAACTGATGATCGCGACCAGAAACGAAAGGGACTTCGCTGAGTTCGGTGTCCGCGTTTTCAATCCCTTTGCATACAAAGGCGAATGACTGACCTCTTATAGGAAAAAGAGGGCCCCCTGCCGTCCTCTGTCTCCAGGATGGAAGCCTCTCACTTCCCTCCTTCCATCTTCGTGCTGTCCGGCTTGTTCGCGTCGGCAGGCTTCTGCGCATCTTTCGGCTGCTCAACAGGATCGGAGAGATGGAGCTTGCTCATCTCCTTGGCCCCCTTCTCCGCATCCATCATCGTCACCTTGACGCCCGTGCCCATGGTACTCGAGGTCCATTTCAGGTAATAGGATTTGCCGGCCTCGGCATTGAAGTGGATCCTCTCGTTCTCTTTCTTTGTGGCGTCGTGGGTCGCAGTGGCAGCCGCGGTGAAAACATCGACTGTATAAGTCGCCGTCGTTCCCGTCACGGACACATTGCCCGGATCGACCTCCATCCATGCGTATTCACTGTTCTTCAGGTAGGCCCAGTAAATGCCGTTGATGAAGAGGTGGTCATGAGCGGCGGAGCCGACAAAATTGTATATGCGATAGATGTAAACGAGGGCCTTGCCCGGTGACGGCGCCGCTGGCGGGGCGATCGCTGCTGTTTTCGCGTCCTGACTCGACGCCGGCACAGAGCCACACAAGAGCGCCAGCACCACAAAGAAAACACAAAAGACGGTTGCAGAGATGCGGTGCACGCTCCCGGCGCGGAGAATCCGATCGATCCCCGTTCTGAGCATTTGAGGATTCCTTTCCAATGTCGATGTAATTAGCGGCCAGTTTACCCCCACCAAGGGAACATTTCAATTACCTGAACGCAGGAGCGGAGCCTTTCGTCGAAAACGGATCTGCCACGGTTTCAATACAATAAAAGAGGAAAGCAAAAGAGCGAAGGAACACTCGATTGGAAAGGCAAGCAATTCTCCGCATCGGCGTTCTCGCCATCCAGGGCGACTATGCTGCCCACGCCACCGCCCTGGAGGAATGCGGCGCCACCCCTCGCGAAATCCGCAACCCCGAGGAACTTTCCGGCCTTGGAGGCCAACCCCTCGACGGATTGATTCTGCCCGGCGGCGAATCCACAACCATGCTCAAATTCCTCGAGAAGCGCCACTTCTTTCAGGCGCTCGGAGAATTTTGCGCACAAAAACCCGTATTTGGTACCTGCGCCGGGGCCATTCTTCTGGCCCGCGAGGTGCGCCACCCGGCGCAGCGCTCGCTTGGCCTGCTCGATGCGGTGGTGGAGCGCAACGCCTACGGCCGGCAGATCGACTCCTCAATCCTCGTCGCCCCCACTGCCCTCGAGGGCGGATCGCTCGAGATGGTGTTCATCCGCGCCCCGCGCATCGTCCAAACCGGACCCTCCGTCGAGATTCTCGCGCGCCGCGATGGCTCCCCAACCCTGGTCCGTCAGGGATCCATTCTCGCCGCTACCTTCCATCCCGAACTTTCCCGCGATCGCCGCGTTCACAATTTCTTCGTACGAATGGTAGATGCGGCAGCGACAAAAAACTGAACCGAGCCCGCTGAATCTTCACCTTCCAACCGGCCGGATCGGTCACCTGTCTCTCTGTGTGTGACCACCGGCGATTCTCGTGCATCCAAATCCGGACGAAAACACTCTCATTTTATGAGTGGTCCATATGCCTTCCGTCTACTTCCCCCATCCAACGGAAACCAAGCGAAAAGAGCCGGGGTTTGGCGGAAGGCCCCCTGTTGACCGCCGTCCGACCGGAGGAGGCGGCGGAGGTGGCGACGACGACTGGAAAAGCCCACAACCCAGTCCTCGCGAAATGCTGCAACGAGTCCGGGCGTTTGTTTGGTGCGCCCTGGCCGGCGACATGGTCTTCTTCATCGTGCTGGTTGCACTTTTCTATGCGCGCCAGGCAGGCACGCACATGGACCAGGGAACACTTCGCCAGATTGGTGACTGGCACCGAGTCCTCTTGCCCCCCATCCTTTTCCTCAATACCGCCGTGCTCTCGCTCAGCACCCTGACCATGGAATACGCTCGCCGGCGCATTTTCGATGAGATCGATGCATTGGAAGAATGGTTCGGCC
>Ga0335071_10001642_pt1 | contig 24090 bp, 18 predicted proteins | sample Lox_Sample_15_FD_206724 | JGI IMG/M metagenome (GOLD analysis project Ga0335071, IMG submission 206724) | Soil microbial communities from Loxahatchee National Wildlife Refuge, Florida, United States - Lox_Sample_1.5 | ecosystem: Environmental > Terrestrial > Soil > Wetlands | place: USA... | reverse complement strand
CGTAGTCGGGGTAGGACCGCGGGCGGCCGTAGGAATCGAGATCGCCGGCGGCCGGCGGCCGGACCGGCGTGTGGTTGTCGACGTAGGCGTAGACGACGTTCGCCTTGGTCCGGCAGAGGTCGAGGCCGATGCGGCCGGTGAACTTCGTGTCGGGCAGGCCGGCGTTGGCCGGCTTCCAGGTCTTGCCCCCGTCGGTCGTCTTGAACAGGCCGTCGCCCGGCTCGGGCACCGGGTCGCTCCAGCGCAGCCGGATCCGGTGGCACATCGAGGCGATCAGGGTGTCGGGGTTCTTGGGGTCCATGACCAGGTCGATGGCCCCGATCTTCTCGTCGAGGTAGAGGACCTTCTGCCAGGTCTTGCCGCCGTCGGCGGTCTTGTAGACGCCCCGGTCGGGGCCATAGGTCCACTCGTGACCGGAGGCCGCGACGTAGACGATGTCGGGGTTCGTCGGATGGATGCGGATCCGGCTGATCGTGTAGGTCCCGGTCAGGCCGACGGACGTCCAGGTCTTGCCCGCGTCCACGGACTTGTAGAGGCCGGTCCCGGCCATGGAGGCTCGGAAGATGTTGGCTTCGCCCGTCCCGTAGTAGACGATGTCGGGATTGGATTCGGAAACGTCGACATCGCCCGAGGACAGGGTGGGCAGGTCGTTGGTCAGGCATTCCCAGGTGATGCCGGTGTTTTCCGTCTTCCACAGCCCGCCGACGGCGGAGGCAATGTAGATGACGTTGCGGCTTCCCTTGGGGACGGCGATGTCGACGCAGCGGCCGCCGAACATGTCGGGGCCGATGAACCGCCATTTCATGTCCTTGAACGGCGTCTGGGACTTCATCGCCTGGTGCTGGTCGACCGCCTTCATCCGAAGGGCGAGGTCGGTGTTCTCGATCTTCTTCTGGCCCGCCTTGCCCGCGGGCGGCTTGGATTGGGCGGCGGCGAAGAAAGCGACCGCCAGGATGACGAGGATGGCCAGAGAGGCGCGCGAGGCGTGTTTCATGAGGGCTCCTCCTTGAAAGGATGGGATGAGATGTCGATTGAAATACATCAGCGACCAAATATCACCGGAAATGTTATTTTTTTCGGCGGAGGAAGTCAACTTGGGGGGATCGCTTCGCTCTCCCCTCCAACGGGCGCCGGGACACCCGGCTGCCCTGCCCCCCGTCTCGCCCCGGCTTCGCAGAGGGCTGCGACCAAGGGGGCAGGCCCCCTTGGAACCGGTCGTCAAATCCGCAAGCGGCGCCGTGAATTCGGTCCGGGCCGAGCCTCGAGTCCGGGGTGTTGACAAGGATTCGGAATTAGTGGTAGATAAGGACCACCGGAAGGGAAGCGGACGATCGAGCTTCCCCTGCAGAAAAAGGAACAACGCATGGCCCATGCTTCAGCCGGGCACCGGCGCGACGTTTCCGCATCGTGCCGCCACCGCTGGACCATGACCCATCTGCGGCCCGGCTACCTCGTCGTCGAGGGATGCTTCCATTGCCGGCAGCGCACCTCGTTCTTCTCCACCGAGCCCGTCCCCCCCATCGACGACTACCGCGAGGGCGATCACTTCTGGACCCACCTCGGGGACTTCCAAGCGTCCGTGTTCGACCTTCGATGCGAACGCTGCGGCCGGGAGGTCCCCCTGAAGGACGTTCTCGCGATCATGCTCTGCCTCCGCTGCGATCCGGAGTGCGGCGTCTACAAGGCCGGCGGGGAGCCGCCGGCCGCTGGAACGTGGGTTTATGCCGCGCTGTGCGCCAACACGTCCCATGTCTCGGGGGTCTGCGTTTCCGATACGGGGATCCAGGCCTTGAACGAATATTTCAACGCGGGGCTCGAAAGCTCCGGCAAAAGAATCGTCGTGGTCCCCTGTCGCCTGCGCCGCTCCGTCGACAAATGTCAGGGGGTGGTCCTGGCGGACGTGGGCCTGACGGAGCTCTACTGAGGTTCGAACCGGGGAAGGTCACCATGAAAGTCACCGAATTGGCCCAAAAGGCCGGTCTCAAGGCATTCAACGCGATTCCCGACAAGGAGATCCGAGGCGTCTACATCTCGGACATGGTCAGCGACATCATCGGCATCCGTGAAGGGAACCTGCTCGTCACGCTCCAGACGCACAAGAACCTCATCGCGACGGCGAACCTCGTGGACGTGGCGGGCATCGTCTTCTGCCGGGGGAAAGTGCCCGCGGAGGACGTGGTCGCTCTCGCGGAAAAGGCCAAGATCGGGTTGCTCGGCTTCGAAGGCGATACCTGGACCATGGCCAAGCTCCTGGTCCATCTCGGCTTGACGTAAAACAAAGGAGGCGTTTCCGGAATTCCTCTCCCCGATATCGGGCGTCCCCGAAGCCATCATCATACATTGCGGGGAGTGAATGACGAAACGCGATCCTGCGGCGACAGGCGAGCTGGCCGAAGCCCTTGAGGCCTGCGCCGGCAATCGGGGCGAGCTCATCCCGATCCTCCAAAAGGCTCAGGCCGTCGAGGGCTTCATCCGCCCGGAGACGGTCCGGGCGATCTCCCGGCGGCTGAAGGTCACGGAGAACGAGATTTACGGCGTGGCGACGTTCTACGCCCAATTCCGGTTCCATCCGCCCGGCCGTCACCATATCAAGATCTGTCTGGGCACCGCCTGCCACGTCCGGGGCGGGGAGCAGATCCTGGCCACGACCCGCGAGAAGCTGGGCATCGACACCGGTCAGACGACCCCAGACGGGGAATTCGATCTCGAGCGCGTGGCCTGCTTGGGATGCTGCGCCCTCGCGCCCGTCGTCGCCCTCGACGACAAGTTCTACAGCCAGATGTCCGTCCTCAAGATCCAAGGAATCCTGGATGAACAGTCCCGCGCTGAATGATCGACGGCGCCGCGCCGAGGCCGGCTGGCAGGAGCTCGAAGCGAGCCGCCAGCCCTTCATCTACGTCGGCGCGGGCTCGTGCGGGCTCGCCGCGGGCGCGGCCGAGACCCAGAAGGCGGCGGCCGAGTTCCTGGCCGCCAAGGGCGTAGCGGCCCGCATCGTCCAGGTCGGCTGCATCGGCCCGTGCTATCTGGAGCCCCTCATGGATGTCCGCATGCCCGGGCGGCCGCGCATCAGCTACGCCAATGTCGCTCCCAAGGACGTCCCGGGCATCCTGGGGCCGTTCGTCGACGGCGGGGCCGTTCCCAAGAGCCACCTGGCCGGCCATTTCGGCGAGGGCGACATGGACGGCATCCCCCGGTTCTTCGACCTGCCCATGCTCAAGCCTCAGGTCCGGATCGTCCTGCGCAACTGCGGCCTCATCGATCCCGACGAGATCGACCAGTATCTGGCCCGGGACGGGTACCGGGGGCTGGAGAAAGCCCTCGAGCTCGGGCCCGAGGGCGTGCTCGAGGAGATCAAGCGCTCCGGCTTGCGCGGCCGCGGCGGCGCGGGCTTCCCCACGTGGCGGAAATGGGCGACATGCCGGGAGCAGGACGCCGATCAGCGGTACCTCATCTGCAACGCCGACGAGGGCGACCCCGGCGCGTTCATGAACCGCTCCCTCATCGAAGGCGACCCGCATGCGGTCCTAGAGGGGATGCTGATCGCCGCGTCCACCATCGGCGCGACCCGGGGCTACGTCTACATCCGGGCGGAATATCCCCTCGCCATCCGGCGCCTCAAGACCGCCATCGCCCGGCTCCGCGAAGCCGGCCTCCTCGGAGCGAACATCCTGGGATCGGACTTCAGCTTCGACCTGACGATCAAAGAAGGCGCCGGCGCGTTCGTCTGCGGCGAGGAGACGGCGCTGATCGCGTCGATCGAGGGCCGGCGCGGCATGCCCCGCACGCGTCCCCCGTTCCCGGCGATCTCGGGCCTGAGGGGCAAGCCGACCGTCATCAACAACGTCGAAACGCTGGGCACCGTCCCTCACATCCTCCGGCGCGGGGGGGAATGGTACGCGGGCTTCGGGACCGAGAAGAGCAAGGGGACCAAGACGTTCTCCCTGGTCGGCAAGGTCCGTCGGACGGGCTTGATCGAAGTCCCCTTGGGCATGCCGCTCCGCGAGGTCATCTTCGACATCGGCGGCGGGACCCAGAAGCCGTTCAAGGCCGTCCAGAGCGGCGGCCCCTCCGGCGGATGCCTGTCCGAGGAATTCCTCGATCTGCCGATCGATTACGAGCACCTGGCCCAGGCCGGGGCGATCATGGGCTCGGGCGGCCTGATCGTCGTCGACGCGGACACGTGCATCGTGGATATGGCCCGCTACTTCCTGGGCTTCACCCAGAAGGAATCGTGCGGCAAATGCGTCCCCTGCCGCGTCGGGACGCGGCACATGGTCGAGATCCTCGAGAAGGTCTGCGACGGACGGGCCGAGCTGTCGGACTTGGACAAGCTCGAGAAGCTCGGGGGGGTCGTCCGGAGCGGCTCGCTCTGCGCCCTCGGCGCGACCGCGCCCAATCCCGCCCTCTCGACCCTCAAATACTTCCGGCCGGAGTTCATCGCCCACGTCAAGGACCACCGCTGCCCGGCCGTGACGTGCAAGAACCTCGTCGTCTACCGCATCCGTCCCGAGAAGTGCACGGGCTGCCAGCGCTGCGTCAAGGTCTGCCCGACCGGGGCCATCACCGGTCCGCGCTCCGAGCCCCACAACCTGGATCCGTCCAAGTGCATCAAGTGCCGGTCGTGCTACGAGATCTGCCGGTTCGACGCGATCGCCGGCGACGCCATCGTCATCGAATCCTAGAAGGACGCGCATGGGACTCCCCGAACCGCGAACGCTGAACATGGAGATCGACCACCGCCGGGTATCCTTTCCCGAAGGGGTCACGGTCCACCGGGCCGCCGAGCTGAACGGCGTCTACATTCCCTCGCTCTGTTCGCACAAGGACCTGTCGCCCTACGGGGGCTGCCGCCTGTGCATGGTCGAGATCGAAGGGCTGCGCGGCTACCCCCTGTCGTGCAGCACGGCGGCCGAGGAGGGCATGATCGTCCGGACGGACACGGTCCGGCTCCGGGAGCTGCGCCAGGAGATCCTGAAGCTCATCCTGAGCGAGCACCCCTCGAGCTGCCTCATCTGCGACGAGAAGGCCGAATGCCAGGATTACCAGGGCACGATCCGCAAGGCCGGCGTCACGACCGGATGCCGCTACTGCCCGAACGACAAGCAGTGCGAGCTTCAGGACCTCGTGGACAAGATCGGCGTCGGCGACGTCGATTATCCGATCTATTACCACGGCTACGAGGCCGAGCACGACGATCCCTTCTACGACCGGGACTACAACATCTGCATCCTGTGCGGGCGGTGCGTCCGCATGTGCCAGGAGGTCCGCGGCTCGGGCGTCCTGGCGTTCACCCATCGGGGGCCCAAGGTCAAGATCGGGCCGGCCTTCGGCCGGAGCCACGTCGAGGCGGGCTGCGAATTCTGCGGCGCCTGCGTGGACGTCTGCCCGACGGGGGCCCTGGCCGACAAGGCCTCCAAGTGGGACGGCCGGCCTGACGGCCAGGCCGTGTCCACGTGCCCGTTCTGCCCGGTCGGCTGCCAGGTCGAGCTCGAGCACAAGGGCGGGCGCCTGTCCAAGGCCCGGGCGAACATGGACCCCGAGATCAACGACGGCCAGCTCTGCGTCCGAGGGCGGTTCTGCATGCCGGAGGCGACGCATCACTTCGCCCGCGCCCGGAAGCCGATGGTCCGCAAGGGGGCTTATTTCCGGGAAGTGTCCTGGGACGAGGCCTTGGAGCGCGTCGTGGCGGCGATCCGGGGCGTCCCGGCCGGCGAATTCGCCCTGCGGGCCTCGTCCGATCTCACCACCGAGGGCCTGTTCGCCGCCCAGAAGCTCGCCCGCGACGTCGTGGGCTCCGAGGCGATCGACTCCGTCGCCCGCGAACAGCTCGCGGGCGGCCCCGGGCTATGGTCCTTCCTCTTCTCCCGCCCGATCTCGCTCCGCGACATCTCCCGGGCGGACGCGATCCTCGTCCTGGGGCTCGACAGCCGTTTCGATTTCTCCGTCGTGGGGACGCGGATCCGGAAAGCGATCGGCCGCGGCGCCCGGCTCGTGACCGTCGACGCCCGGGAGGGGAATCTGGCCCGCGCCGCGGACGTATGGCTCCGCCCCAAGGCGGGACAGGAAGGGCGTCTGCTCGAGTTCCTGGGCGACGCTCTCGCCGCGAGGCCGGCGGATGGAGCCGCGGCCGCTCGAGAGGCCGGCATCGAGGAGGGCGATCTGGCCCGGGCCCTCGACGCCCTGGCGCCGAGCCGCGACATCTCGGTCGTCGTCAGCCCCCAGATCTTCGCCTATGAGGACCGCGACGCTTTGGCCCGCGGCCTCCGCGCCTGGGCCGCGCGCCCCGGCGCGAATATCGTCCCCCTCTACTTCGGGGCCAACGCCCGCGGGGCGCTGGAAATGGGCGCGTTCCCGGCCGTCGGCCCGGGGGGGACGGTCCGGCCCGACCGGGCCGCGGGCGGCGGCGAGGACCGGCCTCCCCGCGTGCTCTATCTCGCGGGGGATGTCCCCTGGACGGAGCGGCCGGAGTGCGACGTCCTGATCGTCCAGGACATCTTCCTTCCGCCGTTCGACGTCGATGTTTTCCTGCCCGCGGCCAGCTTCGCCGAGGCGCGGGGGACGCTGATCAACGTCGAAGGCCGCGTCCAAGAGCTCGTCCAGGTCGAATCGCCGGCCGAGGGAGCCGTCGCCGGCTTCGCGCGACCGGATTGGAGGATCTTCGCTGACGTGGCCCGGGCCCTGGGGAGCGAGGCGATGCCGTACGCGGCGGTCGAGGACGTGATCGCGGACATCCGCCGCGCGGTGCCCGACTTCCCGGCGGGAGCGGACCGGAAGCCCCGGCGGATGACGTCGATCGGAGTCCCGGCGCCTGCGCCCGTCGCCGCGGAGGAAGGGAGCGACGGGTTCCGCCTGGTCTTCTCCCCCGCCGGCTACCGCCACCGCGGCATCGATCTGTCGACGAAAGTCGGCGGCCTGGCCGAGCTCGGCCTCGAGGAAGGCTTCCGGATGAATCCCGCTGATCTCGACGCCCTGGGCTTGAAGAGCGGGGACCGGATCGATCTCCTTGTCGATCGCGGGGCGTCCCGCCTCGCCGGGATCGCGAAAGGCGACGCGGATTGCGCCCCGGGGACCGTCGTCTGCGCGGCGGGCGCCGCCGGGGCGGGAACGGCCGAACGCCGGCCGGACGGCGGGCGCGAGCCCGTCCGGGGCAATCCCGTCCCCGTTCGCCCCGTCCGGGGGGACTCATGACGACCGGGCGGGCGGGGATCCGCCGGACGGAACGGGGCGAGGAGGACGGCCGTGTATGACATCGTCGAGCGGCGGATGATCGTCCCCAATATGCACGAGCTCGTCGTCCGGGCGCCGGCCGCGGCCGAATCCGTCAAGCCCGGGAATTTCGTCATCGTCCGGCCCGACGCGACCGGAGAGAGAATCCCCCTGTCCGTGGCCGATTGGGACCGCGACGCGGGCACGGTCACGTCGATCTTCATGCAGGTGGGCGCGTCCACGGCCAAGCTCGCCCGCCTCAAGCCGGGCGACGCGATCCCGACGTTCGTCGGGCCGCTCGGCCGGGACACCGAGATCGCCCGCTTCGGGACCGTGCTCCTCGTCGGCGGCTGCTACGGGATCGGATCGATCTTCCCCATCGCCCGGGCGCTCAAGGAAGCGGGCAACCGGGTCGTCACCCTGATCGAGGCGCGCAGCTCGTTCCTCCTGTATTGGGAGGAGAAGCTGACCCGGGCCTCGGACGTGATGTTCGTCGTGACCCGGGACGGGACGAGAGGGCTGAAAGGCCACGTGAGCCGCATTCCCGAAATCCTCCAGCGGACGGGGATCGTCCCCGACCGGGTGATCGCGAACGGGTGCACGTTCCAAATGATGCAGGTCTCGCGGCTGACCCGACCTTTCCGCTGGAAGACGATCGTCAACATGAATCCCATCATGATCGACGGGACCGGGATGTGCGGCGTCTGCCGGCTGTCGGTCGGCGGCAAGACCAAGTTCGCCTGCGTGGACGGGCCCGATTTCGACGGCCACGAAATCGACTGGGAGGAATTCCTCGCCCGGCGCAAGAGCTACAATCCCGAAGAGGTGGACCCGCTCCGCCGGAGCGGCTGCCGCTCCCACTTCTGAGGGGATCGCCGGAGACCGGCAAGGAGGTGGTCGAGAGTGCCGGACGAACACGCGGAGAAAAAGAAGCTGGATCCGCACCGGCGGGCCATGCCCAAGCAGCATCCCTGGGAACGGATCAAGAACTTCGACGAGGTCGCCTTGGGCTATCCAGCGGCGACCGCCCTGGAGGAAGCCAAGCGCTGCCTCCAGTGCAAGAAGCCGCTCTGCAACCAGGGCTGCCCTGTCGGGATCGACATCCCGGGCTTCATCCGTTGCCTCGTCGAGGGCGATTTCGGCGCCGGCGTGCGCAAGATCAAGGAGACGAACGCCCTCCCGGCCATCTGCGGCCGCGTCTGCCCCCAGGAAGAGCAGTGCGAGAAGATGTGCGTCGTGGGAAAGAAGGGCGAGCCCGTCTCCATCGGCCGGCTGGAGCGCTTCCTCGCCGACTGGGAAGCGGCCCAGGGCCGGGCCGAGAGCCCTCCCCTGGCGCCCAAGACGGGACGCAAGGCGGCGATCGTCGGCGCCGGCCCGGCGGGGATCACGGTGGCCAACGACCTCGCCCTCCTGGGCCATGACGTCACGATCTTCGAGGCCCTCCACGAATGCGGCGGCGTGCTGATCTACGGCATCCCGGAGTTCCGGCTGCCGAAAGCCATCGTGAACCGCGAGGTGGAATACGTCCGGAGCCTGGGGGTCAAGATCGTGACCGATTTCGTCGTGGGCAAGACCCGGACCGTGGACCGGCTGCTGCGCGAATACGACGCCCTCTTCGTCGGCTCGGGCGCCGGCTTGCCTTGGTTCATGGAGATCCCGGGCGAGAACCTCAACGGGGTGTACTCGGCCAACGAATACCTCACCCGGGTCAACCTGATGAAGGGCTTCCGGTTCCCCGAATACAACACGCCCGTCAAGCGGCCGGCCCGCGTGGCCGTGGTCGGCGGAGGGAACGTGGCCATGGACGCCGCCCGGACGGCCGTCCGGCTCGGGGCCGACGAGGTCCACCTCGTCTACCGGAGAAGCAAGGCGGAGCTGCCGGCCCGGGCCGAGGAGGCCGAAAACGCCGAGGAGGAAGGCGTGATCTTCGATCTCCTGACCCTGCCCGTCCGGCTGATCGGCGACGCCGCCGGCTGGGTCCGGGAGATGGAATGCCTCCGGATGGAGCTCGGCGAGCCGGACGCCTCGGGCCGGCGCAAGCCCGTGCCCGTGGAGGGATCGAACTTCCGGGTTCCGTTCGATGCGGTCGTCATCGCCATCGGCAACAGTCCCAACCCGCTCATCCCCATGACGACGCCGGGCCTCGAGATCAACAAGAAGGGCGGCATCGTGACCGCGCCCGAAACGGGCCAGACCTCCCGGCCCGCCGTCTGGGCCGGCGGCGACATCGTCCGGGGCGCGGCCACCGTGATCAGCGCCATGGGCGACGGGCGGATCGCCGCCGCGGCCATGCACCGGCATCTCGTGAGCCGCGAGGCCTGAGGGGCCCCGGGAGCGAAAATGACGTTAGCCGAAATCAGGGACCTGTTCCAGTGCGACGTCCTGTCGGGGGAAGACGATCTCGCCCTCGACGTCCGGGACGTTCTCGTCTCGGACGGGATGAGCGAGATCCTGGCCTTCGCCAAGTCCCGGGAGCTCATGATCACCGGCCTGACCAATATCCTGTCCATCCGGACGGCGGATATCGCCGGGGTCGCGGCCGTCCTCTACTGCCGGGGCAAGTCCCCCGAAAAGAAATCCATCGCCTTCGCCCGGGAGAAGGGCATCCCCGTCCTCGTGACGAAATGGCTCATGTTCGACATCTGCGGGGTGCTCCACGCCAAGGGGCTCAAAGGCGCGTCCTGATGGCCGAGGAACTGCTCCGCGAGCGATTCGAAATCCAGGGCCGGAACTTCGAAAAGGCGGGCGAGGTCTCCGGCGAGATCAAGGTCATCCTCCGCGATCTCGGCCTCGATCCCGGCTGCATCCGGCGCCTGGTGATCGTGTCGTACGAAGCCGAGATGAACGTCGTCATGTACGCCGAGCGGGGCGCGCTGACGCTCGTCGTGAGCGATGAGGACGTCGGCCTGGAGATCGCCGACACCGGACCGGGAATCCCGGATATCGAGCTGGCCCTCCAGGAAGGCTACTCGACCGCGCCGGACGAGATGCGGGAGCTCGGCTTCGGATTCGGAATGGGCTTGCCGAACATGAAGAAGAACTCGGACGAGTTCCGGATCGAGTCCGACGTCGGCGTCGGGACGCGGGTCTTCGCCAAAGTCCGCCTCAATCCCCATGCCTAGGCTCCAGCACGGCTTCAGGATCGACCCGGAACGCTGCCAGGGCCGGATGCATTGCATGCGGGCCTGCCCGACCCGGGCGATCCGGGTGAAGAATGGCAAGGCCCATCTCCTCTCCGAGCTCTGCATCGACTGCGGATCCTGCCTGACCGTCTGCCCCAGCGGCGCGATCACGGCCACGACGATCCCCTTCGGCAAGCTGGACCGGTTCGCGTTCAAGGTCGCCGTCGCCGCGCCGGCGCTGTTCGCCCAGTTCCCCTTGAGCGTCACGCCCGCCCAGGTGGGGCGGGCGCTGCTCGGCATCGGATTCGACGCGGTCTGGTCCTATTCCGTCGACATCGAGCTGATCGATCGGGCCATCGCCGCCTTCCTCAAAGGCTGGTCCGGGCCGTTCCCGCTGATCTCCAATTCCTGCCCGGTGATCGTCCGCCTCGTCCAGGTGGCCTACCCGAATCTGGTCGAGCAGGTGATCACCGTCGAAGCGCCGCGGGAGATCGCCGCCCGGGAGCTGAAGAGGCGCTATTCGGAGGAGTTGGGGCTCCGGCCGGAGGAAATCGCGGCCATCTACATCACGCCCTGCCAAGCCAAGACGATCTCCATCCTCCAGCCGGCCGAGGACGCCCAGAGCCACTTGGACGGGGCGGTGGGCATCTCCGAGATCTTCAGCGAAGTCCTTCAAAAGGTCCGCACGCCGGCCGACGGGGATTCCCGCTCGGGGCGGACCGCGTCCGGGCTCGGAGAGTTCTCGCACTGGGGCGCCCCCGAGGGCGAGTTCCCCCACCTCTCGCGCGAGCACTACTTGCCCATCATGGGTCTGCCCGACGTCATCAAGGTCCTGGACGACGTCGAGAAGGGCAAGATCCGCAACATCACCTTCCTCGAGTGCCACGCCTGCCAGGGCGGATGCATCGGCGGCAATTTGACCGTCGAGAACCTCTATGCCGCCCGGGACAAGAGCCTCCATCTCATCAGCTCGGCCTCCCAGCGGCCGGAGGCGTTCACCCGCGAGGTCGAACGGCGCTTCGCCGTCGAAGACCTCTGCCTCCGCAAGCCGCTGCGGCCCCGGGCCATCGAAGGCGAGACGATCGATCTCTTCGAGCGCGTCCGGCGGCGCAAAAAGACGGAAGCGCTCCTCAAAACCCTGCCCCAGCTGAACTGCGGATTGTGCGGCGCCCCGAGCTGCCGGAGCCAGGCGGAGGACGTGGCCGCGGGCCGTTCGGACCCCGGCGATTGCGTCTTTCTCTCGCCCGAGCGGATCGAGAAGCTCAGGCAATTCTATAAGACATAGGCCCGCCCCGGCCGTCCGCGGGGCCTCGGCGGGCCGAGCCCCGATCGACCGGGCGCCCCGCCGGTCAATCCTTTCCCGGCCTGCCGATGTGGAAAACCACGCCCAGGCAGATCTGCCAGTACGACGGATTCACGGCGAGGTCGAACGTCTGGCCGAGGCTCGCGATCTCGTCGGCCTCGGTCTTGCCGAAGGCCATCCCCGTGATGTCCGTGGAGAAGATGCCGTCGTAGGTCCCGTAGACCGGGTTCCAGTGGAGGGTGCGCGACGGACAGAAATAGTATCTCGCCTCGAGCACGATCGAAGCGTTCTCGCCCGCCTCGACGTCCATCGCCGCCCCGATGTTGAAGCCCGTCGCGTTCCAAGAGGTCGACGGGAGGTTGAGCCGGACGGGGAGCGCGTCGAGGTGCTGGGTCACGGTCGCATTGCCTTGGTCGTCCACCGCCGTGTCGACGGTCGTGACGCCGTAGCCGAAGGTCGAGTCCGACGAAAACGTGTTGTGGAAGAGCGTCAGCCCGCCCGAGACGACGCCCTGGACCTTGCCGGCGCCGAAGCGGGCGGCCAGGTTGAGCGAGAGATTCAGGCTCGAGACCGTGCCCGTGCTGTCCCATTCGTAGCCCTGCGATTGCTCCGTGCCCGAGGCCCAGATCCAGTGGCAGCTGTAGGTCGAGCCGTTGTCGACGACGCCGCGCATGGCCCCGAAGAGGAGCTGGAGGCCCAGGGCGCCGGAATAGAAGGTCGCGGAGGCCCCCGCCCCGAGGCCGAGGCCGGGATAGTTCACGATCGACGTCTGCTCGTCGACCTGGCTCAGGTAGTACTTGCTCCAGCCGACTTCGTAGAGCGTCGTGCCCGTGACCCGGGCCGAGGAGAAACCGCCGGTGAGGGCGATGTCGAGCCAATTCTTCTGTTTTTCGCCGGCCCGGGCCCAGGGCGCCGCGAGGATCGCCGACGCCAGGACCGCCGCCGCGGCCGCCGCTCGGTGCTTGTTCATGGTCCCCCCTTCGCCTCTCACTGTTTGACGGGCGGCGCCGGCCGCTTGTCCTTGCCGTTGACCAGGTTCGCGTCGAGCGCCCACATCCCCCGGCCGTGCGTCGCGATCACGATCATGTTGTCCCGGGGATGGACGATCAGGTCGTGGACGTAGACCGAGGGCAGGTTCGAGCCCAGCGTCTGCCAGGTCTTCCCTCCGTCGATCGTCACGTAGACGCCCTGGTCCGTGCCGGCGTAGAGGATGGCCCGGTCGACCGGGTCCTCGCGGATGACGTTGACCGGCCCCAGGGGAATGCCCTTGGCCAGGCTCGTCCAGGTCCGGCCGTAGTCGGTCGACGCCCAGACGTAGGGCGCGACGTCGTCGTCGCGCTTGCCGTTCTGGGTCAGGTAGACCGTCGCCGGGTCGTATTTCGAGGCGACGACGCGCGAGATCCACTTCCGCGGGACGAGGCCGGACGTGACGTCCGCCCATTTCGCCCCGCCGTCTCGCGTGACCCAGGCCCGGCCGTCGTCCGTACCGACGTAAAGCGTGCCGGCCGCGAGCGGCGATTCGGAGATGGCGAAGAGCGTGTGGTACGGGATGTCGCCCATTTCAGCGGGCGTGGCGGAGGTCAGATCGGGGCTGATCCGCGTCCAGGTGTCGCCCCGGTCGGTCGATTTGAACAGGTACTGCATCCCATGGTAGATCGTCCGCGGGTCGTGGGGCGAAAGGATGAACGGCGCGAGCCACTGGCCCCGCAACGGCGGCTCGCCCTTGGGCGGCGCGGGCAGCAGATCCTTGCTGAAGGGCTGGCCCGGCCTCTCCCCCGGCTTGTCGTATTCCGTCCGGCTGATCGTTCCGTAGAAGCCGGCCGAGTAGACGACGTTGGGATTGGTCGGATCGACGGCGTGGTTCGAGCCCTCCCCGCCGGGCGCCTCGTCGAAGCGCTGCGCCGGGACGCGGTCGCGGCCCCGGGCGAGGTCGACGGGCGCCCGGAAGCTGCCGTGGTCCTGCATCGAGCCATAGACCTTGAAGGGCGTCCCCATGTCGTAGGCGACGTTGAAGAACTGGCAGACGGGCAGGACGTCATGGAAGGATTTCCAGGTCTTGCCCCGGTCGTAGGAGACGGCGAGGCCCTGATCGCAGCCGTTGAGCAGGTAGTTGGAGTTGTCGGGGTCGATCCAGAGGGCGTGGTGGTCGCCGCCCGGGCTGCGGACGAAGCGGAAGGTCTTCCCCCCGTCGGTGGACACGTTCAGGCCCAGGCCCATGGTATAGACCGTGTTCTCGTCGTTGGGATCGACGCGGATCTGGCCGAACACCCAGCCGTAGGTGCCGGAATGGTTCTCCATGGTGGTCTTCATCTGGGGGGTGAGCGGGCAGACGAGCGTCCAGTGGCCGGCCTTGTCGTCCGACCGGTAAACGGTCGCCCCCTTGATGAAGCCCGAGGACGGGATGCCGTAGGGATCGGCCTTCTCCTCCGCGGTCGGCTCGCGCGAGATCTGGTAGTCGTCGACGAGGGCGTAGAGCACGTCGGGCTTCGTCCGGCAGACGTCGATCCCGATCCGGCCGCGCCAGCGGCCGTCCGGAAGACCGGCGTTGGCCGGGGTCCAGGTCGCCCCGCCGTCCACGGACTTGTAGATGCCGCTCGCCTTGGAGGCCGCGTCGTTGCGCGGGTCGTTCCATTTCTTGCGTGTCCGCTGCCAGAGGGCCGCGTAAAGGACCTGCGGGTCCTTCGGGTCCATCCTCAGGTCGACGGCGCCCGTTCCCTCGTCGGCGTAGAGGACCTTGGCCCAGGTCTTTCCGCCGTCGGTCGTCTTGAACACGCCCCGGTCCGGATTGGACGTCCATTCGCTGCCGGAAGCGGCGACATAGACGATGTCGGGGTTCGAAGGATGGACCACGATGCGGGCGATCGTGCCCGTGCCGGCGAGGCCCGCCGGCGTCCAGGTCGTCCCGCCGTCGACGGATTTGTAGGCGCCGACGCCGGATTGGGAGCTGCGGAAGATGTTGGCCTCGCCCGTTCCGATCCAGACGATGTTCGCATCGGACGGGGCCAGGGCCACGGCCCCGATCGCCGTCGAGGCCGCCTTCTCGAAGACGGGCTGCCAGGTGGTCCCTTCGTTGACCGTCTTCCAGAGGCCGCCCGAGGCGGTGGCCACGTACATCGTATAGGTCTTCCCCTTGGGCGCGGCCACGGCGAGGTCGACGCACCGGCCGCTGACGTTGACCGGCCCGAGGAATTGCCACTTGGCGTCCTTGAACGCGGACGCCTTCTCCATATCGAGATGCGCGGCGAACATCTTCAGCCGCTGCGCCGGATCGGCAGGAGCGATCCGGGCCGGCTTGCCGGACGGCGTCTGGGCGGGGATGACGAGGACCAGGGCCAAGACGGCCGGGAACGTGAGGACGGTGCGGGCGAGCTTCATGTTCGAACCTCCTGCGGGGACGCGACCGCGTGCGCGTAACGGCGTCCAGGAACGATATTAGAATGAACGGGCGCGCGGCGCAAGCCGGGCGGCGGCGGCGCATTGACATTCGGCTTTCGTTCTTGCTATACATCGGCACGCGGCCGACATGATGCCAGATTCCCCGTCCTTCAAGATCGAGATCCGGGGCGCCACGGCGCTCCCGGCGATCATCCTCCTCCTCGCGACCGTCCTCCTCTTCGCCAACCTCTGGATCGGCAACCTGGGATTGGATTCGGCCGCTTACGCCACGATCTCCCGGGCGATCTTGCGGACGCACGACTGGCTCGTGCCCCATTACGAGCACTGCGCCGAGTTCAAGGACTGCTGGCTGCACCCGCCGCTCTTCTACTGGATGACGGCCGCGAGCTTCAAGGTCTTCGGCGTCACGGAGTTCGCCGCGCGCTTCGTCTCGGCCCTGCTCGGGCTGGGGACGATCCTCCTCGTCTACGCCATCGGGGCCGGAGCCGCCGCGTCGCGCAAGGCCGGGTTCCTGGCCGCGTTCGTCCTCCTGACGACCCAGCCCTTCCTCGAGCTCGGCCGGAAATGCCAGATCGACGTGCCCTTGACCTTCTTCCTGACCCTGGCCGTGTATTTCTTTCTCCGGGCCGTCCGCGGGAAACGGATCCTCTTCCTCGCCGCCGGCGCCGCGGCCGGCCTGGCCACGCTCACCAAGGGCCTTCCCGCGCTCGGCATCCTGGGCGTCTTCGGACTGTATTTCCTGTTCCGCGGCGATTTCAAGTTCTTCGTCAGCCTCCGGCTCCTCTATCTCGTCGCCGGCTTCCTCGCGGCCCTCGGCCTGTGGATCGTCCCCCTCCTCCTCGCCGGCCGTTTCGACGAATTCGTCCGGGCGTATTTCGGCGGCCAGATCTGGGGCGTCCTCACCGGAGGCCCCGGCGCGGCCGGCGCGCGGCAGGGGCTCTTCGCCGGCGGCCTGAAGGGCTACTTCTGGTACCTCGGGGCCCTCATCCAGAGATACTGGCCCTGGCTGCCGGTCCTCGTCGTCGCCGTTCCCCTCGCCCTGAAGAAACGGAAAGAGCAGCCGGCCGGCGCCGTCTTCCTTCTCTGGGCGCTGGTCTTCCTCCTGTTCTTCAGCGTCGCGAGCCTGAAGTTCTTCCGCTACCTGGCCCCCCTCTACCCCGCCTTCGCCCTGCTCATCGGCGTGGCGCTCGGCGACCGGATCGGCGACGCGGCGTTCCGGAAATTCGTCGACGCGACGGCGATCCTGCTCGGCGCCGTCCTCCTGGCCGTGGCGATAGCGCCCCTCTATTTCGGCAAGATCAACGCGCCCGACAAGACCGAAATCAAGGCCCTGGCCCCGTATATCCGCCTCCTGGTCGGCCCGGCCGAGCAGGTGGCGACGCATCGGCTGAACTACTGGACGACCGTGGCCGACTTCGCCTTCTACGTGGACCGGGCGATCAAGACCTTCGACGTCGAGGGCGATTTTGCCGCAGCCCTGGCCGCGGGCGAGCGCTACGGCTTCCTGCGGATCGAGGACTACGACAAGCTGTCGCCCGAGACCCGGTCCGCGCTCCCGCCCCTGATCCGGACCAAGAGCGCCGTCCTCGTCACCAACGCCCCCAATCGGGACGCGCAGGCGCGCAAGCTCCTGCCCTTCCCCCTGTTTTAAGGACCGCCGGCAAGATGTCAGACGCCTCCGGCGGCACCGCGATCAAGGCCCTGGTGTTCCTGCTCGCCGTCATCGCCTACGGCCTCATCGTCTCCGCCTTCCCTTTCGATTATCACGACGCCGATTCCTCCTGCTACAGCCGCATCTCGATGGAGCTGGCCAAGGAGCCGATGGCCGCCTGGTGCGCGCCGCAGTGGTACGGCCACGGCGGGAACCAGGGGCTGTTCCGGGACCATTTCCCCGGCATCTTCTGGCTCCCGGCCCTCCTCGTCCGGGCGGGGGTCAAGGATTCCCGGGCCGCGCTGGTGGCGAACTTCATCTACATCCTGCTCGGCCTGTGGTTTCTCTACAAGCTCGCCTCGCTCTACGGCGACGCCGGCCTCCGGAGTCACGATGGCCGCCCCTTCGGGGCATGCGACTCCGCCCTGCGGAGTCACGAGAGTCGCCCCTTCGGGGCATGCGACTCCGCCCTGGGATGGGCGGCGGTCTTCGGCTTCGTCCTGACGCCCATCTTCCTCCAGTACCTGATCCGGGCCAACCACGAGCCGCCCCTGAACCTGGCCGTCACCGCGGCGCTCTACGCCCTGGCCCGGCGGCCGCGGGCGTTCCGCCACAAGGCGCTCTTCGTGGCGGCGCTCGTCTTCGCCGTCTTCATCAAGGGCTTCAGCGCGGCGCTCCTGTCGATCCTGGCCGTCCTGTTCTGGCTGATCCTGTCGCGCGACCGGCGGACGTTCGCCCTGATCGCGGTCGCCCACCTGATCATGCTGGCGGCCGTCGCCCTCTTCGAAGTCTGGTACCGCGGGGTGGCGCACACCAGCTTCCTCGCCGCCTACGCCGCGTTCCAGGGCGGCCGGACCGTATCGCTCCAGATCAGCCCTCTGCGCAAGCTCTACAACGTCGTCTGGTACGCCGCCCGCGTGCTGTGGTTCTCCGCGCCGTGGGTCTATTTCGCCCTCTACGGCCTCGCCAAATACGGCCGCCGGACGCTCGCCCTGGCCAAGGACCGGCTCCTTCACGCCCTCCTCGGAGGCGGGCTCGCCGTCATGGCCTTCATCGCCCTCTCCGACCGCAAGGCGGACCGGTACATCTTCCCGGCCTACATGCTCTTCGCCCTCGCCGGAGTCTACGCCCTTGGAAAAATGAAGCCCGGCTTCCTCGCCTTCTTCCGGCGGCGCGAGGCGCGCTGGCCGTATGTCCTGGCCGCCGCCCTCGTCCTCTTTGCCTTCCTCAGCATCTACGCCGACAACCACTTCTACGCGTTCATCCGTTTCTGGCCGAAATAGGGCTCCGCCCTCCGATTGACACCCAAAGGACCGTCTGATAATCTCCGGACGATGAACGCCCCGAACGTGCTGACCTCGCTGCGGATCGCCCTGATCCCCTTCCTGATGCTCGCCCAGATGTCGGCGTTCCGCGGCCACGAATTCGTCGCCCTGGGCATCTTCCTCGTGGCCTCGTTCACCGACACGGTGGACGGCGTCCTGGCCCGCCGGACGAACAAGATCACGACCCTGGGCCAGCTCCTCGACCCCATCGCCGACAAGCTCCTGGTCATGGCCGCCTTCGTCTGCCTGGTCGAGACGGGCCATGTACCGGCCTGGATGGCGGTGATCATCATCGGGCGGGAGATCGCGGTGACGGGCTTCCGGGCCATCGCCGCGTCCAAGGGAACGGTCATCCCCGCGTCCTGGCCGGGCAAGATCAAGATGGGCCTGGAGACGGTCACGATCTCCCTGCTCATCCTGGGCCCCGCCGTCCTGGGCAAGGCGTTCGTCGCGGGGAAGATCGCCCTGTGGCTGGTCCTCGTCGCGGCCGTCTATTCCGCGGCCGAGATCTTCCTCAAGTACGGGCCGGGCCTGCTCAAGGACGCGTCAGCCGAATAGCGCCCCGGCCCTGGCCAGGGACTCCATGTCCTCGACGTTCGCCAGGGCGAACGGCTTCGGCCAGCCCTTCCCGATCCTCTTCATGAGTCCGATCAGGACCTTGCCCGCCCCGAGCTCGACGAAGGCGTCGATCGCCTCGCCCGCCAGGGATTCCATGGACTTGGACCAGAGCACGGGCCGGCTGACCTGGCGCTTCAGGGCGTCGCGCGCCTCGGCCGCCGTCCGGATGACGCGGGCGTCGACGTTGGTCACGATCGGGAAGGCGGGGTCCTTGAACGAGGCCGCGTCGAGGTCGACGGCCAGGCGCTCCTCGGCGGGCTTCATCAGGGAGGAATGGAAGGGGGCGCTCACCGGCAGCATCACCGATCGCGGCGGCTTGGCGAGGGCCAAGGCCTCTTCGACGGCGGCCTTGTGGCCGGCGATGACGAACTGCTCGGGGCTGTTCCAGTTGGCGATCTGGACGACCCCCGAGGTCACCTTGGCCAGGGCCGCGGCCAGGTCGTCGTGGGCCGCGCCGAGGACGGCGGCCATGGCCCCCTCGCCCACGGGAACGGCCTCCTGCATGTAACGGCCGCGCTTGTGGACGAGGCGCAGCGCGTCCTCGAAGGCGAGGGCGCCGGCCGCGACGAGGGCGGAATACTCGCCCAGGCTGTGGCCGGCCGCGATCGCCGGCTGCCGGCCGAGGAGACGGAAGGCGACATGGCTCACGAGGAGCAGCGCCGGCTGCGTGTTCCGGGTGAGCTTGAGCTCCTCTTCCGGTCCTTCGAAGCAGAGCTTCGTGATCGAGTAGCCGAGAGCCTCGTCCGCGCGGGCGAACAGGGCGCGGGCGGCCTCGGAGCCCTCGTGGAAGCTGCGGCCCATGCCCACGGCCTGGGAGCCCTGGCCCGGGAAGAGGAATGCTGTCTTGGTCATGCGCTTTCTCCGTCACGCGAAATGAGGGCCTTTTTACCACAAGCCCTCGCCCGCCATCAAGCCCGGCCGCGGCCGGCGGTCACTTGGCCAGGCAATCCGTCCGGATCTCGATGTCGGCCTGCCGGCGGAGGTTCTTGATCCAGAGGGCGACCTGGGCTTCGGTCTTGGCCGCCTTGATCTCGGCCTCGAGGGCGTCGAGGACGTCGATGAGCGGCGGCGCCGGCCGGCCGAGCTTCGCCTGGGCCGGGACGAAGGTCTCGGCATAATACGTCTCGATCTCCTGGAGCGAGACGGCCGTCCCGTGGGCGAAGCGGGCCGCGACGATCGATTCGCTCAGCACCGCGTCCTCGAGATACGGCCGGAGATCCTCGACCTCCAGCCCGAACGCGGCGAGCTTGGCCTTCGCCTCGTCCCGCCCGAGCCGCGAGAGGAGGCGGCCGAGCTCCTGGGCGACCTTCTCCGCGTCGACGGGCGCCCGCTCCCGGGCGAGATCGATCACGACCTTCCGGTCGATGAGCTGCTCGAGGACGGCCCGCCGCCGCGCCTCCGGCGCGGAGGAGGGCCCGGCCTCGACCAGCCCGAAAGCGTCGGCGATCCGGACGTCGGCCAGCATGATCGGGCGGCCGTCCACCATGGCGACCAGGCAGTCGACGACGTCGGCCTTGGGGGCGGCCGGGGCCGGGACCTGGCCGCCGGCAGCCGCGGTCAGCCCGCCCAGACCGCCCAGGAGGACGGCCGCCGCGACGCAGACAAATCTTCGCATGTCAGAACACGTTCCCGATGGTGATGAAGACGATCGGCTGTTTGCGGCCGGCGGGGGGCCGGACGTTCCAGCCGAAATCGATCCGCAGGGGGCCGAGGGGCGTCCGGTAGCGCACGCCCACGCCGAAGGCGTCCTCGAGCTGGGCGAGGCTGAAGTCCTTGCGGCTGTAGAAGACGTTCCCCTTGTCGTAGAAGACCGCGCCGGTGAGGGCCGGGGCCGAGGCGAACAGGGGGAAGCCCAGCTCGAAGTTGAAGAGCAGCATCGCCTTCCCGCCGACGGGCATCCCCGAGACGGCATCCTCGGGTCCCAGACGGTCGAACGGCTCGCCCCGAAAGGTGCTGCTCCCGCCGGCGAAGAACCGCTCGTGGATGGGGATGTCGCCCATGGCCAGGCCGAGACGGCCCGTGGCGGCGAAGGTCAGGGTCCGGAAGACCGGCCGATAGTACTGATACTTGAAGAAAAACTTCAGGAAGTTGGACTCCGCCTGGAAGAGCGGATAGGCCCACTCGGCCACGCCGCTGAAGAACGAGCCGGTCGTGGGATTGAACGTGTCGTCGCGGCGGTCCCGGATGAGGCTTTCGGAGATCGAAGTCACCGAGAACGGATAATGCTGGCGGTCGACCTGGTTCTCGGCCACGTCCAGGAAATAGAGCGTCGTGCTCGTCCAGCGGAGGGTCGTGAGCGACACCCAGTCGGATCCGATGGCTTTGAGCCCGCTGAGGCTGACGCCGCGCTGGTCGTAGCCGTAGCTCACGAGGGCCACCCGCTCGAGCCAGGCGTTGAACGTCGTCTGGAGGGGCATCCCCAGGAGATACCGGTCCTGCCACGAGGCGACGGCCCGCTTCTCCATGAGGCTGAACTGGCTGACCAGGCTGAGCTGGGCCGCCCGGCCGAGGAGGTTGCCCATGATGAACTCGGCCGTGCCCCGCGGCCCGATGGCGTTGTCCCAAAGGGCGAAGCTCTGGGGCTCGGTCTTGGTCTCCAAGCCCACCCCGGCCCCGACATAGTAGCGCTCGCCTTCGCGGAGGTTGATGACCAGGTTCTCGGCGTCGGCCGCCACAGGGATCTCCTCGATCTTGACCTCGGCGAAGACGCCCAGCCGCTCGAGGCCGCGCTTCGATTCGAGGATGGCCTCGGACCGGGCCCAATCCCCTTCCTTGATCTTGAGCTCGCGGTCGATCGTCGCCCGGCGGGTGACGGTCCCGCCGGTGACCACGATCCTGGCGATCTTCACCCGGCGGCCTTCGGCCACGGCGAAATCGACGTCGAACCGGCGCTCGCCGGCGGGCGCCGCCGTCGCCGTGACCGTGGTCCCCCGCACGCCCTGGTTGAGGTAGAAGGCCTCCAGCCGGTCGCCGTCCTTGCGGATGTTGGGCTGGTGGAACGGCCCGCCGGCCCGGCTTCCGATCTGGGCCCGGAGCGCCGCTTCGTCGAAGAGAGCGGCGCCGCCGATCGTCAGGCGGCCGATGGTCTGCTGCGGCCCCTCGTCCACGGTGAAGATGGCGGTCATGTCCGGCCCGATCTGGCGGAAGTTCAGGTCGACGCGCGTCGCGAGGAAGCCCGCCGTCTCGTAGACGCGGGCGATCTGGGCCGGCAGGTCGAAGAGCTTCGCCCCGTCGAGCCCGCCGAAGAGCGACGCGGCCCGCTCGAAGTCCAGCTCGCGCTTGAGGGCGTCGGGCGTGAAGTAGCGCAGGCCTTCGAACAGGGCGTTGTAGATGCGGTAGGCGCGGCCGGGATTCACCGTGTGGACGATCCGCATCTCGTCCGCGGTCCGGACGATCGAGGATGTGACCGTGGCGAAGACGTAGCCCTGGCTGCGGAGGTAGTTCAGGACGCGGGTCTCGGACTGGGCCAGCCCCCAGTCCTCGTAGATGCGCTCCTCCCAAATCGGCCGGAGGAGGTCCTCGGGGACCTTGGCCCCCCGGACGACGAACCGGATGCGCTCGCCGGGAGTGACGTGGACGGCCAGGGCGACCGTCGCCACCCGATCGTCGAACGCCTCCCGCTCGAGCATGATCTCGGCCCGGGGGAAGCCCGCGGCGGCGTAGTAATCCTGGAGCCGGGCGATGTCCGCCTCCAGAACCGAGGGGACATACATCGTCCCGGGCCGCGTCTCCATGCGCCGCCGGAGATCGGCCGGCGGGACGCCGGGCTGGCCCGAAATGTCGAGCCCGGCGACTCGGTAGCGGAGCGCGGAGGCGATGGCGAATTCGACGTCCACGAGCGGCGCCCCTTCGACCCGTTCGGTCCGCGGCTCGATCGAGGGCCGGTAGACGCCGTCCTTCTTGAGGGCCGCGGCCAGATCGACCACCGCCCGGCGGACCTTGTCGGCCGTGTAGTCGCCGTCGGGCCGGAGGGCGTAGAGCTCGTCCTTCAGATTCTTCACCGGGATGCCCTTCCCGGCGGCGATGGAGATCTTCCGCACGCGGAGCTTGCGCGTCAGGAGGAAGGTCAGGCGGACGTCGGCCTCCCCCTCCTTCAGGACCTGGACGTCCGAAAACAGGCCGGACTGGAACAGGCGCTTGGCGGCCCCGTCGACCGCCTTGACCGAATAGGGCTCGCCAGGGACGATCGTGACGAGGTTCTCGAGGTCGGGGCCGGCCGGCTCGCCGTCGACGCGAACCTGGATGGACGAGACGATCGCGGGGTCCGCCGGGCGGGCGGCCGCGGCGGCCCGCCCGGGGAGGACGGCGGCCGCCGCGCCCGCCAGCAGGAGAGCGACGAGCCCGCCCTTAGAACCGCATCCGGAACTTCGCATCGAAGCTGATCCGACCCATCTCGTCGCGCATGCTGACGAGCGAGAAGCGTTCGCTGAATTCCCATTCCAGCCGGACGATCTCCTCGCGCTGCGACGTCAGGTTGGTCGAGTAGAGGAGCATGATGTTGCGCGAGATCTTCTTGCCCACGGTCAGGCGGGCGGACATCTCGGACGAGGCGCCGAGGACGAAGGGATCGATCCGGAACTGGTCGAGGCTGAAGAGCCGCTCGGCCCGCTTCTTGGCGTCCTCGACGAGCTGGGCCGAGAGGAGCCCCCCGGTGCCGAGCTGGGAGCTCGTATCGTAGGAGTAGGTCCGCTTGAAGGATTCTCCGAGGGCGAGCAGGGCCAGGACGTCCTCCGGCGGGAGCGGCGGCGAAGAGGCGAACTCCGGCCGCAGGCGGTCGGCCAGGCCGTTGATCGAGAACGTCACCCGGTAGTCCTTGAGGTAGGTCTCGCCCTGGAAATCGAGATAGGGCTCGATCGTCGTGGGATTGAAGAAGCTCAGGCGCGCCCGGAGCAGGCGGAACTTCCGGTCCTGGAACGTGACGTCGCCCCGGAGCCCCTCGATGTCGCCGAGGACGACCGGCGCCTTGAGGCTGCCGGTGACCGTCAGATCGAAACGGCCCCGGATCCTCCCCAGGGCGTTGTCCAGGACGGCGTTGTCGTCCGCGCGGACGCGGACGTCGAGGCTCATATCCTCGAAGAACCCCTTCCCTTTCTCGGCCGCGGGCGGCGCGGAGCCGAAGGACAGGGATTCCGAGAGCTCCCGGCGCCAGGTGAGGTTCTTCACGGTCACGTCGCCGGAAAGCGTGAAGCGGGCGTCGTCCTTGAGGAGCCGCAGGGAGCCGTCGACCAGGGCCCGCATCCGGTCGATCGGCGACAGGAGCAGGTTCCGCCCCTCCGCCCGGACGTCGAGGAGGCCGATCCCGCCCGCCCCGAACCGGATCTCGCCCGAGGCGGTGACGTCGCCGCCGCCGAGCTTGGCCTGGAGAGACCGGATCGAGGCCCGGTCCTTCTGGATGCGGACGAGCCCGCTGAAGTCGTTCAGGGTGTGGGCGAAGTTCGGGATGGGGAAGACCGGGCCCTTGAAGTCGAT
>Ga0335071_10001641_pt1 | contig 24104 bp, 19 predicted proteins | sample Lox_Sample_15_FD_206724 | JGI IMG/M metagenome (GOLD analysis project Ga0335071, IMG submission 206724) | Soil microbial communities from Loxahatchee National Wildlife Refuge, Florida, United States - Lox_Sample_1.5 | ecosystem: Environmental > Terrestrial > Soil > Wetlands | place: USA... | reverse complement strand
CCATGTCCGGAAGCGGCCCGGTCGGAGGCCCGCCGAAGCTCGGCCAGCTCGCTCTCGCGGCCGACAAAGGCCGTGAGCCCGCGGCTCTGCGACGCCTGGAGTCGCGTGCGGGCGCGCCCTCGCCCGACCAGCTCGAAGATCTCGACGGGGTCTGCGATGCCCCTGACCGCGGTCGCCCCCAGCGGGTTCGCCTCGACGTATGCGCCGGCGAGCCGCCGTGTCGCCGTGGTGAGCCAGATCGTTCCAGGGCGCGCCATCTGCTCCATGCGGCCCGCCAGGTGCGTCGTCTGCCCGACGGCCGTGTAGTCCATGCGGAGGTCGCTGCCGATCGAGCGGACCACGACCTCGCCCGAGTTGAGCCCGATCCGGACGCGGAGATCGATCCCGAGACGCGAGCCGAGCGAGGTGGCGATCTCCGCCACGGCTTCCTGGATCTCGAGCGCCGCGAGGCAGGCGCGGACGGCGTGGTCCTCGTGGGCGAGCGGCGCGCCGAAGAGGGCCATGATGCCGTCACCCAGCACCTGGTTGACCGTGCCCTCGTGCTGGTGGACCGCATGCATCATGGCGCTGACGATCGGGTCCAGAAGTCGGCGCGCCTCCTCGGGATCGCGATCCACCATCATCTCGAGCGAGCCCCGCATGTCGGCGAACAGCACGGTCACCTGCTTGCGCTCGCCCTCCAGCGCCGCGCGGGAGCTCAAGATTCGCTCGGCGAGATGGCGGGGGGTGTAGCTCTCCGGCGGCAGCGCGGGTCCGGCTGGCGCTTCCACCCGCGTCAGCGGGTGCCCGCAGTGCCCGCAGAAGTTCTTGTCGGCGGGCACGGCCGTGCGGCACGAGGGGCAGAGGACGTCCAGGCGCTTGCCGCATTCCTCGCAGAAGCGAGCGCCTGGACGGTTTTCGACCCCGCACTCCGCGCACCGCATCAGCGGCGGGAAGCGAAAGGAAGGGGGGGCTCGGCGATCTGGTCTTGACGTCGTTGCATGGCTGTCGCGACCGTGCACGAAAGGTAGTCTTCGCGCCGCGCCGAGTCAAGCCCCGTCCCGCTTGACTCGACACGAGGCGGAGCCTAGACTCCGCCTCGCCCACCTATTGCCTGCCCAGTGTCGCGGCTCGTGCCGGAGGAGGTCCCATGAGCCCGTTGAACCCGAGTCAGGAGCAAGTGCTCAGAGGATTGACCGCCGCCGACGCGGCCCTGGTCGTGCGCATCGACGACCTTCGCGGCATTCTCGCCCTGGCCCGCGGGACGCTGCTCGGCCCGGGCCCGGCTGATCCGGAGGCGACCGTCCGGACATTTCTCGAGCGGACCGGCGGCCTGTTCGGACCGGCGAATGCCGCGACCTGGCTGCGGCTCCTGCGACGCTGGCGGGATCCCATGGGCTGGACGCATCTCGAGTATCAGCAGGACCACGATCCGGGGTCCGGGACGCGCCTCGAAGTGTACGGCGCCAAGCTCGTGGCGCATGTGGCCGCCGACGGGAGCCTGGCCGAGATCCAGTCGAGCTGCTGGTCGTCCGTGGACGTGCCCGGCCAGGCTCAGGTGACTGCGGACGCGCTGCGGGCTCAACTTCTGAAGGCCGCCGCGACGTCGCCGGATTTCCCGCCGCTCAGCGAGATGATGGCGGCGCACGGCGAGAGTCGATTTCCCCTCATGCAGCTGCCGCGGCTGGTCGCCTATTTCTGGCGTGACCGGTTCTACCTGGCGTGGTCCTCCTACGCGTACGTTCCCGTCCCCGAGCTCCAGCCGCCGGGCGCTCCGGCCGGCGCCCTCCACCTCGACCTTCGCCACATTCTCTTTGATGCGGTGACGGGAGACGAGATCCTGACCTCGCCCACGAGCATGCATGTAGACAATCCCGTGCTGGGCTCGGGCCTGAGCGTCCAGGGCTCCCGGCCCGCGCCCGTCAACCGCGTCCTCAACGTGGTGCAGGAGGACGCGACCACCCAACATCGTCTCCGGGACACCACCCACTCCCGGGACATCATCACCTACGACCTGGGCCAACTGCCTCAGGGGACGACGATTGCCGACATCGGGATGGGCCTCGTCGACGGCTTGCTGACCCAGTCGACGAGCACCGGAAGCAACTGGGGAGCTACGTGGCCGACGTTCTCCCGTGTCGACTCGCAGCAGCCGGAGGTGGATGCCCACTTCCTGACCGGCCGTGTCTACGAGTGGTACGACGCGGTGTCAGGGGGACGCGCCGGGTGGGACAACGGGAGCTACCCGACGACCACCGTGCCGGCGAACCTTCCCGTGCGCGTCATGACTCATGTGCCGCCGGCCCGCACCGTGAATTCCATGATGACCAAGCAGGTGGCCAACAGTGTCTGGTATCCCTTCCTCCTGTTCTGGGACTGCGATCCGACCCTGAAGTGCCCTCCGTCGAGCACCGCGGACCGGGCGCAAGACTATTGGGCCGGCTCTTTCAACATCGTCGCGCACGAGTACCAGCACGCCATCACGGCCTTCTCGTTCCAGGACGGCGCAGGCAATCCCGGTATCGGCTATCAGTACTGGTCGGCCGCTCTGCACGAGGGCCTGTCCGACGCCTTCGCGGCGCTCTGCTCGGAGAGCTGGAGCTGGGGCCCCGAAGTATCGCTCGCCGGCGTGGTCATCCGCAGCGCCGCCTATCCGAGGGACCCGAACACCTGGGAGAATCTTCCCGGAACATATCCCTGCAGCCAGCAGCACGGCAACAAGGACCATTTCGCCGACCAGAACCTGGACATGACGGTGTCGCCGGGCGATTGGTCCGATCGTGCCCAGGCGTACAACCACGGGACAATCCTGGCTCACTGCGCCTACCTCATGGGGCAGGGTGGTGTGCACCAGCGGCTCGCGCGCGCGCCCGCTCTGATCCCGGTGGAAGGCCTTGGACGCGAAACGCGCGCGGGCCTCAGCGTGCTCAAGGCTGCGCGCATCTGGTACCACACGCTGGTCGACAAGCTCGCCGCCTACGCGGGGACGGCGACGGGCAACCTCAACGCGGACGCGCACCTCTTCTACGCGGTCGGTGATGGCTGCGTCAGCACCGCGTCGCTGCTCTTCGGCACCGGAGGCGTCGAGCACCGCACGGCGGCGCTGGCCGTCTACGCCGTCGGCCTCCAAGAGCCCGGAACCCTCTACGGCGCCGACGTCACGTTCCTGCGCTGGGGATGGGACTGGCGCTATTCACGGCCGTACCTGGGCGGCATCTACGCCAACGCTCCCGACTGGGCCTCGCTCGATCTCTTCGTCAACAACGGCGGCGGCCCGTCGGGCTGGACCGCGGTCATCGACCCCGGCAATCTGGCGACGCCTCCAGAAAACCAGGTCTATTGCCGAGTGCGAAACGTGGGGGATCAGGCCGCCACCAGCGTGACCGTCGCGTTCTCGTACGCGAAGATCAGCACCGTCGCGGGCCCGTGGCAGCCCGTCACGGACAGGAACGGGAACGTCCAGACGCTGAATGTGGGCACCCTGGCGGCCGGGCAGATGACCTTCGGCGATACGCAGGCCGATCAGGATGCCCCGCCGGCGGCGGCCATGGTCAAGTGGTGGATCCCGCCGCTGGCCCCGGGCGAGGTCGTGGACCATTTCTGCCTGAAGGCCGACGTGACCTCCACGAACGACGTCAACCCCTACAACAACGAGGTGCAGTCGAACGTCGCCTACGTGCAGTACTCCCCGGCCCCGAGGGCCTTGCGACTCTGGAACGAGGCGGTCCTCCACGCTCCCGGACCTGTCGAGACCGTGGTCACCGCGATCCTGCCGCCTCGCTGGCGAGTCACCGGGCCCGCGCCTGGCGAGCCGCCTGCAGGGCGCGAAGCTTACGCCTCGACCCTCGGCATCGAGATGCCGGCGGACGCGCTCGATCACATCGAAGCGCCTTTCGACGGCGAGATCGTCGCTCAGCTCACGGGCTCGCCCTCGGGCAACGCGCACGGGGCGCTGACCATGCTCACGGGCGCGCCCCCGCGATTGAGCGGACGCGCCGCGCTGACCCTTCCGGGGGCCGGGCTACTGCTTGGAACCTTCAAAGGAAGTCTCGATCCGCATACCGCTGCCGTGAAGGGCAACGTCGAAGGCGCTTTCCAGAGCGCCACCACGGGTCGAACAGTCGCCGTGAACGTCCGGCTCGAGGGACGTCTCGCGCCGTGGCGGCGCGTCGATGTGAGCCAGCGTGCCGATGGTCAGACACTGGGCGGGCTCACCGTGCAGATCTACGGCGGCGCGCCGGGGGCGGTAGGTTAGGCGGACGCGTCGAGCTTGATCGCGCCGAGGTTGGCCAGGCGCTTGATCTCGTCCTCGGCATACTCCAGCTCGCGCAGCACTTCGGCCGTGTGCTGGCCCAGGCGCGGCGCGGGCTTCCGGATAGGCGCGGGCGCCCCGGACAGGAGCGTCGGGAAGCGGAGCGCGTGCACCGTCCCGTAGTCCGGCTGCTCCATCGGGACCACGAGGCCCAGGTGCCTGACCTGCGGATCCTCGAACACCTCGCGGAACTCGTAGACCGGCCCCGCCGCGACCTGCGCCTTCTCGAAGCGCTCGACCCACGTTGCCGTCGGCGCCGTGGCGAGCCGCTCCTCGACGTAGGCCTGGAACTCGTCGTAGCGCGAGATGCGCTCCGCATTCGTGGCGAAGCGCGGCTCGGTGGCGAGCTCCGGCTCGCCGAGGGCGTGGCAGAACCGCTTCCACTGGTCCTCGTTCAGCAGGACGATGTTCATGTAGCCGTCCTGCGTCCGGTAGGCGCCCCCGGGCGCGATGGCGGGATTGCGGTTGCCCTCCCGCTTCGGCTCGAGCTTCGTGTCGAAGTAGATCGCGGTGGGATCGGGCAGGAGCGAGAGGCTCGAGGCGAGCAGGCTCACGTCGAGATGCTGGCCGCGCCCGGTGCGGAAGCGCTGGACGAGGGCGGCGCACACGCTGCCGAACGCCGTGATCGCGGCGGCCAGGTCGGAGGTGGAGCCCGCGACGCGCGTGGGCGGATCGCCGGGGTGACCGGTCAGCGCCATGAGGCCGCTCATGCCCTGCGCGATCGTGTTGTAGCCGGGCCGCTTCGCGTGCGGCCCCGTCTGGCCGAAGCCGGTCACCGAGACGTAGACCACGGAGGGATTGACCGCGCTCACGGCCTCGTAGCCGAGCCCGAGCCGGGCCGCCACGCCGGGCAGGAAGTTCTCCACCACGACGTCGGCGCGCCGGGCGAGCTCGAAGGCGACCTTCGCGCCATCAGGGTGCTGGAGATCGAGCGCGATGCCGCGCTTGTTGCGGTTGATCGCGGCGAAGGAGGCGCTCATGCCGCTCCGGCCGCGGAGGACCCGCAGGTCGTCGCCCTGCGGCGGGCGCTCCACCTTGACGACGTCGGCGCCGAGATCGGCGAGGAAGGCCGCGCAGTACGGCCCCGCGATCACGCGCGAGAGGTCGAGGACGCGAATGCCATCGAGCATGCTCACGAGACCGGAGCGATGCGGGTCGAGAGGGGCCGGAGCGGGTCCATGTCGGACCCCGAGTCTGGCACGACTACCCCGCCGTCCGCCAGAGCTCCGTGCAGGTCCGCTCGTGCTGGATGGACAAGCGCCCCGCCTTCACGACCAGGCGCCGCGGCGCCATCGTGGTCACCACCTCGCCGGGCCGCTCCGTGTCCCAGAGGACGAGATCGGCCCGGCCACCCACGCGCAGGCCATAGTCCGGCAGCCGGAGCAGTCGCGCGGGGTGCTCGGTGAGCATGGCGAGGACGTCGGCCACGTCGCGCTCGGCGCCCATGTGTGCGGCGGCCGTGACCAGATAGCCCATGAGGGCGAGATCGCCGGTGCCCATGGGCGTGAACGCGTTCAGGACGTTGTTGGTCGCGGCCGCCACCGTGACCCCGGCGGCGAGGAGCCTCCGTGCGGGGGCGAGCCCGCGCCGCGGGTTCCGCGCATCCTTCCGTCCCATGAGGTAGAGATCCGTCGCGGGCAGGACGATCACGCCCACGCCGGCGTCCTTGAGGATGGCGGCCACCTGGTCGAAGCGCTCCGGCTCGAGCGCGGCGAGCTCGCTCACGTGCCCGGCCGCCACGCGCCCCTGCCAGCCGAAGCGCACGGTCTGCTCCGCCACATAGAGCACGTCGAGATGCTCCGGCTCGTCGAAGAAGTCGATGTGGAAGTCCACGTCGACGTCATACTCGCGCGCGAGGCGGAAGACGATGTCGATCTGGGCGTGCGCGTCCGTATCGTTGTAGGGGCAGCCACCGATCAGGTCCGCGCCGCCTTCGAGGGCGCGGGCGAGCAGCGCTTCCGTGCCCGGCGACTGGAGTATGCCCTCCTGGGCGAAGGCGCAGAGCTGGAGGTCGATCGCGGGCGCGTACTCGCTTTTGAGAGCCAGGAGCGCCTCCAGTCCCCTGAGCTCGACGATGGGGTCGATCTCGACGTGGCTCCGCATGGCCGTGGTGCCCGCGCGCACGGCGGCGTCGAGCACGCGACGGGCGCGGCTCCGGATGTCCTCCACGGTGAAGCTCCGCTTGGCGGCGGCCGAGACACGCAGGGCCTCTGCCACCGTGCCCTCGACCGAGGGCGCCCGCTCCGAGAGCAGCGCCTTGTCGAGATGAATGTGGGCATCGACGAGGCCCGGCGTGAGGACGAGGCCGCCGCAGTCCACCACGCGGCGCGCGTCACGCCCGGCGAGTGCTCCGATCTCCGCGATCGAGCCGTGGCGCATCCCGACGTCGGCGAGCCGTCCGTCGGGCAGCTTCGCAGCAAGCAGAAGAAGCTCGAACGGCTCGGTCACTCGGGCTCTGCGGGGCCGGGCCGTGACGGCGTCAGGACCCGCCCATCTCCACCACCGTGATCCTGATCGCTTTCACCCGTCCGCCGTCCCGTTCGCCATGGACGGCCACCCAGTCGCCCTGCTTCACGTCCCAGGCCTGAAGCTTCGTCTCGTTGAAGTCGCCGAACCAGCCGCTCGACGCATAGCCGGACGCACGCTTGACGCGGACGAACTCGGTAGCGGGCGACACTCGGATCGTCACCGGAGTGACGTTGCTCTTCCCGCTCTTCAACCGGGGCCCGGTGTCCCCCAGGGTGATAGTGCCCGCTGCCTTGTTCACGGAGAGAACGGAACCGGCGTAGCGAGCGGGCGGCGCCGCGCTCCACGCGAGGGTCGTGTGACCGAGGACGAGCAGAGCCAGGACGCCTAGAGAGATGCGCATCGCCGTGCCCTCCAACGCCGGAGAGTTGCCCGCGGTCGCCACGGGATCTCTCCGGCAACGCGAAGCGTACCACGGCGTCGTGGCTCACGACGCTCCGGACGCTGCGACGCGCCGAGAGGGGAGCGGCCGGACGAGTGCGCGGCCGGCGAGGCGGATGCCGTAGAGCGTGTCCGCGCCCGATGTCGCGCCCATGCCGAGGAGCTCGCGGGCGGCGAGCGCGGCTTTCTCGTCGGAGAAAGCGATCACGAGATCGCGCACGCGCTCGGCGAACCGGCCTTCGAGCGCTTCGAGCAGAAAGTCTCGCGCCACGGCCGTCGTTCGGGTCATGGCCGCCGTGGCAAGCTGATCGCGCAGGGCCTCGTTGGCTGCGAGCCATGCCGGTGCCAGCCGGTGGATCAGGGCGAGCGCGCCCACGACGCAATCGTCTCCCGACGGCGTGAGACCTTCGCCGAGTCCGATCAGCCGCCAGGCGGCGTCCGCGCACGCGAGAGCGTCGCGCTCGGCGAGAGCCTGACCGAGCGCTCGCGCCGCCCGGAGGCCCGGGCCGGCACGGAGCGCCGAACCCGGTGCGGGGGAGGGCAGGCCATCGATGTCAAAGGCGAGTCGGCCTCGCGGGATCTCGAGAGGCACGCTCTCGGCTTGCGCCCAACCGAGATCGGACTCCGCCACGGGCATCGCCGGGGTCATGGCGCCCCGGGGCGGCATCTCGCGCACGGCGACGGCGAAGGGCGCGGCGAGTGGCGCCGGGCCATGGAAGGTCACGAGGCGACCGTCGCCCCAGAGGACATTGATCGCGCGATCGAAGACGGAGTGCACGCGGCCTCCTGCCGCGGCTCCGGCAAGGCGCTCACGAGTTGCCTGCCCCAGCCGTGCGATGTCGAGCGATCGAAGCATGGCGAACGGGATCATAGGCGCGCTGGACGGAGGCTTCAAGGCGCGCCGCTGCGTCGATGGCCGAGATACGCGTCGACCACGGCCGGGTTGCTGCGCACATCGGATGCGGAGCCTTCGAGGATGATGCGCCCGCGCTCGAGGACGTAGGCGCGGTCCGCCAGGGCGAGGGCCTGGGCGGCCATCTGCTCGACGAGCAGGATCGTGACGCCCTGCTCGCGCAGGCGCCGGATGGCCGCGAAGATCTCGCGCACGAGCATGGGCGCCAGGCCGAGCGACGGCTCGTCGAGGAGCATGACGCGGGGCCGTGCCATGAGGCCGCGCGCCACGGCGAGCATCTGCTGCTGGCCGCCCGACAGGGCCGCCGCGGGGAGGTCGAGCTTCTGGCCGAGCGCGGGGAAGAGCGCGAGGGCGGCGTCGAGATCGGTGCGCACGGTGGCCGGGTCGCGGCCGCTCGAGCGCGGGAGCGCGCCCAGCAGGAGATTGGCGCGCACGCTCTGGTCGCCGAAGATCCCGCGTCCCTCGGGCACGAGAGCGATGCCGCGCCGAGCCACCCACCACGAGGGCCGCCCCCCGATGTCCCGTCCGTCGGAGGTGATGCGTCCGGCGGCAGGCCGCAGCACCCCGGCGATGGCCTTCAACAGCGTCGTCTTGCCGGCCCCGTTGGCGCCGATGACGGAAACGATCTCTCCGGCCCGCACGTCGATCGTCACCTCGTGCAGGACCCCGACGGCGCCGTAGGACACCCGGAGACCCGTCACGCCGAGCGCGGTCATGTGGACGCGCCCAGATACGCTTCGATCACGGCCGGATCGCGGCGCACGGTGTCCGGCGGGCCGTCGGCGATGGCGCGGCCGTAGTCGAGCACGGTGATGCGGTCGGACACGGCCATGACGAGATCCATGTGGTGCTCCACGAGCATCACGGCGGGCCCGCCCTGCTCGCGCAGCGCCGTCAGCTGCCGGTCCAGCGCCGCGATCTCGGCCGGCGACAGGCCCGCCGCCGGCTCGTCGAGCATGAGGAGCAGGGGCGCGGTGGCGAGCGCACGGGCGATCTCCAGCTTGCGCCTGAGCCCCGCGGCCAGCGCCTCGGCCGGCTCGTCGGCGAGGTCGCCCAATCCCAGCGTGTCGAGCCAGGCTTGCGCGCGCGACTGGATGGCGGCCTCGCGCGCGCGGCTGCCCGGCGAGGATACGAGAGCAGCCACGACGGCGCCGAGCCGCGGCCCCGCCACGCCCACCGACACGTTGTCTTGCACGGAGAGCCCGCCGAAGACCTGCGCAGTCTGGAACGTGCGCGCGATCCCGCGCCGTGCGATCGCGTAGGGCGGCAATCCGCGGAGCGACCGCCCGCCGAGCGCGATGCTGCCGGCCTGCGGAGCGTAGAAGCCCGAGAGCACGTTCAGCAACGAGGTCTTGCCGGCGCCGTTCGGCCCGATGACGGCGTGAATGCTGCCGCGCTCGACGGCGAGATGCACGTCGGCGATGGCGGCGACTCCGCCGAAGGAGAGGCTCACGCCGCTCGCGGTGAGAAGTGGGCCCGTTGCCCCAGCCCCCTCACCCTGCCCTCTCCCCGACGGGAGGAGGGCAGGGTGAGGGGAAAGTGCCCGCCCGCCTCCACGCCGCGGCCGCGACAGCGCCCCCACGACGCCTTCGGGCAGCCAGTAGATGGACAGGAGCAGGAGCGAGCCGTAGAGGATGAGCCGGTAGTCGAGGAGGCCCGTCAGGAGTTCGGGCAGGATCGTCAGCGCCACGCTGCCCGCCACCGGGCCCGCGATGCGCCCCAGCCCGCCGAAGAGCAGCGCGAGCAGGAAGAGAATCGAGGTCTGCAGCGTGAAGCTGTCCGGCGAGATGTAGCCGTTGAGGAACGCGAAGAGCGCGCCCGCCGCGCCCGTGAAGGCGGCGGAGACCGTGAAGGCCACGATTCGCACGTAGTAGGCCGACAGCCCCAGCGACTCGGCGGCCACCTCGCTGCTCTTCACGGCGAGACACGCGCGGCCCCAGGCGGACCGGCGCAGGTTGGCCGTGAGCCACAGGGCGACCGCGGCCGCCAGCATCACGGTCCAGTAGTGCGTGCGCAGCGTGGGCTTGGGAATGTTGAAGATGCCGCCCGGGCCGCCCGTCACGGAGCTCCACTCGATGAGCACGCCCTCGACGATCAGCCCGAAGGCGATGGTGACCATGGCGAGGTACGGCCCGGTCACGCGCAGCGCGGCCGCGGCCACGGCGGCGCCCACGATGGAGGTGACCACCACGGCGGCGGCGACGGCCGCCCACTCGGGAAGACCCGCTCGGGCGGCGCAGAGCGCGGCGGTATAGGCGCCGAACGCGTAGAGGCCCGCGTGGCCCAGGGAGGTCTGGCCGGTGAGTCCCACGAGCACGTTGAGCCCCGCCGTCACGATGGTGAGGAGCCCGATCGAGATGACGACGTAGAGGTAGTAGGTGTTGGCGGTGAGGAGAGGCACGATCGCCGCCGCGAGGGCGAGCGCGAGCCAGCCCAGGCGCTCCGTCACACGCGCCTCGTCGGCTTCTCGCCGAGGAGCCCCCACGGCCGCACGACGAGCACGAGGATCACGAGGCCGAATCCCACGATCTCGCGCGCCCGCGTCGAGATGTAGCCCGCGGTGAAGGACTCCACGAGGCCGTAGCCGAGCCCGGCCAGCACGATGCCCGGCGCCGAGGTGAGGCCGCCGATGATGGCCACCGCGAAGGCCTTGAGGCCGATGATCGTGCCCATCTGCGGCGCCACGTTCAGGAGCGGCGCCAGGAGCACGCCGGCCACCCCGGCCAGGAGGGCCGAGAGCGCGTACGACACCATGACCGCGCGCGGGATGTTGATGCCCATGAGCCCCGCGGCCTCCGGGTTGAACGCCACTGCCTTCAGCTGCCTGCCGTAGGCCGTGCGGTGATAGAAGAGCTGGACGAGCCCCATGAGAAGGAGGCCGACGAGCGGCACGAGCAGCTCCTGCGGGTAGAAGCCTACGGAGCCGATCATGATCGGCTTCTGGACGAGCGGGGAGGGGAAGGCGCGCGCGTCCTTGCCGAAGGTGAGCTGGGCCACGTTCTCCGCGATGATGCCCACGGCGATCGTGGCGAGGAGCCAGGCGGGCGAGGCGCGCAGGAAGAACGGGCGCACGGCCACTCGCTCCACGAGCGCGCCGAAGCCCGCGAGCGCCACCAGGGTGACGACGAGAGCCAGCGGAAAGGGCCAGTGGAGGCCCACGAACATCGCGTAGGCAACCACGGCGCCCACCATCACCGCGTGGCCCTGCGAGAAGTTCATGGTGCGGCTGGTCGCCCACGTGATGTGATACCCGAGGGCGACCAGCCCGTACATGCTGCCCAGGGCCAGCCCGGTGACGAGGAGCTGGACGTAGATGGGCGGGGACCTCTACTTCATGGCGATGGGGACGATCTTGCCGCCTTTCCACACCACCATGACGTAGTCCTCGTCGGTCAGCGCGTCGTGCTGCTCGGGCGTGAAGGGCCGCTTGTACGTCTTGATGAGGCCCTTGTACTCGCCCTTGAGGTTCTCGAGGGCGTCGCGCACCTTCGGCCCGTCGGTGGAGCCGGCCTGGTCGATGGCCATGGCCACGAGATGCATGCCGTCGTAGGCATTCGCCGTGCCCACCGGCGCGATCACGTCGCCCGGCTCCTTCACGCCGTACTTCTCCCTGAGCGCCTTGAGCACGTACTGGCCGCGCTCGTTCTGCTTGCCGAAGAACGTGTAGGTCTGGAGAAAGGTGACGCCGTCGGAGAGGTCGCCCGTCAGCTCCGCGAAGCGTCCGCCGGAGATGCCCCAGTGCGAGATCATCGCCGCGTCCCAGCCGAGCTTGGACTTGGACCGGAGCACCTGGGCGCCTTCGGGCGCGTTGGCGACCAGCACGATCAGGTCGGCGCCGGCGTTCTTGAGCCGGAGGAGCTGCGGGCTCATGTCGGGGTCGTTCCAGTTGAAGCGCTCGACCCCCACCGCCTTCACGCCTTTCTCCCCGAACCACTTCGTCAGGCCCGTCTCGTTGGACTGCCCCCACGGCGTGTTCTCGAGGAGGAGCCCCGGCTTGCTCTTCTTGAGCGAGTCCATGGCGTAGCGGGAGAGGTAGCGGTCGACGTAGTCATCGTTGGCGGAGACGCGGAAGACCCAGTTGGGGCTCTGCCCGTTGCGCGTGACGTTCGTGCCCGCGGCCCAGGCGCCCATGTACGGCACCTTGAGCTCGGCCCACACGGGGACCTGGGCGAGCGCCACCGTGGTGTGGAGCCCGCCGAACACGGCGGCCACCTTCTCGCGCTCCACCAGCTCGCGCGCGAGGGTGACGCCCTTCTGGGGATTGCCCTCGTCGTCGCGGACGACCAGCTCGAGCTTGCGGCCGCCGAGGACGCCGCCCTTGGCGTTGATCTCGTCGATGGCGATCTGGAGCCCGCGCTTGATGGCTTCCCCGGAGGCGGCGGAGCCGCCGGAGACGGCGGCAGACAAGCCGATCTTGACGGGCTCCTTGGCCTGGGCGAGGGCGAGCGCGGCCACGCCCGTCGCCAGAGCGGCCAGGACGGTGAGCATCAGGGACATGCGTCGCATACGACTCCTCCTTGGCGGGTTTCGAGCCCGCGTGGCCAGATGCAGGCGGCGCCTGGCTGATCCACGACGGCGCTGGCGTGACAGCGGCCTCCCCTAGGTATCACGAAACGTCGGGGAAGGAAACGGCGCCGATCTCCTCTCCACCGGGGAGAGGGCAGGGCGAGGGGCGCGCCGCGCCGCTACGACTTGGGCGGGGTGATGCCGTACGCCTTGAGCTTGCGGTAGAGGTGGCTCCGCTCGATGCCGAGCTTCTCGGCGGTCCGCGTCATGTTCCACTCGTGCGCTCTGAGCTCGCCCAGGATGTAGGCGCGCTCGAAGGCCTCGCGCGCCTCCTTGAGCGTACGGTCCCGCTGGCTGTCCTCGCCGGTCGCCGCGTCCTCCCGCGTGCGAAGCGGGGGCGGGAGGTCCTCGGGCACGATGACGTCGCGCGGGGCCATGATGACGAGCCGCTCCACCATGTTCCGGAGCTCGCGCACGTTGCCGGGCCAGTCGTAGGCGAGGAAGTACGCGAGCGCTTCCACCGACATGGTCTTGGGCCGCCGCCCGTTCTCGGCGGAGAAGAGCGTGATGAAGTGCTCCACGAGCGCCGGGATGTCTTCCTTGCGCCGCCGGAGCGCCGGCACCTCGATGGGGATGACGTTGAGCCGGTAGAAGAGGTCCTCGCGGAAGCGGCCGGCCGCAATCTGGTCCTTGAGATTCTGGTTGGAGGCCGCGATGACCCGCACGTCCACGCGGAGCGTTTCCTTGCCGCCCACGCGCTCGAAGGCCTGCTCCTCGAGCACCCGGAGCACCTTGGCCTGCGTCTTGAGGCTCATGTCGGCGATCTCGTCGAGGAAGAGGGTGCCGCCGTCCGCCAGCTCGAACTTGCCCCGGCGCCGGGCCACCGCGCCTGTAAAGGCGCCGCGCTCGTGGCCGAAGAGCTCGGACTCGATCAGCTCCTCCGGCACGGCCGCGCAGTTGACCTCGACGAACGGCCCGTCGGCGCGAGTCGAGCGCGCGTGAATGGCGCGGGCCACCAGCTCCTTGCCGGAGCCGCTGTCACCGTGGATGAGGACGCGCCCGGTCGTCGGCGCGGCGATGCTGATCTGCTGGCGCAGCTCCTCGATGGCCGCGCTCTTGCCCACGATCTCCTGGCCGCGCTCCACGCGCTCGCGCAGGCGGCGGTGCTCCTCCTGCAGGCGCGCGTGCTCGAGTGTGCGGGCGGTGACGAGCAGCGTCTTCTCGAGCGAGAGCGGCTTCTCGATGAAGTCGTAGGCGCCGAGCTTCGTCGCCTTGACGGCGGTCTCGATGGTCGCGTGCCCGGAGATCATCACCACCGCCGTTTCCGGCCGGCGCTGCTTCATCTCCGCGAGGGCCTCGAGCCCGTCCATGCCGGGCATCCAGATGTCGAGGAAGACGAGATCGGGCGCGTCGTCGACCAGCCGCTGGAGCGCTTCCTCCGCCGAGCCCGCCGACGTGACGCGATAGCCTTCGTCCTCGAGCACGCCGCGCAGCGTGCTCTGGATCAGCTTCTCGTCGTCGACGATCAGGATGTGCTCGCCGGGCATTTAAGCGGTCCGTGCCGGCGCCGGCGGCTCGACGGGGGTGGACGCGAGGCGGCCCACGGGGAGCTCGATCACGAACCGCGTGCCCTGCGGCGTGACGTCCTCCACCCAGATCGTGCCTCCGTGATCGGTGACGATCTGGTGCACGATGGACAGTCCCAGGCCCGTGCCGTTGGCCTTCGTCGAGAAGTAGGGCAGGAAGAGGCGCTCCTTGTCCTCGCTGGAAATGCCCGGGCCGTCGTCGGACACCACGATCCGCGCGCGGCGGCTCTCCGGCATCCAGATCGTCTCGAGCGTGACCTGCCCGGAGCCGCCCACGGCCTCGACCGCGTTGTCCACCAGGTTCAGCACCGCCCGCTTGATCTGATCGGGATCCACGTCCACCGGCGGCATGTCGGGAGAGAAGCTCACCTTGATGTCGAGGGCGGCGTGCGACTCGCGGTGCAGCACCACCACGCCCTCCAGGAGTCGCGCGAGATCCGTGGCCCGCGGCTGGAGCGAGGGCATCCGCGCGAAGCGGGAGAACTCGTCCACGAGCTGCTTGAGCCCCTCCACCTCCTGAACGATGGTGGCCGTTGCTTCCTCGAGGAGACGCTTCTCCGCCGCGCTCCGGTCCGTGGACAGGCGCCGGCGCAGCCGCTGGGCCGAGAGCTGGATGGGCGTGAGCGGGTTCTTGATCTCGTGCGCGATCCGCTGGGCCACCTCGCGCCAGGCGGCCAGGCGCTGCGCCTTCAGCAGCTCGGTCAGGTCGTCGAACACGAGCACCATGCCGAGGTAGGCGCCGTCGGGCCCCTTGAGCGCGGTGGCGGAGGCGAGGAGCGTCACCGAGTGCCCCTCGCGACGCAGGTGCACCTCGCGCTCGAGCGCGTTCTCGCGCAGCCGGGCCATGCGCTGGATCAGCGCGGCCAGCTCCGAATGGGCGGGCGGCTTGAGGACGGCGGTGGTGGGCTGGCCGAGCGCGTCCGCGGCGGACACCCCCAGCATGCGCTCCGCCGCGGGGTTGACCGTGGTGATGCGCCCGGCGGCGTCCAGCGAGAGCACGCCCGTGGCCACGGCGTCGAGCACGGTCTCCGTGTAGCGCCGGCGCTGCTCCACCTCCTCGTGCTTGGCCTGGAGGTCCCGGTACGTCTGCTCGAGCCGGGTCTGCGAGAGCGCGAGGTCGCCCGTCATGCGGTTGAAGGAGTCCACGAGCACGCCCAGCTCGTCGTCGGCGCGCACCTGGACCTTGTAGCTCAGATTGCCCGCGGCCACCGCGCGCGTGCCCTCGGCCAGCATCTGCACGGGCTCCGTGATGCCGCGGGCCAGGTAGAGGCCGAACCACGTGGCCGAGAAGACGATGACCAGCGTCATGAGCAGGAAGAGGAGGATGTAGATGCCCTTGAGCGGCTGCCTGAGGAGGCGCAGCTGCTTGTACTCCTGGAACGACTGGCTGATCCCGCGCAGGCGCGTCTCGAGGCGCTGCGGCACGTAGGTGCCCACCACGAGGGCGCCCAGCACGGCGCGGTCGCCCGACTTGATCGGCACGATGGCCTGGATCATGTCGCCTTCATCGAGCTCGTGCACCGTCGTCACTTCCTGGCCGGCGAGCCCGCGGCGCAGCTGCTCCTTGTTCACGGAGCGCGTGGGCACGCTGGCCAGCGCCGGATCCTTCGCGTGCAGCACGGGCGTGCCCGCCCGGTTGAAGACCGTGATGGCGGCCAGGCCCAGGCGCTCCTGCTGGCCGTTGAGATAGGTCGTGAGCACGGCGCGCTGGGCGGGCGCCATGAACCCCTCGCGCGCCAGCACGTCGGACATGTACCTCGCATGCCGGAGCGCCATGGCTTCCTGACCCTGGTAGTAGGTCTGCGCGACCTCGAGCGCCTGGTCGAGCGGCCGCTCCACCTGCGGCTTGAACCAGCCCTCGATGGACGTGTTGATGAAGTTCGAGGCGATGATGAAGATCAGGATCGCGGGCGTGAGCGCCAGCGAGAGGAAGGCGACGACCAGCTTGGCCTTGAAGCGGGCGCCCAGGACCTTCTGCCGGCGCTCGAACGCGAGCTTGACCAGGTTGCGGAAGAGGAGGAGGACGAGGAGCAGGAAGACGATCAGGTTCAGGTTGAAGAGCGCGAAGACGGCCAGGTTGGAGGCGAGCGGAACCTGGGGCGAGTGGATCCAGACCTTGAATCCCCACCACGCCAGGCCGAGGAGCCCGAGGCCGCCCATGGCGATGAGCAGATTGCGGCCGTAGTGGCTCCGCTCGCCCGGGGTGTCGCCGAGGGGGCTCATTGCCGTCTCGTGGGCGTGAGGAGCGGCGACTGCACCCAGCCCGTCTCCGCCGCCTCGCCGCTGAACCGGGCGATCCAGGAGTTCACGCCGTTGAGCGAGACGTCCGCCCGCACGCGCACGAAATAGAGCTCGCGCGGGTCGAGGGCCGCGTCGGGGGCGAGCTTGCCCGCGCGCAGCTCCGAGATCACCCGCTGGGCGTCACGCAGCTGCTTGGTCATGAACGCTTCCCGATCTTCCCCGCTCAGCGACACGACCTTGTATTCCTTGGTGGCCGGGTTGTAGGTCAGCTGGCGCTCGATGGTGCGGGTCTGCAGGAGCTTGTCGCGGAACCGCTGCTGCCAGAGCTCGACCACGAACCGGACGTGCACGGGCACGCCGCTGTGCAGGCTCTCGGACAGGGAGGACGGCACGGCGCCCAGGAGAACGCCCTGGACGGTCACGTCGTAGTCGTTCAGGAAGATCGAGAGGTTGCTGATGCGAAGCTCGTCTGCCCCGGCCGCCTGCCCGTGCAGGGACACCATCAGCAGGGTGATCGCGGCGACCACGGTGAAGCGGGCCCGGCGGCTCACGGCTGGAGGTGTCCCACGGATAGGACATTATAGCGTCGGGTCCGGCTGGGGGCCCGGAGAAGTCCGGGCAGATCCGCGGGCTTAGAGGGTGGCGATGCCGGGCTGGGAGCCGAGCCCGCCCGGGACGAGTTGCTCGAGCCGGTCCGCCAGACGCCCCACGACCTTGACCTGCGGCCGCACCGCCCGCGGGCGCCGCTCGGCGGCCACGGCCGTTCTCACGGCGCTCACCAGCTCGTGGTTGAGCGCATGCCCGCCGTTGTACGCCGTGACGTGACCCAGGAGGGGACGGCCGAGCAGCCAGAGGTCTCCCACCAGGTCCAGCATCTTGTGGCGGACGAACTCGTCATCGAAGCGCAGGCTGTCGTTGAGGACGGAGCGCTTGCCCACCACGACCGCGTTCTCGAGCGAGCCGCCGCGCGCCATGCCGTTCTTCCGCATCACGGCCACGTCGCGCAGGAAGCCGTAGGTGCGGGCCGGGGCCAGCTCCTCGACGAACGTGCTCTCGCTCACCTCGAGGGACGCGACCTGGCGGCCCACCACCGGGTGCGGATTCTCGAGCGTGTACGTCATGCGGAACACGTCGGACGGCGTGATCTCGAGCCAGCGATGCTGGTCGCCCACGCGGAGCGCATCCCGGACGGCGAGAGGCCGGCGAGGCACGGGGAGCGTGACCGCGCCCGCGGAGTAGAGCAGGTCCACGAACGGCTTGGAGCTGCCATCCAGGGCCGGGACCTCCTCGGCGCTCACGTCGGCCAGCAGGTTGTCGATGCCGAGCGCGGCGGCGGCGGCCATGAGATGCTCGATGGTCCGCACCCGGACCCCGAAGGCTCCGAGCGTGGTGGCCCCGCGGCCGTCCACGACGTGGTCGATGTCGGCCGGGACCAGTGTGCCATCGGCGGCGCGGAAGAGGATGCCGGTGTCCGCCGCAGCGGGGGAGAGCGTGAGCTTGACCGGCTCGCCTGAATGGAGCCCGATACCTTCGACCGAAACCTGCCGCCGGATGGTCCGTTGGTTGCCCATTCCGTGCCCCATAGGTAGCAAGGCGGGTGCCATTTTTGCGTAGAGACTCCAACTTATTGTTTATACTGACTCAGATGTATGTATGATCCTCCATTCCAGGTGGATTCGGTGCCTCAGGGACACGGCTTTGAGACCCCTGCCGTCTCATTTTGGTGACGAATCATTTGCACGACTGGACGCAGGTTTTAGCGGTCGCCTCGTAGCCTTTGTCGTCCTGTCTGACACTCGCGCCCTGCCGGCTGAAGCCGGTCAGCGTCCGGACGGAGGCATGGCGGACGTGGTCCAGCTCCTCTCCGTGAAGGAGTCCGTGCAGGCGGAGGGGCTCACCCCCTGCTTCGGCTCTCTTCAGCGAGGCCGTCGTGATCTCGACCCTCCGCGCCAGGAAGCCCTCGACCTCCATGACGTACAGACACTCGTTGAGCCAGTTCACCAGGAGGTCCGCCGCCTCGACGCCATGGGCCCGGACCACCCGCGCCTCCACTTCCTCGACGGCTCGCGGGTCCATGGCCAGGGCGAGGGCCCCCTGAGCGACCTGTGTGAAGGCCGCCTCGACGGTAGGTCCCCGGCCGCTGATCACCGTGCCCGTCGGCGTCTCGAGGTATGTGAAGCCCAGGGTCAGGGGGCGCCTCCGCCGAGGTCCCCGTAGCGGGCCTGGAGCAGCGCCAGCCCGACGGGCCCCGCCGTCTCGGTCCTGAGGATTCGCGAGCCCAGATGGCCCACGGCGGCCCCCGCCCTCTCCAGGGCCTCGACCTCGGCTTCTTCCAGCCCTCCTTCGGGTCCGACCACTAGCTCGGCGTGGGCGGGCGGCAGCGCGGGCAGCCTTGGGATCAGCGGAGTCATGGCGGCCTCCCAGAGGCAGACGAGGAGTCCCGGAGACTCGCGGCCGGCGAGCCACTCCCCGAGCCGCTGCGGCGGAGCGACTCGAGGCACGACGGCCCGGCCGCTTTGCTTGGCTGCTTCCTGAGCGACCTTTTGCCAGCGGGCGATGCGCCACGCGTTCTCCTCGACCTTCACCACCGTGCGCGCCGTGGCGATGGGCACCACGGCGGTCACACCCAGCTCGGTGGCCATCCGGATGATGCCTTCCATCTTGTCGCTCTTGGCGATGCCCTGGACGAGCGTGAGGCGCAGGGGAGACTCCGTGCGCGAGACGGTACGGGCGAGGACGAGGCCTTCGGCGGCCCGGCGCCCCACGGTCTCGATCCGCACCGTGAGCATCGTGCCGGCTCCATCGAGCGCCTCCACGACGTCCCCCACGCCCAGCCGCAGCACGCGCGTGAGGTGGCGCGTCTCCTCGGCGCCGAACGTGACGCGGTCGCCGGCCACGTCTTCCGGCCGGACGTGGAAGCGCCTCACGCGCCGGTGGCCTCCACGTGGAGGGACGACCAGCCCTCTATCACGAGCCGCTCCCGGAGCGTGAAGCCCGCCGGCTCGAGGGCCGCCAGCACGCGAGGGTCCTCGGGCTCGAGGATGCCCCCCAGGATCAGGGCGCCGCCTCTCCTCACGAGCCGCGCGTACGCCTCGCGAAGCTCCACGTGCGTGTGCGCGAGGAGATTTGCCAGGACGAGGGCGAAGGGCTCCTGGTCGCGGAGCGCGCCGGGCCCGTCCATCCGCACCTCGATGCGGTCGCCGCAGTGATTGCGCTCGGCGTTCGCCCGGGCCGCCGCGACGGCGTCGGGATCGATGTCGAGACCGAGCACGGAGCCGACGCCCAGCTTCACCGCGGCGACGGCGAGAATGCCCGTGCCGATGCCGATGTCGAGGGCGCGGCGGGGCGGCGCGTCGCCCACGACCCCGTCCAGGAGTACCAGGCAGCCCTCGGTGCTGCCGTGATGACCGGTGCCGAAGGCGCGTCCGGGCTCGATGACGACGGAGACGCGGGGCGGCGCGTCGGCCGTCTCCCAGGGCGGCTTGATCCAGAGCCGCTTGCCAACGGCGCGGGCGGGGAACGATTGCTGCCACGCGCTGGCCCAGGCTTCCTCGACGAGCGGGGCGATCTCCACGGTGCCGGCCGCCGGCCGGAAGCCGAGGGCGCGCAGATCCCCCACGTAGGCGTCCGTCGAGCGCACGAGCGCGTCGGGCGAGACGCCGTCCGCGAAGAACGCGCGGAGGCGGGCCGGCGCGGCGGGCGCCTCCTCCTCGACCACGCCGAGGGCGCCCTGCTCCCAGAGAAAGTTGGTGAGGCCTTCGGACGTGTCGGGAGAGCTCGGGACGGTGAGCTGCCAGAAAGCCATCAACTGCCGAAGAGCTTCTTCATCCGCTCGACGAACGAGGACAGGAGCGGCCCCGACGACTCCTTCGACGCCTCGTGGAGCTCGGTCAGGAGCTCGCGCTCGCGCGGCGAGAGCTTCCGGGGCACCTCGAGCACCACCTCGTACACGGCATGGCCGTGCCCGCGCCCGCGAAGATGCGGCAGGCCCCTGCCCCGCAGCACGAGGCGCTGCCCCGGCTGCGTGCCCGGCGGCACGGTGAGCCGCGCCTTGCCGTCGAGCACGGGCACGTCCACCTCGTCGCCCAGACACACCTGCGGGTAGGTGAGCGGCAGCGCGCACACGATGTCCGCCCCCTGGCGCTCGAAGATCTCGTGGGGCTTGATCTGGACCAGCACGTACAGATCGCCGGGCGGCGCGCCGTGGAGCCCGCCCTCGCCCTCGCCGGACAGGCGAAGCTGATTGCCGTCCGCGATCCCCGCGGGAATGGTGACGGTGAGCATCCGCTCGCGCGCCACGCGCCCGTCGCCGCGGCAGTCGCGGCACGGGTGACGGTTGAGGGTGCCCGCTCCCCCGCACGCCGGACAGGGCCGCGCGACGGTGAGGAAGCCCTGCGAGAAGCGCACCTGGCCCTGGCCGCGGCAGGTGCCGCACGTCTCGGCCTTCGTGCCCGGCTCCTCGCCCGTGCCGCGGCAGGTCTCGCAGGCCTCGTGGCGCGGGATCTGGAGCTTCGTCTCGACGCCGCGGGCGGCTTCCTCGAGCGTGATCTCGAGGCGGTACTGGAGGTCCTCGCCGCGCCGCGCCCGACCGCGCCGCCCGCCGCCCCCGCCGCCGAAGAAGCCCTCGAAGAGATCCTCGAAGATGGTGCCGAATCCCGCGTCGCCGGGCCCGCCGGGACCCGAGACCGTGCCGAACCGGTCGTACTGGGCGCGCTTGTCGGGGTCCGAGAGCACGGCGTACGCCTCGCTCACTTCCTTGAAGCGCTCCTCGGCGCGGGCGTCGCCGGGATTCTTGTCCGGGTGGTGCTGGCGGGCGAGGTTGCGGTAGGCCTTCTTCAGCGCGGCGTCGTCGGCGTCGCGGCCGACGCCCAGGATCGCGTAGTAGTCCTTGGCCGCCACGCTACGAGTTGTCGAAGCTGTCCGGCGGCGTGGCCACCGTGACCATGGCGGCGCGGAGCACGCGCCCGTTGAGCATGTACCCGCGCGCCGTCTCGCTCACCACCGTCCCCTCCGGCTGATGCACGGCGGGCACGCGCGCCACGGCCTCGTGGCGCTCGGGATCGAAGGGCTGGCCGACCGAGACGAAAGGGGTGACGCCGACCTTCTCGAGCACGCGCAGCAGCTCGCGCTGGATCAGCTCGATGCCGGCGGTCACGGCGGCGGCGCCCGCTTCGCCCCGTGCCGCCTGGAGCGCCCGATCGAAATTGTCGAGGACGGGCAGGAGCTCGCGCAGGAGCGACTCGTTGGCATAGCGGGTGTACTCTTCCCGCTCGCGCGCCGCGCGCTTCCGCGCGTTGTCGAACTCGGCCGCGGTGCGCAGGTACCGCTCGCGCTGCTCCTCGGCTTCCCGGGTCTTGGCCTCGAGGGCCTCGCGGAGACGCTCGATCTCGTCGTCGGGCCCGAGTGGCGCAGCGTCGCGGTCAGGGCTCAGGAACTCGTCGCTCATGATCGCTCAAAGTATAGCAGACGCTCGCGAATCCGGCCCCCGGCTGCCGTGCCGAAACGGTCGGCAGTTTGTCGGTCGCTTCGAGCGCGGGCGGAGCCCGCGCAACCTGCCTTTCGGGGGAAGGTTCGGAAGGGGGGCGAAGCCCCCCTCCGAGGATCATCCGGGCAGGTAGAGCTCCCGCTCGACCCGCGACAGCGAGCGCGACACCAGGCGGGCCGTCTCGTCGACGATCGAGATCACGTCGCCGTAGGCCATGCGGCGGGGCCCGACCACGCCGAGGACGCCCAGGACTTGCCCCCGGTACGTGTAGGTCGACGTGATGAGGCTGCACTCGCGCATCTCCTCGACCGGATTCTCGCCGCCGATCATGACCTGCACGCCGCGCTCCTCGGCCATGCGCGTGAGGAGATCGACGAGGCGCGCCTTGTCCTCGAAGGCCTTGAGGAGCCCCCGCATGGTGGCGACGTCGCTGAAGTCCGGATGGTCGAGCACGTTGATGGCGCCGCTGATGTAGAGGTTCCGGTCGCGCAGCAGGTCGGCGATCTGCTGCAGGAGCCCGCGGTGCCGGGTCCACAAGGGGTCGAGCGGATCCGCCGGGCGCTCCACGTCGTCCAGGATGACCTGGAAGGTCTTGCCGCGATACCGGCGCGTCAGCGTGCGGCCGATCTCCCTGAGCTCGTCGACCCCAGGCCGCGCGAAGGGGCTGATCGCTCGTGCCGTGACCCAGCCCGTCTCCGTCACAACGACGGCGAGCGCCCGGTCCTCTCCCAGCGCCACCAGCTCGATCCGGTCGAGGGCGGTGCGCCGGAGCGGAGGGGCCAGGAGCATGCCGGTCATGTGCGTGCCGTCGGACAGGAGCCCCGGCGTCCCCGCCATGAGCCGCTCGGCGGCATCGGCGGACGGGCCGGCCGCCTCCATCTGAGGCCCGCCGACCTCGACCGCCTTCCAGGGCACCTTGCCGAGCGCGTCGACGTAGAAGCGATACGCCCTGTCGGTGGGCACGCGGCCCGCGGAGGTGTGCGGGTGGGTGAGATAGCCGAGGTCTTCGAGATCGGCCATGGCGTTGCGGATCGTCGCCGGGGACAGCCCCTGGATGTGCCGGCGCGAGATGGAGCGCGAGCCCACGGGCTGGGCGGTCTCCACGTACTCCGCGATGACGGCCAAGAGAACCTGGCGCAGGCGTTGATCGAGAGGTGGCGAAGACATCGTAGCCGTATCGTAACCGATTAAAGCAGGTCGATGAAGAGCGCGTCGGAGAGGAAGAACCCGGCTTCGCTGAGCCGCGCGCGGCCGTCGCGCTCCACCAGGAGGCCGCGTTCCCGCCAGCTCTCGAGCGTGGCGCGAAGGCGGGCTGGCCCCGCCGCGAGACGTTCCTCGATCCACGCGACCGGCACGCCGTCGCTCGTCCGCAGGCCCAGGAAGAGGCGCTCCGCCAGGCGCTGGCGCGGCGTCAGCGCCTCGTGCGTCGCGAGCGGCGCCTCCCCGCCGGCGACCATGGCCGCGTAGCGCTCGACGGGCTTGACGTTGCCGTAGCGAACATCGCCCAGGAAGCCGCAGGCGCCCGGGCCCAGCCCCACGTATTCCTCGGCGCGCCAGTAGATCTGGTTGTGGCGCGATCGATGGCCGGGTCGCGCGTAGTTGGAGACCTCGTAGTGCTCGAGCCCGGCGTCGGCGGCCAGCTCCGTCAAGCGCCGGTATTGCGCGGCGGCGGTCTCCTCGGGGGGGACGCCCGTGACGCCGGCGGCGTGCCAGAGGCTGCCCTCGTCGAGCGTCAGCGCGTAGGCCGAGAGATGATCGGGCCCCCAGCCGAGCGATTCCTTCACCGTGGCCTCCCACGCCGCCTCGTCGAGGCCCGGCAGGCCGTAGATGAGATCCACGCTGACGTCATCGAAGCCGGCCGCGCGGGCCGCTTCGAAGGCCTCGCGGGCCTGGGCGGCCGTGTGCAGGCGATCGAGCGTGGGCAGGATGCGGTCGTCCAGGCTCTGCACGCCCAGGCTGATGCGCGTCACGCCCGCCCGCCGGTAGCCGTCCATCCGCTCGCGGCTCACGCTCTCGGGGTTGACCTCCACGGTCACCTCCGCGCCGTCAGCGATGCCGAGCCGCTCGCGAAGGCGGCCGAGGATGCTCGCCATCAGGTCGGCGGGCAGCAGGGACGGAGTGCCGCCGCCGAGGAACACGCTCCGCAGGTGGACGGAGCCGGCCCACGGGGCGCGC
>Ga0335071_10001640_pt1 | contig 24112 bp, 20 predicted proteins | sample Lox_Sample_15_FD_206724 | JGI IMG/M metagenome (GOLD analysis project Ga0335071, IMG submission 206724) | Soil microbial communities from Loxahatchee National Wildlife Refuge, Florida, United States - Lox_Sample_1.5 | ecosystem: Environmental > Terrestrial > Soil > Wetlands | place: USA... | reverse complement strand
CGTCGTACATCGTGTATCAGGCGACGCCCAAAGATCCCCTGGTGCTCGGTGGTGTTGTGGCGGCCATGTTGCTGCTGGGACTTGCCGCCGCATCGATTCCGGCGCGGCGCGCTCTTGCCGCAGATCCGATGATCCTGCTCCGCGAAGAATAACAAGAGCTCTGTCGACGCGCGGGGCGGGAGAGTCGAGCGGCCGGTTCTGTGTCTGGCTGCGCTGTCGATGATCTGATGTTTCGGAGCTCATTTTTCGGTTCCGAAAATTGCGCAGCCCTCTCCCGTCTACATTTTCAAGGTTAGCGTGCCTTTGGGCGGCTCAAGAACGGCATTGAAGGCTCAACCGGCACGACTCAAGAAAAAATTGCAAAATCCTAAATCCGATCGACCCCCCTGAAGCGTTACCTCTACAGCAGCGCCTTCCCCTTCCGCGCCTGTGAAATGCGCTACCAGATCCATACATCTCTCCTGGAGGTTCCATGAAAACCCTGCATCTCCCCCCGTCTATCGATGAATTCGCCGCACAGCGCCTGGCCCGGCGGAGGTTTCTCAGCCAAGCCGGTCTTTTCGGAATCGGCGCAGCCGCCACCCTCACCCTCGGCGCGCAGAAAGCATCCGCCGATGAGAAGGAATTACAGGCCGAAGCCACTGAAGAAATGGAGCAATCGAAAGACACCGTGAAGGAAATCTTCACAGCGGCTTTGATTGCCGAAGACCTCGCCACCACGTTCTACTACAACGGCCTGATCGGGACCGTGATCCAGGATCCGAATCTCGCTGGCCCCGGCGGCACGGCCACCAGCGTGACTAGCGCCGGAAATCCCGGTAACGTCAACTATCTGCAGGCCGCGTTGACCCAGGAGATCGACCACGCCAACCTCTTTCGCTCGCTGCTGGGCATCTCCGCGGCAAGCGCCGACCCGGTCCAGACGTTCTACTTCCCCGCCGGCACCTTCGACACGCTCAGCGCCTTCTGCGGCATGCTGAATGCGCTCGAGAATGCGTTCATCGGCGCCTACCTGAACGCAATCCAGGAGTTCGCGACCAAATCTGCGAACGTGCGGGCCGGGCTCAACCGCTGGCGGATACCGGAGGACGACGGATACACGGCCGAGCAGCTCGACTATTTCGCCAAGGTGTCGGCCACCATCATGGGTGTGGAGTCGGAGCACCGGGTTCTGGGCCGCGTGATCAGCAACACCAACCCTGCCAACAATATCGCGTACGAACAGACCGATGGTCTGAATGCGGTTTACAACGGCCCCAACTCGGCGGTTGCGGCTCTCACTCCGTTCCTCACCTCGAGCACCGGCCCCGGCTTCTCGCTTGAGACGGCACTCTCAAATCAGTCGACGGTTTCTCTGCCGGTTACCGCGGGCCCCCCGGCGTTTTAGAGGCGTCATTTCAGGGGCGTATTGACGAGGCGCCTCCCAGGCGCCGCGCATGGCCTTTCTTGCGCGGCGTCTATTTCCGTTCGGAGGCGATTTGAGCGATACTTTGCCTATGGCCGGAACCTCCCAGCCCGCTGATCTGAGCCACGCCCTCAAGGTGACGCCCGGACCAAGGCTGCGCACAGCCATGATCCTGGCGATCATCGCCGATCTGCTGCAGCTCATCGTCTTTCCCATTTTCGTTACCGGAGCCGAATCACCCGTCGACGACATTGTGGACGTCTGCGTGGGCGGGTTACTCACCTGGCTGCTTGGCTGGCACTGGGAATTTGCGCCGTCGTTCCTCGGCAAGCTCATCCCGGGATTCGATCTCGTCCCACTTTGGACGCTCGCCGTGGCGAACGTCTACCGCAAGGCGAAGCCCCACGCCGTGGCCCACACCAGTTCCCTACCGCGATAGCCAACAAGGCGCGACAAAAGAGGAATCGCAGGTTCTCACATGCGGGCTGGCGCGCTACGGAGCGGCGGAGGGATTGGTCTTTGGCCGGGGATTGAAATCGCTGGGGATTGTATTGGGGATGCCTTGCCGACGGTCGGTTGGCTCAATGCCCAGGTCTTTGCAGCCAAATCCGGAAATCTGCGGTAGCGTCATGATCCGGCTCTCAGGCACAGTGACGTAGGAGCGGGAAAGAGGAGCTTCCTCCCCCTTCAAACGCGCATCGCTGAAACCCTCGAGCAAATCCGTGATCCCGGGCGTGATTGCGTCTTCGGGCCCCAGGTCCTTCTGACCGAATTCCTTTTCGCCCAGCTTGCGGCCTTTCAGTTCATCCGGAAGCCTGGCCAGCGGCGGCAGGCCGAAGACTGCGTCAATGAATTTCACCACGGAAGAATGGCTACCGGGTTCGCGTGCCACGTAGCCGGCTCTCGCATAGGGTGAAATCAGCAGTAGTGGAACGCGGGGCCCGTCGGTGATCACCGACCCGTCGGGGCCACGGCTGCGAATCGGCGGCGCCACATGATCGTAGTCGCCCTCGGAATCGTCCCAGGTAACGATGATGGCGCTTCGATCCCAGTAGGGGCTCGCCGCGATCTTGTTGATGGCTTCGGCCATCATGGCCTCGCTGATCTGCGCGTCGGAGTATGCGGGGTGGTCGTCATCGCCGAGAAAGTTTGCCTGCACTGTGACGTCGGGATCGGCAGGTTTCAAGCCGAAAAGGTTCCTGTAGCCACCCTTGACGAAAAAAACGCCGCCTCGACTCGACAGGGAGTGATTGTCGATCGTGGCGAAGAAATCTTCGAGGCCGTGCAGTTGCGTCCGCATCTGAGGGTTGTTGGAGATATAGCCGAAATACTGCGGCCCATTGTGATGGGTGATGTAGGACGCGTGGCGTCCGCTGGCATCGGTCGGGTCGCTGCCGTCGGTAGGCTCCTTGTTGTAGCCCTCCTCGAACCAGCCAAACGGCACCTTGGCTTTTCCGAGGCCGGAGATGAAGCCCACATCGTCTTTCACATCGGCGAGATCGTCGTCGGGGTCGTTGTCGGTTTTGACAACGTTATCGAGATCTCCGCCCGCCAGAGTGAGCGGCAACGTGGCATAGGTCAGGTTGACCTGTGTGCCGTAACCCGGGAAGTCGGTGGGGTTCACCGGCATCTTGTCTGCCGACTTGTCCGCAGGAGAGCCCCAGAAAGGATCGTCGTCGTTGAGTACCGGCACGCCGGACCCTCCGGATCCGTTGCCGTTGTAATGCTCGTCTGGATGCAATGCCCACTGCGTTTCACCACCCTGCGCACCGATGATGGCAAGGTTGCCGGGTGTCGAGGGCCCGGTCATAGTCTGAAAGATGTGGTCGAAGAGGGTGAACTTGCGGGCGTAGTTCCAGAGCAGCGGAACCGTGTCGCAGTCCTCATAAGCCATCGCCAGCTCACCGAACTGTTTTGCTTTGATGGTGGGATGTCCGGTGGGGCTGTACCTAAGCTCCTCGCTGAGAGCGAACTTATCCATCCGAGGAGTGCCGTTCACCACATCCATCTTCGCCACGATGCCGGGATGGGAGTGGTCGACATCGTCGGTGTCGGCCGCGTAGCACTGCGTTGTGGGTTTGCGATTCGCCGTTGAGCGGGCGCAGATATCGGCGGGCCCGATGCGAAAGGGATGAATGCTTGTCGTGATGCCGTCGGTGTCGATCAGGGTCTGATTGAAGCCCCGAGTCTGGTCAGCAGGGTGGCTGAAGAGCCCCTCAGCTCCGGGGAAAGTGCCGAAGTAGGAGTCGAAGGAGCGGTTCTCCTGGTAGATGACGAACACATACTTGATCTTCTTCTGCAGGAGACTCAGTTTCGTTGCTTCGCCGGAACTTTGCGGCTCATCGAAGTTCAGGGCAGGATGAGAAGCCGATGCACTCGCAGGCGACGCCTTTTCTGCACCCCGGTTCTGTGATGCAACCGAGATCGGATGCGCGGCTAGGGCTGCGATCAGGATCAGCGTTGAGGCAGCGCAGGCATGGGCTGGTCTCATCGCGGCTTTTCCTCTGGTTTCGGTCATGTGGTCGGTCACGTCGGCTTCGTGCCACGAGCTTAGTCGAGCCGTCAAGTTGCTATTTTAAGGGAGGCATCACCTCGCATCGAACGTCTCCTCGCCGCGTCGCCGTTTTCTTGCGGCTCCGTATAGGGGAACGATCCCGCTTCTCGTTCCGAGGCGGAGACTCTCGAAACCGTGATCGATCACGCTATGATGACCGTATGCCCGGCAAGATTCGTTTTGGCGTCCTGAGTACCGCAAACATCGGCCTAAAGAAGGTCATCCCCGGAATGCAAAAGGGGCAATTCACCACCGTTGCCGCCATCGCCTCGCGCGATGTGAAAAAGGCGCGAGAAGCGGCGGCTCATCTGGGCATTCCCACCGCCTATGGATCGTATGAGGAATTGCTGGCCGACCCGAATATCGATGCCATATACAATCCTCTGCCCAACCAGCTCCACGTGCCACTCACGATCAAGGCCGCCGAAGCCGGCAAGCACGTGCTCTGCGAAAAGCCCCTGGGCCTGGATGTCGACCAGGTGAAGACGCTCCTGGCCGCCCGCGAGCGCACCAGCGTGAAGATCTGCGAAGCTTTCATGATTCGCAGCGCGCACCAATGGTTGCGGCTGCGCGCGCTGCTCAAAGAACGCACCATAGGCGACCTGCGCGCGGTGGGCGCCTTCTTCAGCTACTTCAATACCGACCCGGCCAACATCCGCAATCGCGTTGAAACCGGAGGCGGCGCACTCTACGACATCGGCTGCTACTGCATCCAGTCGGCGCGCATGGGCTTTGGCGCGGAGCCACAGCGGGTGGTGGCAACGTTGGACCGCGATCCGGAGATGGGCACCGACAGGCTGACTTCAGCCATTCTTGAGTTTCCTTCGGGCCACGCCATCTTTACCTGCAGCACGCAGTTGATCGCCTACCAGCGCGTGAACTTTTTCGGCACCCGCGGCCGCATCGAAATCGAAATCCCCTTCAACGCGCCGCCCGATCGCCCCAACCGCATGTTCATCGACTCGACCGGAGATCTGGGTGGCAGCGGCACCACCACCGAGGCCTTTCCCGTCAGCGACCAGTACACACTGCAGGGCGATGCCTTTGCCAAAGCAATTCTCGAAGACGGTAAAGTTCTGGTGCCGCTGGAGGACTCCATCGCCAACATGGCTGTGGTCGACGCCATCTTCCGCTCGGCAAAATCGGGGGAGTGGGAAAAGCCGAAGGTTTGAAGATTTGAAAGTCGACGCCTGTCAGCGGATGAGAAGAGAAAGATGAGCGCAACGCCTCTGCCCGGCACATTTCACAAAGGGGACTTTTCGTGAAGCTAGTCCAGGTCATCGCGATCCTCCTCGCCGCGCTCATGACTCCGCATTTGGCCTTTGCCAAGTTCACGGTCTGCAACCGCACCTCGCAGGACACGCTCATGGTAGCAACGGGCCTAACCTGGGATGCCCAGGATCAAACCGCGCGCGCCCGGCCGGGACGCCGGTCGACATGATTTTCCTCGACACCCACGGCGAGAAAGACTACCAGTACACGATCTACGTCCAGCACTGAGGCGCTGGGTGTGTCCCGCAGCGTCAATCCGAGGGATTTTCGGGAGGGAATTGGAGGCGCGGGCCGGGATCGAACCGGCGCATAAAGGTTTTGCAGACCTCTCCCTTACCACTTGGGTACCGCGCCTCGGGCTGGCTGCGTCATGGGATGCGGATCGTCGCAAACCGCGCTTCACAGGGCCCGGCTGCAACCGGGCTTCGCGGCTTGGAGCGGGAGACGAGACTTGAACTCGCGACCCTCGCCTTGGCAAGGCGATGCTCTACCACTGAGCTACTCCCGCTTTTGACGCAGGCTTGAGTATACCGGTGGAGAGAGCAAGGGAGCAAGGGAGCCGAAGAGAAGGGACCAAGTTGACAAGGCGGCACGGAGGCGAAAAGACAGGGAGCGAGGGAGCATTGGAACAAGTAGCAAGGCAGCGAGTCGGCAGGCCAGCCGCTGCCTCCCTCCGATTGACCCATGTTTCGGTATCCCGTACACTAAGGAATAGCGAGGGATGCGGCTCGAAATGCCTCCCGCCCGCATCATTTTCCCTGAAAAGCAGGATCGAATCGGCCTCGAATTCAGGGCTGGAGATTGAAGTCAAGTTATGGCAAATCACGTATCGGCGCTCAAGCGCGCCCGGCAGACCGAAACCCGTACCGAAGTGAACCGCGCCAATCGCAGCCGTGTGCGCACCAGCCTGCGCGCCCTGCGCGAAGCGCTGACTAAGGGCGACGCCAAGGCGGCGCAGGAACAGTACCGCGCCACCGTTTCCACGCTCGACAAGGGCGTGCAGAAGGGCGTGCTCCACTCCAACACAGTCAATCGCTACAAGAGCCGCCTGAACGCGCGTGTGAAAGCCCTAGGCGCGGCAAAGCCGGCCAAGGCTGCGAAAACAGCGAAGGCATAAGTCCCGCGACCACGCCGCCGATTCTGCAGAAAAGAAGCCGGGAGCGATCCCGGCTTTTTCGCGTTTGCGCCTTGGGCCGATTCAGGGCGCCCTGCGCAGCATCGGTTTCAGCACCTGGAAGATCGTGGCGGCAATGATAGCCGAGCCTTTCGCCGTGGGATGAATCCCATCGCCTTGAATGGTCCCCGGCACGTGAACCAGGTTGACGTAAAGCATCGGGATGAGCGCGACGTGGTGACTGGCCGCCAGGGTGCGGAACATCTGCTCGAAGGAACGAATGTACTCCTGCCCGTATTGCGGAGGCAGGGTGATGCCTGCCAGCACGATCCTGGCATGCGCATTTTGCAATCCGCTGAGCACCCGGTCGAGGTTGCGCTGCGATTCTGCGACCGGCAATCCGCGCAATCCGTCGTTGCCGCCAAACTCCAGAATCACCACGGCCGGATGCAGGCGCAGGACGGCCGGCAATTCCGCGACAGCATCCTTGGTTGTCGCGCCGCTGGTGCCCTGGTTGATCACGCTGTAGTTGTAGCCAAGGCCGGCGAGTTTCCGCTGCAAAAGTGCAGGATAGGCCTGGTCAAGATCCAGGCCGTAGCCGGCGGTAATGCTGTCGCCATAGCAAACCAGAACCGGGCGGTGGTCGACGGGTCGATCCACGGCATGCATTGACGCCGGCAGAAGAACCAGCAGAAAAAATGCAACAGGAACCAGTCGGCGCGCGTCCACGTAAATGAGTGTACTGGGGCGCCGCGGAGGCTTGTGCGAACGAGCCCTATTTACACTGCCAATAGACGGAGAACGCATTGATCCAAGTTAAGAGCGCCAGGAAATGGATTCAGAACAGCTCGCGGCGGGTCGACATCCTGCAAGGGATCTCATTGGAAATTCCGGCAGGGCAGTTTGTAGCCATTGTGGGCGCCAGTGGCAGCGGCAAGAGTACCCTTCTGGGCCTGCTGGCGGGTCTCGATACACCCAGCGAGGGTGAAATCTGGCTCGACGGCGTGCCCATCCATAACCTTGCCGAGGCTGAGCTGGCTGCAGTGCGGGGGCGCAAGATCGGCTTTGTCTTTCAGTCGTATCAACTCATCCAGACTTTGACCGCTCTAGAGAATGTGCTGCTGCCTTACGAGCTGAATGTGGAGGGAAGCGGCCTGGAGCAGGCGCGGCGGCTGCTTGTTGAGGTCGGCCTGAGAGAGCGGATGGATCACTATCCCGTACAGCTCTCTGGTGGCGAGCAGCAGCGCGTGGCGCTGGCACGCGCATTTGTCGCGGAGCCTCCGATCGTGATGGCCGACGAGCCGACGGGCAATCTGGATTCCAGGAATGGCCGCCTGGTGCTCGACCTTCTTCTCGATCGGAATCGAAAAACCGGAACCACGCTGGTGCTGGTGACGCACGATCAGGAAGTGGCGAGCCGCGCCGACCGCAAGATTGTGCTCAAAGACGGGCGTATCGTAGAAGACACCTTTGCCGGCACCAGCGAAGCCCTGGTTCGAAATCAGGAAGACGATGGCTAACCGTGCACTCAGCTGGAAGCGCGCGGCGGCCATCGGCTGGCGCGATCTGAAATCCGCACCAGGGAAGTTCGGCTTCGTGGTTTTGTCGGTCGCGGTGGGAGTGGCTGCGCTTGTGGGCGTGCGCGGCCTGAGCGACAGCTACCGGCAAACTCTGACTGACGACGCGCGATCGTTGCTTGCCGGCGACCTGAGCGCGCGCATGTTTCGTGCGCCCAGCGATGATGAATCCGCCAAGATTGCGGCCATCGCCGCGCAAAATTCCGGAAGCGGATCCGGCACCTTGCGCACGACTTGGGTCACCGAAACGATCTCGATGACCTCGGTGCCCGAAGATCCTGCGCCGATTCTGATCTCTCTTAAGTCGGTCGATCCTGCCGAGTATCCCTACTACGGTACCGCCGAGCTCGATCCCTCGATGTCGCTGGGGCAGGCGCTGAAGGGCAACTCGGCCGTCGTCGCCGATGAATTTCTTATCCGCGTGAACGCGCATGTAGGTGACACGCTGCGGCTAGGCAGTAAAAATCTGACCATCACGGCTACCCTCAAAGAGGAGCCGGACCGCATTGGCGCCGCCGTCTTTGGCGGCCCGCGGGTGATGATCTCGAATGCGACCCTGGCTGCCACGGGGCTGCTCGCGCCGGGCAGCCTTGCCACGCGGCGCCTTCTGCTGAAGCTGCCCACGAAGCCTCGCGCCGGACTGAAGCCTGACGCCGAAGCCGCTGCCGTACGCAAGCAGCTTGAGGCCGCGCTGCCCGAGGCCCAGGTGATGGACTATCGAGAGGGCAACCCCGCGCTCAGTCGCGGCCTCGATAACGCGACATCGATCCTCAGCCTCATCTGCCTCGTCGCCATGGTCCTCGGAGCGATCGGCGTCGCGATGGCGATGCACGCGCATCTCGAACAGCGGATGGACATGCTCGCGATTCTGAAGGCCGTTGGCGCCGATTCCTCCGATCTGCTCCGCATCTTTCTCTTGCAGACGCTGGCGCTGGGCGTGGCCGGAGGATTGCTCGGCATTGGCGCCGGAGTTGGGGTGATGGTGGCGCTGCCGGCTGCGTTCGGCAAACTGATTACCTTCCATATTGCGTTCAAGTTTCCCTGGCAATCGGCAGCTGCGGGCCTGGCGACGGGCCTGCTTACGACGCTGCTCTTCTGTCTGCCGCCGCTTCTCGACGTGCGTGCCGTGCGCCCGGTGCTGGTGTTGCGCAGGCTAGTTGAACATGGACCGCCGGGCATCGGCGGATGGTTTGCACGCTGGTGGGCACGCCGCCTGCAAATTGGCATAGCAGCGCTGGTGATTTTGGCGCTTGGATTCATTGCGTGGGCACTTTCCGATTCACCCAAAGTGGGTGCGTGGTTTGCGCTCCTGTTCACCATCACACTGGTGGTTTCGGTGGCTCTGGCCGCCGTCGCGCTGCGCGCATTGCGCTTCCTGCTTGACCGCACGCGGTTGCGTATCCCATCGTCGCTGCGCCACGGGCTGTCTAACCTCTACCGTCCGGGCAATCAATCTGCTGCGGTGCTCGCCGCGCTGGGAACGGGTGTGATGCTCATTCTCTCTGTCTATCTGATGCAGCGAGGCCTGCTGCGCGATCTGCACGAGGCGGCCGCTCCCAGCTTGCCCAACATCTTCCTCGTGGACATGCGGGCCGACGAGATCGACGGTGTGAAGCAGTTCTTTGCGCATCAGGCGGGGGTGAGCCAGCCGCTAAGCCTGATCCCCATCGTGAGAGGTCGATTCGTCTCCATCAACGGCCAGCCTGTCGAGGAGATGAAAGACCAGCATTATCCCCGCCGCATGCTGGAGAGCGCCGACCTGACATGGGCCGATGTACCGCCCGAAGGCGACAAGGTGACGCAAGGCGCCTGGTGGACGAGTGCAAATGCCGAGCAGATGGCAGTGGGTGACGGCGTCGCCAAAAGACTGCGCTTGGAGGTTGGCTCGACGGTGGAACTGACGACGGGCGCGAATACACGCACGCTGAAGGTGACTGCCATCTACCGCGCAGATGGACAACATCTGGGCGCGCGAGTGCCGTTTGTTCTGCCCTCAGGCCTCATCTCCAACGAGCCATCGATATGGTACGGCGGCGTGCACATCGACCCTAGGCAGGTCGCCGGCATGGAGCGCGCTTTCTTCGCCGCATATCCAACGATCTCTGTTATCAACATCGCCGACGTATTCCAGCGCATCGAGAGCGTCGTCGACCAGATCACGTTCGTGGTTCGGCTGCTCGCCGGTTTTTCGATTCTCGCCGGGCTCATGATCCTCGCTTCCAGCATCGCCAGCACGCGTTTTCGCCGCATGCAGGAGGCAGTGGTCCTGAAGACTCTGGGCGCAACACGCATGCGCATCGTGCGTACCTTCAGCGTCGAATTCAGCGTCCTGGGATTGCTGGCTGGAGCGGTTGGCGTAGTTTTCGCGAACGTCCTGACGCGCATACTGTTGAAACGGGCAGACGTGGCCTTTCAGTTCGAGTGGGTGGCAACGTTTGTGGCTCTGGCCGGAACTTCAGTGCTCGCTACGGCCACCGGATGGATTGCAAGCCATCGGATTCTGGGCCTGAGACCACTCGAAGTGCTCAGGGAAGAATGAAAAAGGTGTCAGGGATCAAAGCCTCTCGATTTGTCGACGGAGTTTTTGACATCTGACACCTGGAACCTGCATTAGAACTCCTCAGTCAGGTCCACCTGCGGCAGCACATCGTCTTTGCGCGCTACCCATACATAGAGCGTGGGCAGAATAAAGATGCTCATGATCAGGTTGGCCATCAGCCCGCCCACAATCACTCTTCGGTGCAAAATCGACCAGCCTGCGAATCATTGCGCCTCCACCGTCGCTTCAAGGTTCAGTACATCCTTCACCACCTGCTGCCCGGGCTGAATGGTTGGCGCACCCGGCGTGGAACTGGGCAGAATCTCCTGCTGTCCACCCGGAAGCGTCGATCCTGCATTTACTTCGACCCGCTTGAACTGCTTGCCGCCCGCAGGAACGAAGACCCACTCGCGATCGTGCAGGTGGAGAATGGCGGTAGTTGGCACAACAGCGTGCGTTACGGGATTCCGGCTCTCCAGCGTCGCGGTTACAAACATGCCCAGCTTGAGGATTCCGGGGTTGCCCAGTTCAATGCGCACCTTCGCACTGCGAATTGAGGGATCGAGCACGGGGCCGATATCGCTCACATGTCCGGTAAGGGGCCGGTCGGGATACGCGGCCAGCTTGATCTGCGCTTCCTGGCCGACGCGCACCTTCGGCAGGTCATTTTCGTAAACGTCGCACAGAATCCACACTGTGCTCATGTCGGCAATAGTGAAGGCCGTTGCCGAACCTGAAAGCGTGACGCCTGCGGCCGCTGCATTGGTAATGTTCTGCCCGATAATGACGCCCGACACCGGCGCATACACGTTGACGACCGGACTGGGGTGATCCTTATCGACACCGAAGAGCTTCAACTGCGCATCGGCTGCCGCCAGATCGGCTTTGGCGTCTTTCTCGGCGTCCTCCGCCTGCTCCATCATGGCTTGCGAGATCGCGCCGTGCTGAAGCAGGTCTTCGGCTCGGATGTAAGCCTTGTTGGCGAGCTGTTCGTCGTTCACCGCCTTCAGGTAGGCGTTGAATGCGGCACTGATATCGGGACTTTCGACGCTGAAAAGCAGCTGGCCCTTCTTTACGTTGTCGTCAAGCCGGGTCTTGATGTCGACGACGCGCCCGTTGGCGAGGGATATGACGGGCACTTCGCGCGAGATGTCGGGGAACACCGACCCGGTCACATTCAGCTTTTCCGGCTCGTCGACCTGGCCCGCGGACACCAGCGGGAACTGGCTGGCGTCTTCTACCTTTACGATCGATGCATCGCCGGTTTCGACAACCTGGGGCTGCAAGGCGGCTCCGCTCGCCGGATCGAACTTCCCCTTGCAACCTGCCAGCGCCAGAAGCGCACTCAGGCAGCATGCAGTTTTAAAGATGGAAGTGTTCGTCATGGGATCACCTCGCGCCCACAGGCAAGATTCAGTTGACCAACCGCCGTCAGGTACGAGCCGATCAGTTGCGCATAAGCCAGTTGCACCTGCCGGTAGTCGCTTTGCGCATTCAGGAATTCCATCAGCGAAGCCCCGCCGTGCATATAGGCGTAGCTCACTGTATCGCGAACCCGCAGGGCCTCGTCGTTGTACTTGGCCTTGTAGGGTTTCAGCAGAGCGATATTGCTGCGCACGGTCTCATACGCGGTGTCCACATCGCTGAAGACCTGCGCGCGCGTGGCTTCGCTGGCCTGGCGGCTGCGGTCGATGTCGATTTGCGTGCGCTTCTTCTCGCCCTGGTTGCGATCAAATACGCGCAACGGAACGGTTACGTTCAGTCCCAGCGTCTGCAGACCCTGAGGATTGTTATTGGATGAGTTCCATGTGTACCACGCGCCCAGGGTAGGATCGGCCGAACCATTCGCAATCGCCAGCTTATGGTTGGTCTCGGATTGCTGAATGGTTTCCAGCGCGGCCTGCATGTCGGGGCGCGCGCTCAGCGCCGTCTGACGAAAATCGTCCAGGGGCGCCAGGGTATCGGAGAAATCAAAGTCCCCCGTGACGTCGAACTGTTCCACCGGCGTGCGATCGTTCATCAACTGCAGCAGCTGAATCTTGGCAGTGCGCAGGTTCACAACCGCCGTTTCCAGTTCCGATTCGTATTGCACGCGCAGCAATTCAATGCGGTCGAAGTCGATCTGGGCAATATCACCTGCGTTCAGGCGATCCTGGCTGATCTGGATGATGTGATCGTAGTAACTCAGATCTTCGCGAGCCAGCCCCAGCACGTCTTTGGCCTCAAGCGTCTGCACGAAGGCGCTGCGCAACATAAACTCCAGGTTCCGCTTCAGGTCCTCGTGCTGCGCTTCAGTGATGCGCGTGCCCTCTCGCGCGCTCTCCAGCCGCAACTCACGCTTGTGATCGCGCTCGTGCAGGTAGCTCAGACCGGGCACCACGTAGGTTCCTGCGAGGGGCTCCCAAACGCCTTGGTCCGGAGCGATCTGCGTTCCGTCGGCCGTCACGCTCAGCTGGGGATTGGGCCGCAAGTATGCAGTGATTTCTTCAGCCCGCATCTCGTCGACGTTGTCGGCGTCGGCTTTTAGTGCTGGGTTGGTGGCCTCGAACCTGGCTTTCACCTGGTCCCAGGTGAGGCCTTGCTGGGCCGATAGGGTTCCGCACGCCAGGATAAAGATTGCAGCCATTATCCAGGCGGACCGGCATGAGGAGATCCGCTTCATACCTGACCTTTGCGCCGCGGCTTATTCGGCTGACTCGGGAGAGTGAAATTGTGTCGATGAGAAACGGGCGACGTCAGGCCAGAGGGGGAGGCCGATTCTCGATCGATGCGAGGGAGGGAATCTCTACGCAGGGAACCGACTGATGATTTGGGGAAGGCATTTGCACAACACCAAAAACCAGTCCCGAAAACTCAGGCGAAGGCAATGCCGCCAGAAGAGGGACGCCGGAGTGTGCATGGACACTACCCGTATCGTCACGGCGTACGCATGTGTCGATCTCCGCCGGGTTTTGGGCCGCCATCAAATCGTCGGTCATCGAAATTGCCGGCAACAGGATGAGGATGACGATTGCCAAGGCCGCAAACTGCGCGCTCCGTTCTCTCGCAGCCCGCCGCGCGATGCGCAGCCAGACATAAGTCATGGTCAGCGCCACCAGCACCCAACCGAGATTGAGAGTCAACTCCATTCCCAGTGGCGATTTTACATGAGCCACGGATATCAAGAGATAGGTCATGTGTCCATTCGTTAGATTGACCGTTGAGTCATAAACGTAGATTTGCTATTCCCTAAAGAGGTCATAGACCTACCCCCAGAACACAGGAAATTGTGTCGGCGATCCGCCGATCGAGCCGGCGCTCTCTGGAGATTGTGCATTGAAGCGGTGTCAGATTCATTTGAGGGCGCCAGCATCATTGACGGTGCCGGGAGCACCCCGTAAGATGAAGGAAATGGCCGCGTAAGCATGCGATCGGCTTGCAGTTCGCGCGGGGTTCTTGTCTGGCGCATGATTTGGCCGGGGGCTCCGATCGGATTGTGGTTCTCGCCTGTGGCGATTCGGGATTGCCTGATCCGGGATTGTCGGGTGGGGTTGGCCGGTAGCCGCAGCGCTCGTTGCCCCCTCGTTCAATGGCAGGACAGCTGACTCTGGATCAGCATATCGGGGTTCGAATCCCTGGGGGGCAGCCAATCTGCTTCGCACGCATGCGACACTCCTCCTCCCATGGTCAAGAAGCCAAACGTCGCACCAGCATTCCTCGCCGGCGGATTTTGCTTCGCTCCGAACTGGTGAATCCCGCCTGGCATCCTCGCCGCGCCGGTCGCGTTGCCGCTTTCGGACGCGCGGATCGCTTGGTTCCTGCCCATGTTTGCAACAACACAATCGGCGAAAGGCCCAGAATCATTCGCTTCTAGAATCGCCACAAATTCCATCGTTATTCGGCTCAGGAACCCGGAGGAGCGAGGTGCCCGCTCGCCGATCTGGGGCTGAGCAACGATCAGGTTCTCGCCGCGCGGGCGTGTGCGTCAGGCGCCTGCTCGCCGCAACCATGCGGTGCAGAAGTTGCACCACTAATTGTGCAAAGGAATTCGGCGATCTGCGCCGTGCAGGGCAGGTTACTTTCGTTGTACATTTCCGCACCAAAATAGCCACTAGCAAGGGGCGATTTTCAGCTTGTATGTCACTGAATTCACGCTAGAATGGCGCTTGAGTCGGTGCACTGCGACCGGCGGCATCGCCGCTGCCGAGTCTCAGGTTACTTCGCTGGCTGCCGAAACTCCCCTGTGTGTTACCGAAATCGGCAAATGCTTTCTTTACTTCACTTTGATGGATTCGGATCGAGCTCAGGCAACCGAGCAGGTCTGCGAGATAACCAGCAAGTTTGACCAGCGGAGAATGTTCATGAAGTTGAGCGCGAGTTTCTCTTGTTCCAGATGGTTGACGATGAGTCTGACCGCGGCGGCGCTGGCGACCGCCGGCACAAGCGGGTTCGCGCAGAGCGCGCCCGCGGTTCGAGTCGGCAGCCTGGAGATTACCGGCTATCCGGAAGACTGGAGCCACCGCCATGTGGTTTTCTCCAATCCCGGCACGGAGCAGGAGGCGATCCAGAGCGGCCGCTACACGCAGTGGCTGAAGGCTGTGAACGACCCTCGCTATGTTCTCAATCAATTGAAACGGAACTTGCCGGTGGTGGGACCTGCGGAAACAGACGCCAATTACAGGGCACGGTGGATCTCAGAAGCCTCAGGCGACCGTAGCGCGGCCTCTTTGGCGCCGGAAACGCTGGCGCCGAAGTTGCGCTTCAGAGACCGTTCCCTGCCTTCATTTCCAGCCGAGCAGAAACTGGCCCGGCCAAAGAGTGACATGAGCAATGACTGGAACGAGTCCGTGGGGACCGCGACGTCATCGACCGCTATCAACTCGCCGGCAAAGTGGAGCTTTGCCACCGGTTCAGAAAGCTGCGCCAACGATTTTGTAGTCTTTTCCACCGGCCAGGCCGGAAGCAGTACCCAAGCGACGATTCTCGGCTACTACAACCTCTACTCAGTGTGCGGCGGGACAGTGCCGACCGTTAACTGGCAATACAACACTGGCACCGGCAATTTCGTTTACCTGGCGCCGGTCTTCTCGCTCGACGGCAGTCAGGTCGCCTTCATTCAGTCCTCCGGAACCGCGGCAAGCCTTGTCCTACTCAGATATAAGCTCATTACTTCCGGCAGCGGTGCGTTGAGCAGCCTGACCACGCAATCATCGGCTGCCAATTACTACAACTCCGGCACGGGCTGCACGACGCCTTGCATGTACTCGATCGCGCTGAATGGCGCCCCCAACGACACATGGTCGAACCCCTATTACGAGTACGGGAGCGATACGCTCTTCGTTGGCGATTCTGCAGGAAAGCTTCACAAGTTCAACCCCGTGTTTAGGGGGGCTCCCGCGGAGATCACGACTGGCGGCTGGCCCGCTCAAATGAAGCGCGGTGCAACGACCGACAACAATCAACTGGCAAGCCCGATCTACGATCCAAACTCCGGCTATGTTTTCGTCGGCAGCACCACGTCGGTCAGCACGACGACCGGCGGCTACTTCTATGCCGTGAATCCCTCCTCCGGCGCCATCCAGGGCTATTCTTCAACCCAGCTCGACAAGCAGTACGGAATTCGCGACGCGCCGCTTTTTGACCCGGTAGCTGAAAAGGCCTACGTCTTCGCCGGCTACAATTCCGCCGACGACAGTGCGGTCTATCAGTTTTCTGCCACAGGCTTCAGCGGGTCGACCGCCCCGGTGGCCACGACTACCCTCCCAACAGGCGCCAACAGCGACCTGGCGTACATGTTCGCCGGCACGTTTGACAACACCTACTACACGTCGAACAGCACAACGCCCACTGGGTACCTTTATGTGTGCCCGACAGGCGATACGACAGACGCGCTCTATCAGATCTCCATCTCAGCCGGCGCAATGTCAGCCACCGCAACCGAAGGGCCAGTGGTAGGAGACGCCACTCACTACTATCCTCGCTGCTCGCCGATGACCGAGTTCTACAATTCCAACGTCGTGGTGACGCCTGCCACCACGGCTACAGGCAAGGTGACGATGGCCAGCAATCCGTCCGGCTGGGTTGGGAACACGGTGACCATTGGCGCAACCACCTATACGTTCGTTACCGGCGCCCCGACGGCTAACAACCAAGTGGAGAAGTACACGACCAGCACTGCGGCCAACAACGAGACCCGCACCGCGGCAAACCTGGAGGCGGTGATCAACGCCACATTAGCTGAATGTTACGCTGGCGATCCCGCGTGCGTTCACACGGGACAGGCGGCGAATGCCAGTGTCACGGCAACCGCTGCGGCAGCGGTTGTGAGCTTGACTTCAAAAACAAGCGGAACGGCCGGCGACTTTACGCTGACCAGCAGCAACACGGGCGATGTGACCGTATCCGAAATCGATGGTACCGATGCGGTCTTGGGCGAGGACTACCTGTTCGTCAGCGTGTTCGCCAGCTCGCAGACAACCGCGGGGTGTACCGAAGCCACCACCAACGGCTGCGTCTTGTCGTTCAATATCACTAATCCCGCAAGCTTCACCACATCGACAACACCGCTCGGCGCCCTGAGCATATCCTCCCCGGCCCTCAACACCCTCGGCACCGGGAACCCCGCGGCGCCAACATCCGGGATCATCGTCGACAACAACGGCACCGCAGCAGGGCAATCGCAGATCTACTTCCTTACCCAGGACAATGCGGGTGCCACCGCCTGCGTCAGCGGCGGCGCTGACGGAATCTGCGCGATCCAGGCGGCCCAGTCGGCCCCGTAATTTCAACGCAATCATCAGTTCAAGTCGGCTGACAGGCCTGCCGATCTTTCAAGAATCGACTCAAACGCACCAAACCTGAGGAGTGAGGTACACAGTGAACACGAATCGAAACGACCAGAAGCAGCGGCAGGCCTCTTCCGTTGAATCCAACCGCGCGGCCAAGAAGCCGTATGTGAAGCCGGAAGTGCGTCACGAGCGAGTCTTCGAGACCAACGCGCTCTCGTGCGGCAAGGTGCAGACGACGCAGTTCGCCTGCCACTTCAACCGCAAAACGTCGTAGCTGCTTTTGAGAGGAATGCCGCGGTGCTCCCGCTTGAGGGTTGCGCCGCGGCGTGACTCGGTTCTTGCGGGCTGCCGGCCCAGAAATCCAGTGTTCAAAGTCAGTACACCCTGTCGCGAAACGGGACAATTTGGCACGTCCGAGACCGCGTCCACCCCGCCCAGGTTACTTTAGTCGCATATTTCCTCATAAAAATCTTGGGTTTCCGCTCAAATTCCCACTTGCATACCACTAAAGTCACGATAGAATCCGCTTGTAGCGATTCTAGAGTGGTTGAACCGCGGAACTGTACTTCTCAACTCAAGGCAACCAACCAGGGGTCCAAACCGGCTGATCTTTGCCGGCAGGTTGGCAGCAACTTCGAACCTTCTACATAGCAAGTGTTCCTCCGCGGGCTCATCGACTCTCGAAACGCTGCAGTGTTGGTACATCGCGACGGGGTGGCTGGGTTGGCCAACTCCGAAGTCGTCTCCGATCGTTGCTGCTGCTCCCCCAATCGCATGTCACCGCAGTGGCTAGACCATTTGAAAGAATGTGAGTCGCGGTCAGGCTTTCCGCGCAGCTCTGTGTAATTAAAACTGCCGTCTGTTCACCGGAGAATACCCATCATGCCGCATTCAGATCTGCCCCGCTCCAAATGGTTCTCGAATCTGCTGTTAACTGGTTTGATTCTGGCCGCCCTCGCCGCCTTCACCCTGCCTGCGGTTGCGCAGGAGAGGCCGGTCGTCAGGGCGGATACAAAGCCCGTCGCTGCGGCCGAAGAGAGCCCTGCCGCCGAGGCGGAGGGGAAGCCCGCGACCACGACAGAAGAGAAACCGGTTGTCGTTGGCAACTCGGTGCTCGTCGGCGTTGCCGATGACTGGTCGCACCACCATGCGGTTTTCGCTGATCCGGGAACCGAAGAGGATGCCATTAAGAATGGCCGCTATAACGAGTGGCTCAAAACCACAACGAGCCCACGCTACATCCAACAGCAGCTCAAGCGCAGCATGGCTGTTCGCGGACCGGCCGCGGAAGAAGAGGATATGAGGAATGTGCTCTCCGACCGCATCCGTGTGTGGCGGAACCCAATAAGCCGCGCTATTCCCCCGCGTCTTAAAGAGCAGGTGAGACTCGAAACCGATTGGTCAATGAGCCTCAACGCGAGCACAACGACCGGTACCGGAACCGCAGGCGTGGCCAACTTCCCTGCAAAGTTTTCGTTCTACACGTTGGGTCAACCGAGCTGCAACGATTTCGTGGTCTATCCCACAGGCCTTACCGGGACCGGGGCCAACAGCCAGCCCACGCTCATTGCCTACAACAATCTGTATACGGGGTGCGCTGCAAATGTCCCCACCATTTACTGGCAGTACAACACCGCCTATCCGCAAGGAAGCACCACTGCCGACGGAAGCACCATAACAACTTCACCAGTTTTAGTAGGGCCAGTGAATACCAGTGCGCCATATGTCGCCTTCATTCAGTCGACCTCGGCGGGGGTGGCCAGCCTCGTGCTGCTCAAATATGCAAGCAACTCCAGCCTCGTGCAGCTAGATACCGCAGCCACCAACGTAACTCCCGCTCAGTTCTACAACTGCAATGGCGGCAGCCCTCCGTGCATGACCCGCATCGCGCTTGATCACAGCACCACCGGGGGAGACGCGAACTCGTCGCCCTTCTACGATTACACGAACGATGCCATCTACGTCGGCGATACGCAACCTACCGGCACAGACCCCTACATCCACAAGTTCATCCACATCTACACCAACTCATCCAGCTCTCCGCCCTCCGAGTGCACCACAGTGGTGGCGGGCTGCTCGACCACGACTGCTTTCCCTGTGAGTGCTGGACACGACTCAGGCGGCTCGATGTCGAGCCCGGTGATGGATGAAAGCACGGGTGACGTCTATTGGGGCCTCGATGACGGGAGGGCAGGCTGGGTAAGCAGCACAACCGGTGCCCTCATTATCCAAAGCACCGCAGATGTGGGTAGCACGGGGACTGGCATCGTTGACGGCCCCCTTGTCGACACATCGACCGGAACATCGGAGGTTTACTTCACTGCCGACGGCGGCGTCTGGCAGTTTGCCGGCGGCTTCGCGGCGAGTGCGACGGGCACCGAGCGGACTGTCGGAACGGGAAGCACCACCGCGAATTACTATTCGGGCTCCTTCGACAACCTTTATTTCGACGCTCCCACCACGGCCGCGCCAAACAGCATCGGCCACTTGTACGTGTGCAGCACCAGCAGTGGCACAGGAATAGGGACGCCGGAGCTGTATGCAATCAACCTTCCGTTCTCCACGACCAGCACCGTTACGGCTCTCGGCACCATCGCTAGTGCCGCAGCAGGCTGCGCGCCCGTGTCGGAATTTCTCGGCTCCAAGGCGAACACCACGTTGAGCGCCGCGCTTGCGACGGTCGCGCAAACAACGACAACGACCACAGCAGCAATGACCGCTGGCTCGACGACCGTGACTGTCACCAGCGCCACCGGGATCACCGCAAACAGCAGCTACGTTGAAGTCGACTCCGAAGATATGTTTGTCACGGCGGTCGTGGGGACGACGCTCACTGTTACAAGGGGCCAGCATGGCAGCCTGGCGGTTGCACACGCGAGCGGTGCAACCCTCGCCGTCATGCAAACGAGTTCGGTCAGCGTGGCGTCCGCCACTGGCATCTCTACCGGCGATTTCATCCAGGTCGGCACCGAGATCATGTATGTCTCGGCGATCGCCGGCAATACCCTGACGGCATACAGAGGCGTGCTTGGCACTTCGCCAGCGGCACAAAGCAGCGGCTCGGCGGTCCAGGATATCCAGGAATGGCTGTTCACGAGCATCACCGCCAACGCCAGCGGCACTGCGATCGTCGGGACATGCGCGACCGGAAACGCGTGTGTTCTCAATTACAAGGTAACCGCCGGCATCCCGACCGCACCCACCACGGGTACGCCGGAGACAGGCGGCACCAGCGGTATCATCGTTGACAACTCGGGCGTCAGCAGCACCTACGGATATTCCAACGTCTACTTCAGCACGCTTGGCGTCCAAACCTGCAACGGTTACAGCGGGTCGGGCAGCACGGGCTACGGGACGCGCGGCTGTGCCATACAGGCAACGCAATCTGCGCCCTAATTTGATCCGGGTTTTCAACGGATCGGGCTTTTACCTCTGTTATTCTTAGGACGATCGGCAAGAGGAGCATAACGCACGAAAACCCCAATCGAGCGAGGTACATAGGTGAATACGAACTCTACCGACCAAAAGCAGCGGGGTACCGCTGCCGGCGGCCTGAAGCGGCCGACAAAAAAGCCGTACGCGAAGCCGGAAGTGCGTCACGAGCGTGTCTTTGAAACCAACGCGCTCTCGTGCGGCAAGGTGCAGACCACGCAGTTTGCCTGCCACTTCAACCGCAAGACCTCATAACGCTCGCGGAGACGATGTCGGCCACAATGGCACGATCGATCGTTGAGGCCCATTTACACGAGGCGTGTTGCGATCTTGTTGCTGACGTTGCTCGAAGTCACGGGAAAGTGCAGTTAAGGGTGGCCGGGGCCAGCATGGTCCCGGTCCTATGGCCGGGCGACCTTCTGAAAGTTCACGACTGCGATCCGGCAGAGCTCGAACCGGGCACAATCATTGTTTTTCGCCAGGAAGAAAGGCTGATCGCACATCGGCTTGTGCGCCGCGCCGCCGACACACCGGGTGCGGATCTGGTCACCCGCGGCGATGCCCGTCCGCGTTTTGATGAGCCAGTAAAGCCCGCGGACGTGGTGGGCAGGGTGGAGAGCATCCAGCGCGATGGCCGTCTGGTTCACGCGCAGCCTTCGGCATGGCAGCGGATTGCAGCCTCGATTTTGCGGCGCTCGGAGCTTTCGACCCGCCTGTTTCTGCGCCTGGGTCCCAAAATACGCAACTTCGGAGTAATGAAAGGGGTTCCCGCTGGTTCGGGGTGATTCCCAAAGTACCTAAGTGCGATTGCCGGGGGACAGGGCCAAGGTTAGAATGGCGTTATCGATGCAGCTCCCCGCAACCGACCAGAACCACGATGTAGTGATTGAGATTGGCGGCTTTCCCATCGAAGTACAGACAACCGATGCCGAGTTCGAGCGCATTCTGATGGGGCGCTATAGGGACTATGTCAGGCCGGGGACGGCATCACAGTTTGCGCTGCGCGTTGAGATCATGGATCCGGACCGGTTTGACCCCGACGCGGACGCTGAAGTCTGGCTGGAGGATCGTGAATGGAGGATGGAGAGGGGCGATTTTCGGGCTCGGTTCAGTCCCGAAGAGCGCCGGGGCCAGATTTTTCAATCGGCCAACCCCTACTCCATCGACTCGGTGTTGCGCATTGTGCACACCCTGATGCTGGCGCCCGAGGGCGGATTTCTGCTGCACGCCTCCAGCGCGGTAAGGAACGGCAAGGCGTTTTTGTTTTCCGGTGTCTCGGAGGCGGGAAAGACAACCATGGCCCGCCTGGCTCCGCCCGATGTGGCGCTGCTGACCGACGAGGCATCTTACGTCCGCAAGGTGGATGGCCGATACTTTGCTTACGGCACTCCTTTTGCGGGAGAGTTTGGCGAGCCAGGAAAGAACATTTCGGCGCCGATTGAGACTTTGTTCCTGCTCAACAAGGCGGGGGAAAATCGCATCGAAGAGATTGACCCGGCAATTGCGGTTCAGCGGCTGCTCCGGAACATTCTCTTTTTCGCGCACGAGCCCTCAATTGTGCGCCAGGTTTTTGAGGCCGCCGTGGCTTTTGTGGCGGAAGTGCCGGTGCGGCAACTTTCGTTCTTTCCCGACCGGAGGGTCTGGGAACTGATTGGGTGATGCTTCTGGGCCGCCGGCTTTTACGGCGCGGATGAATTGGGTGAATCGATGGCGGCAACAGACATTTATCTTACGCAGAGCAACGACGTCGCAGCGCGCACCATTGGTGATGACACGCTGATCATGTCGACTCTCGATTCGACGATCTTCATGCTGAATTCCGTCGGCTCGGCCATCTGGAACTCGGCCGACGGCTCGACGCCGCTTTCGCGCATTGTGCACGAGCATTTGTGCGAGGAGTTCGAAGTCGGCGAAGAAGAAGCCTTCGCGGACGCGAAGGAGTTTGTGGATCAGCTTGCAACGCACGGTATTCTCCTGGTTTCAGAAACCCCCGCTGCGCCAAAGGAGATTCAATGAGCCTGCTCGAAGAGATGAACGAGAAAGCCACCGCGCGCGGAGTGCCGCTGAGCGCCCACATGGACATCACCTGGCGATGCAACGAGCGCTGCGTTCACTGTTATCTCGACCATGACGGCAAGGGCGAGATGACGACCGACGAGATCAAGGACGTGATCTGCCAGCTGGCCGACGTCGGTACATTCTTTCTGAGCATCAGCGGCGGCGAGCCGCTTCTGCGCCTCGACTGCTTTGAGATTCTCGAATTCGCGCGGGCCAAGCGCTTCAACGTGAAGCTTAAGACCAATGCCTTTATGATCCGGGCGAAAGAAGCTGCGCGCCTGCGGAAACTGGGCATCGAGCAGGTGCAGATCAGCGTCTACTCTCATCGCCCGGAGGTACACGACGCGATTACCAAGCTGCCGGGTTCGCTGCGCCGGACCTCGGAAGCGATTCGCCACCTGCGGGCGAACAACATCAAGGTTTCCGTCACCAACGTCCTGATGAAGTACAACAGCCGCGACGCGATGGGCGTGAAACGGCTGGCCGATGAGTGGGGCGTCAACTTTGTCGTCGACCCCACCATCACGCCGATGATCAATGGCGACCGCTCGATCATGAACCTGGGAATCACGACCGACGAGCTGGAAGAGATCATGCACACCGAGGAATTTGTCGGCAGTGTCGGCGAGTTCTGCGCCCCGATTTCCACGGTCGATGACAATGTCCTCGACGGTTATAGTTGCAGCGCCGGCCACACGCTGGCCTACATCTCACCCTTTGGCGACGTTTTTCCCTGCGTGCAATTTCCGATGACTTGCGGCAATGTGCGCACGCAGAAGTTTAGCGACATCTGGTACGACTCGCCGCAGTTCGCAGAGTTGCGTTCCATCCACGTGCGCGACCTGCACACCTGTTCGCACTGCTCGCACACGGCGTACTGTTCACGGTGCCCCGGGCTGGCCTATATGGAGGGCGATCTCCGCGGTCCGTCGCAGCGCGATTGCGAAAAGTCTTATGCTCGCACCGGCGTTCCCTCAGCCGCAATGGAGCGCTTGGGCCAACGGGTTCCGCAGGTATTCACCGGCCTTGTCCAAATCTCCGGCTTGCAGTGAGCCTTCGGTCGTCGTGATGAACGAGGAAAGCGCGCTCGGCATGAGAGCAGGAATGCAGTCCCTGCTCGATTTGCTCCGCGGCCGCCTGCACAAGCCCAGCCTCGAGCGATCCGAATTCGACGATCTTCTCCACGTGGCCGAGCAGGAAAACCTCCTGCTTTATGCTGCTGAGCTGATGCGCCGGTCGGCGATCGATTACACACCATCCCAGAAAAAGCGTCTCGACGAAATCCAACGTGAAGGGCAGATCTCAGGCTTGGTTTGGACCGAGACGCTGAAAGGCACCCTGGCCGCCTTCGATCGCGCCACAATTCCAGTGATGGCGCTCAAAGGCCCCTGCCT
>Ga0335071_10001639_pt1 | contig 24113 bp, 27 predicted proteins | sample Lox_Sample_15_FD_206724 | JGI IMG/M metagenome (GOLD analysis project Ga0335071, IMG submission 206724) | Soil microbial communities from Loxahatchee National Wildlife Refuge, Florida, United States - Lox_Sample_1.5 | ecosystem: Environmental > Terrestrial > Soil > Wetlands | place: USA... | reverse complement strand
ATATCTATGAGCCTTTTCCTACTCACCTTTTTTCTCATCTACGGAGGTGTGCACCTTTATCTTTTCGTAAAGATCAAAGGGGCATTGCATCCGGGCGCCGCAGCCAACGTAGTCCTGATCATTGTTCTTGTGTTCATGATCCTCGCTCCCATCATTGTGCGGTTGTGCGAACGGTATGGCTACGATACCTTGGCCTTAATCATGTCGTACACTGGATATCTATGGATGGGTGTAGTCTTCTTATTCTTCGTCTCTTCCCTCGTTTTAGACCTGTACCACCTCGTCATCCGTGCCGGCGCCCTCATTTCGCACAGGGATCTCTCGCATTTCATCCTTTCACCTTTATATGCGTTCCTTCTGCCTCTTATAATTTCAGCGGGCATTAATGCGTACGGCTATTTTGAGGCAAAGGACATCAGGACAGAAAAGATAACAATAGCATCTCCCAAAATCCCTGAGGCGGCAGGAAGGATAAGGATCGTGCAGATATCCGATGTCCATATCGGGATCATCGTCAGAGGGGAACGCTTAAAGCACATCGTCGAAGAGGTCAAGAAAGCCCAGCCTGACATCCTCGTATCTACGGGAGACCTTGTGGACGGACAGATAGACAGCCTCTCAGAGCATACGGCATTTCTCCGCGACGTGCAGCCGCGGTACGGCAAATACGCCATCACAGGTAATCATGAATTCTACGCCGGCCTGGACGAGGCCCTCGATTTCACACAGCGCGCAGGATTTTTAGTTCTCAGGGAAGCCGGTGTCAATGTGGCAGGAGTGATCAATATCGCCGGTGTAGATGATCCCACAGCAGATGCCTTCGGCCTTGCGGAGCCGATTTCTGAAACGGAATTGCTGAGAGGACTTTCCCGTAAGCACTTCACTGTGCTTCTCAAGCACCGACCGGTCATAGCAAAAAATAGTGTCGGATATTTCGATCTCCAGCTTTCCGGGCATACGCATAACGGGCAGATTTTTCCTTTCAACCTCGTTGTACGGCGCTTTTATCCGCTCATCACCGGATACTTCAACATGCCGGATGATGCGCATCTATATGTAAGCAGGGGCACAGGAACGTGGGGGCCGCCGATCCGTTTTTTTTCACCGCCGGAAATCACTGTGATCGACCTGATACACGGAGGAGCTGAGAAAACGAGATGAACAATAAAAAGAAAATCTTGTTGAACTTTTTATGGTTTCTGGTGGGTATGGTAGCAATCGCAGCCATCCCTCTGCTGTTGCTTGAGCAGTGCTCAGAAGCGAGGAAACCGGAGATCAGGGAAAACCAGGGTCAGAAACAGGGCTCAGTGGATCATACTCCCGGGAAGCGCGTTATTTGCGGGAATATAACAATTGCCTGCCGCACAGCATAGCATCCGGGCAGGAAAGGGGGAAGAAGACAATGAAAAAGTTTTTCATCTTTCTGTTCACATTGATACTTTTTTCAGCATCCGTTTATTTCCTGTCATGTGCCACTTTCCGGGATCTGCACCAATAGCACTTCGCCTTTTGCGCGAATCTCGCCTTCCGCAGACAGCGTGACACTGACGATAACCTTTCTGCCTTTAATCTCTTTAACGCTTCCCTTTAACTCCAAGACCTTTCCTATGGGCGTGGGCTTCAGATAATCAACTTTTAAAGATGCTGAAACAAAGCGGGAAATCGGTCGGTCATCCAGAGTAAAGCCCTCCGCACGCAGTTTGGCTGCCGACGCAGTAGCAGCGCCATGACAATCTATCAAAGAGGCTATGAACCCGCCATAGACATAGCCGGGAAAACCGCCCGTGTAGAAAGGCTTGGGCGTATAATGACAGACACTTTCTTCACCGTCCCAGTAACTCTTGATTTGCAGCCCCTCCTGATTGAGCCTGCCGCAACCAAAGCAATGCGAAAACTCATCAGGATAATAATCTTGAAAGGCTTTATTCGACATAATTTACTCCTGTGGATAGACCTCTTCTTCCTCTACGATCTGTTTTTTAATGATAGTTAGAAGTTCCTGGAGAACGGGCATCACATCTGTCCTGAATCTTCCGGCAACGAGGACATGCATAATGTCATCTCCTACGTTCAATTGACCTTGATTGATCCATACCCTAATGTCTTCAATCCCATCCCGCCTCTTGAATTCGCTCACGCAAGAATCCAGCTTCTGTTTATCGAAGGACAACATCATGCCTCTTACGGGCTTCCCGGCCTTTGAGGATGCCCGCACTATGCCATTATGGATAAGTATCATGCCCAATTGTTCAGGACTGATTCTTGCTTTTATTTCTTTGATCCAGTCGTCTACCATCTTATCATTTTCTTCTGATCACTGCGCTCAGGATGATACCGTTTCTGTCACTCTGAGTGTAATGAAAGGTCTACAAGAAAAACGATTAACTCCCGTATCGGATAAGTCTTTCATAACTCTCCTCACCGTCATTCTCTCACACAGTCAATCTCCGGTGAGTAAGGCTTTATATCAAGTACCGGTGTTCCGTCAAAGGCATCAAGGCCTCTCACGATGAGCCTGTTGCCGTCAATGCTGAGGAGATCGACTACTGCAAGTCCAATCGGGTTCGGGCGGTCGGGCGAGCGCGTGGCAAATACTCCATGCTCTTTTTTTGAATGAGGCGTGACAGCGGTGAGCGTGGCGCGGTCCGCCCTGTCAAACCAGTAGAGGATGATCAAGTGCGGCCGCTCTGTGACATTCCTCAGTCCCTCGGCAAATTCCGGGAAGATTTCAATCTCGCTTGTTGTGGGAGAAAGCCTGCCCTGGCGCGGCGCATCGCCCTTCATTAGGTAAGGTGAGTGTATCACGCCGATGGGGACCAGCTCCGAGACCCTTTTAGCCTTCATTCTGAAATCCTTCGCACTGTTCCTGTTGCAATATTTCCTTCACATGCCCCGCTTTTGCAGAGCATGGCAAAACATAATTATGGCGGTGCAGATGATGAAAATTAATATCCAGTGATAGGGGTAACCCCATCCAAGAACATCGGGGATAGTGACTTTACCCAAGTCGCCCCACTGCAATAGATTATTCCTAAGGTAACTGTAGGCTTCGGCGTAAACGGCTGCACCCACAAGCATCCCTGGTATGGCGCCCAGAAGTGCGTCATACCGGCCTTCTGCGATGGACCCTACGCCGGTTGTGGGACAGTATCCGGCCAGCGCAAAACCGACACCAAAGATCAGGCCGCCGACGATATTGGCCCCTACTATGGCTGATTTGGGGCTCAGTTTCACTATCCCCATATCTTTAAGAAAGTAAATCCCGACCATACCCACGACAATCGCTGAGAGCATAACCTTTAACATAGTAAAATCCCGCAGGCGAAGCAGCCCGACAATCGTCTCATAGCGGGTCATCCTGCTCTTATGGATAGTAAAGCCAAAAACGACACCAAGGGACAATCCCATCAAAAGCTTTCCGGTTGCCGATGTAATAAAGGGCGCCATGGTCTTATGTCCTCCTGTAAAGGATGAGGGCAGTTATAATGCCGGCGAGAAACATGAAGGGAACGGTGATCCAACTGCTGACAGCGAGCTGTAGGGTCCCACTGACCCCGTGGCCCAGTGGTCAACCGTCCGCCATGCGGGCGCCGAACATAAGGATCATTCCGCCCACGAAGGCAATTGACCAGCGCCTCCAGCAGTTGCCGCCAAACCTCTCTTTCCACATCACAGGAACAAACTTCTTGTAAAATGTCCCGGAAAGCCATGCCGATATAAAGGCCCCGATGAGCACGCCTGCGACGAACATCCATTGCCAGTCGATCATCGGCACTTCCTTCAGATAATATGGAAGGCTTTTTACATGCTCAGAGGCGAAAATTTTTTCTATCATTCCGGATGTCCTCACGTACGACGTCGAGGCGCCCAGGGGAGCAACCATTAGAAAGGCGATCCAGCTCAGGATACCAATTATGGCCCCGCCTACATATGGCGACCAGCTTTCTCTTTTCAACCAGTCCATAAGCTTTACCTCCTTATTGCTTCCGTCCAATCATCAGAAAGACCGTAAATTCCCGTGACCTTCCGTCGGAGAGATCCTTTACGACACTGGCCGCCGTCACGTCCCGCACATCCTGAAATCCGCCCTCAGTGAAAAGCCGGCGCATCTCCGCTCTATCAAAACCAAAATAGACTACTCCTGTCTTATCTCTGTGAAAATCGCCTTCGTCGGAATCGAGGTCGGCAATACACAAATAGCCTCCCGGCAAAAGACAATTATAGAACTCATGGAAGATGTATCCGAGATCCTCGACATGATGCAGGGTCATGCTGCATACAACAAGATTATATTTATTTTTGAGCTCGACGCTCTTTTCCGGATCGATAAATTCGGTTTTGACGTTGGTGAGCTTCCGCTCCTCGATCTTGGATTTAAGGACATCAAGCATGCCGTGAGACGAATCGGCTCCCGTGATGGTTCTTACAAACTGTTGAAGCTGCAGCGTGACCAGGCCCGTTCCGCATCCGAAGTCAAGGACATCCATATCAGGATTTAGCTTGACCTCGCTCATTATGGCCGTCGCCACGTCCTGGGCCAGCTTAACCCGTCCGGGCTTCAGATCATAGGATGCCGCGTCCTTGTCAAAATCTCTTTTTTCCATATCCTTTGATAAATAATATTAATTATTTTTTCAAGGATGGATTTTCTAATGCGCGTCTCTTTATAGCTATCCTGCCACTATTTTAACACCCTTACTTCAAACGGCCAACCTACAATGCCGCCCTCGATGAACTGTACCCTGTCAAACCCTGCGGCATTCAGAATTCGCTGTGCCTCATAGCCGCGCAAGCTGATCTTGCAGAATGCCATGATGTCTTTATCTTTGGGAAGTTCAGCGGCCTTGCCTCTGAGCGCTCCCAGCGGAATGTGGAGAACGTCGTAAGGCAACTGATTGGTTTCAAACTCAGCGGGCGTTCCCACATCAATCAAAAGGACTTCACCTTTATCCATCCGCTTCTTGGCTTCGAAAGCGGAAACGCCCTTGGCAAGCCCGTCAAGCTTGTTGGTCAACATGTGTGCACAGGCGGCGAGAGGATCAAGCGCCGTGCTGTACGGGGGCGCATAACCAAAATCTACGTCGGCAAGCTGATCCAGTGTGCCTCCCATCAATATCATGCCTGCCGCCACGTCCAGGCGCTTTGCACCGTTGCCGGGCCCCGCCACCTGCACGCCGACAAGCTTTCTATCCCTTCGCGAGGCAATCATCTTTATCACGAGCGGTTTGTTATCCCGCATGTAGTGGGGCAAATCGGGCCCCGCCAGGGTGAATGTCTCTATGTCCATATTCAATTCCCTAGCCTGTCTTTCCGTGAGACCGGTTCTTCCAATCGTAAAATCAAACGCTCGCACGATGGATGTGCAGGTAATGCCCTTGAAAGGCGTAGGAACGCCCGCAATATGGTTGGCGATGACCCTGCCGTGCTTATTTGCAGTCGATCCTAAAGGCACATAAAGAAAAGCGCCGACGCTGCCATTCACGTAGCTGTTCACCGCGCAATCACCGCCGGCATAGATATCTTTATTGCCAGTCTGGCAATACTCGTTGATGACAACTCCACCTTGCTTTGTACACAGAATCCCGGCCTCCCTTGCCAGTTTGTCATTGGGACGGGTTCCGACTGCAACAACCACGACTTCTGCCGGGATCGTCTGCTTATCGGTCTTGACGGCAGTTGCCTTTTCCTTGCCTTCAATACCATTCACGCATTCCCCTAGAACGAGCTTTACGCCCTTCTGGCGCAGGTGTTTCGCCGCGAAAGTGGCGACGTCCTTATCGAGAACGCCCGGCATGATTTGATCGATCATTTCGACAACCGTCACATCGAGTCCCTGTTGAACCAGTGCCTCCGCCATCTCGATGCCGATAAATCCGGCACCCACGAGGACCGCCTTCTTGAGGCCCTGCTCTGCAATCTCCCTCTTCAGGCTGACCACGTGATCGGGGTGCGATATAAACCAAACATTCTTAAGTTCGAGACCGGGAATGTTCGGCCGGCAGGGAGACCCGCCCGTTGCTAAGACTAGCTTGTCATAGGGCATATCTTCTTCCGCGCCTGTGTCCAGGCTTTTTACGCGCACAGTTTTTTTCACCGGATCGATTTTCAGCGCTTCCATCTGCGTCAGCACCTTCACGCCTTTTACCTTCTCAAAGAAAACGGGCGTTCTGGCAACGCCGACCGGCGTCTTGTTCAGTTCACTGACATCCGAAAATAGACCCTCCACATAATAGGGAAGGCCGCAGGCGCCGTAAGAAATTATTTTACCCTTTTCAATTATGGTAATTTCCGCGTCAGGACGAAGACGCTTTAGCCTCGATGCGGCTTTTGGCCCGCAGGCTACTCCACCGATAATAAGTACTTCAAACGACATAATCTTTCTCCTTTATTTTACATTTTTCTCAAGCAGCCACATCAACAATGGGCATAATAACCCTTTACTGCTTCGTTGCATCGCTCTTATCAAGAATTCTTGGGAAGAAAAGAAATCTGGAACATCGGAGTTCCCCGGCTGTCCTGTTGCATCATGGCCGCCTTTTTCCCCCAACAGCGAAGTTCCTCAATGCCCTATGCAGTGTCGTAGCGGCGAGAAGGGCACAATGCCTAGCTTCTTCCGGCATCCCTCCCAGATGCTCCAGGATGGAACTCTGGTTGATCCTGATGCAGTCCTTCGGGGCTTTTCCTTTCGCCATCACGGTGGCTGCCGAGACCGCGGCATGGGATGTCATACAACCATCTGTAGTATATCGGATGTCTTCAATTTTGCCGCTTTTCACCCGTAGAAATATTTCCACCGTATCCCCGCAGGGTCCTGTTATCTTTGCATAACCGTCCGGCTTCTCTATCGTACCGCAATTTCTCGGGTTGGTCCCGTAATCAATGACTTTCTCTGAAAAAAGATTCCTGGTCTTTTCCAAGAGCAAATCCATCATTTCTTTTCTGATCTTGTCTTCTTCCACTTCCTTACTCCCGATTGTGTGATTCCTACGTGGGGGCGCTCATTTGTGACATGCCGCTCCCTGAGCACAGGGCGCTGTGTCGCAACGTTCCTCTCTCCCACAACAGGTCTTGCCCCCTTGAGAACCCATTACATGACCCGTTCTGGATTGGACACCTTTTGACAAAATTCGAGTTAACTTTGCACTTCCGCAGGAACCGCACTTCCTCTCGCTTTGCTCCTCCGTCACGCCTTCAAGCAATTCGGAGATCCCTCCGCACACAGCGCATTCATACTCATAAATCGGCATGTCTAATAACACCCTTTCTATTTTCCGTGCTGTTCAGGATCAGCTTTACTGCCTTGACGAAAGCCTTGGCGGCAGGTGTCTTTCCGTATTGATGTACAAAGGGCTTACCGCTGTCGGATGCCTCCACTATCAGCGGCTCTATAGGAATGCGCCCTAAAAAGGGGACTCCCATCTCGCCCGCCATTTTTTCGCCGCCCCCCCGCTTGAATATATTGACAACCTTCCTGCAGTGCGGGCAGACGAGACCGCTCATGTTTTCTATCACTCCCAAGACGGGAACGTGAAGCTGTCTGCAGAAATCGATGGACTTTCGGACGTCAATGAGAGACAGATCCTGGGGGGTGGTCACAATAACGGCCCCATCGGCGTCAGGTATCAGTTGGGCTACGGAAAGAGGTTCATCCCCTGTGCCCGGAGGGAAATCAATAATGAGGTAATCAAGATGACCCCAATTCACTTCTGTCAAAAGCTGTTTTATGACATTGATCTTCATGGGGCCCCTCCAGATCACAGCCCTATCCTGCTCCGGCATAAAGAAACCGAGGGACATTACTTTGATCCCTTCGACAAATTCTACAGGCTCAATGCCATTCTCGCCGACTCTCGAGGGTTTCCCTCTAAGATTGAGCAGGGTAGGTATGCTGGGACCGTGAAAATCCACGTCCAGAATTCCCACCTGCTTCCCTTCCAAAGCAAGAGCAATGGCCGTATTGACTGCCACTGTACTCTTGCCGACGCCGCCTTTCCCTGAGAGGACCATGATCTTATGTTGAATCTGCGCCATATGATGCGCCAGCGCCTTATCTTCAGCAACTTCCTTCAGTCCTTTATCAGATTTCTCATCTCTTCCCTGACAACCCTGGTTTTCACCAGCATTGTGTTTCTTACAATCCATTATCGTTCTCCTCAGTTATTTTTTCGCTTTGACTTATTAAATCAGACATCAAGATCGTATCTAAGTGGCATCTGTTGCCATTAGAGTCTGCCGCCTCCGCACGAAGCGGAATCAGTGGGAGCACCCACCGCCCGAATGGCCTGCACAGGTATTCTCTCTCGAAAATTGCGGCAATTTGCCGTCTCGAATGAGATCGATATGCTGTTGGACCGTGCCCTGTGCACCGCGATAAACCAGGATTCCCTGCGCTTGCAGCTTCATCAAGGCGCCCATGCCGATGCCTCCGACAACCACAGCATCAACCTTTAATCCTCCCAAAGCCTTGACAGGCTGGCACATGCCATGGGCATGATGCAGATCGTTGTTGTTTATTTCTTTTACGCTCATCTCTCCCGTATCCACAATGACAAAGCCGGGTGCAGACCCGAAATGTCCGTAAACCCTGCTATCCAGTCCTTGCAATGTTTCTGTTGGAAAACAAACCTTCATTTTAATATCTCCTTTTATTTTTCATTAATATCTCCCCTTTAACAAAGGGAGGGCTGGGGGATTTCTCCCAATGGTTAGTATCCTGCCTAAGACCTGCCGCGCGGGCATGCCTCACCAGGTTTCCTTCGTCCTCTCTGCCCATCGGCCCGGCATATAGTCGCATCTTTGCAAGCCGGGCATTGGGCGGGTCTGCCTGTACCAAAAGGCACATCCCACGTATGCCGGCATTTCATGCACGTAAAAATTCGCATCTTGGCCATTTCTATCTCACCTCCCTCAATACGGAGGGCGAGACCTTTCACCAGCGCCTGAGCTACCTTGTGCCTAGCCGCTTCAATAATCCTTCCAAACGTCTGCCGTGAAACTTTCATCCTTTCCGCCGCCTTGTCGTGGTAAAGCCCGTCAAGGTCGGCCAACCGGATTGCCTCAAATTCATCCATGGATAAGACCACGTGATCAAGCGCTGACGCAGGGATGCCGGCTGGCTTGAAAATCTGACACGGCGGTTCTCCCGCTACTCTCCGACAACATTTTGGCCTCGCCATTTTTCTTTCTCCTAGCTCGTATTATAAGCATATGCCCATAACTTGTCAAGCACAAAAATACGGGTATCCTAAGTGAATGCGCGCCAAGATATGTTTCAGAATAAAACTTGGTTGGCTTTAATATTTGATATCAGAAGTGCGGGCAGGATTAATCCACATTATCAACAAAGAAGAATTGATGCCATCTTCATTCGCCTTCAATAACAGCGCCAGCCATCAATTACTAATTTCTTGAATCCCAGGAAGGATGCCATCCCGATAACCAATTCTCCTTCCGGTAATCCGTTAGGTACAAAGACAGTCAAACCGTCTATGACCTCCTGTCTGTATTGATCCTGCTTGCGCGGCTTGCCAATTCTGACGGCCGGCTCCGGCTGGTAGGGTATGCAGCAGCCACCCGTTACCGTAACAAGTTCCAGGAATAACAAGCCGCCTTTATCGAGTGCATATGCTTTTGCTTCCGGTGTAATACTCAACATACATTTGCCCTTTAATGCAGTATAGCCATCCTGTATCGTGAAATCAAGAACATATAATAGAGCACTTTAGAAGCACTGCTCTTCATAACGGATTGGTTGACGAGATGTTAAAAATCACAGTCACCAATGACCTAACGTTCATTTTTTCTTGACATTAAGGTAACTTTTTCTTTACAGTGATCTTGACAAAAAAATTTTGTCAATCGCTGTCTATATATATGGCAGCTTTCTGAGGTGATGTGCGAAAAGAAGCACCATCAGCATCTTGAAGTCACGGAGATTGAATGGCGCGTAGATACATCATAGCAATCCTGGTTATTCTCCTAAGCGTGGGGATGCTGTCGGTGCAAGTGGCTGCAGGCGCCGAAAAATCCTCAAAGTCATCGAAATCCAAAATTGTCCATAAGAAGAAAAAAAAGAAATCTCGCGTCAAAGCCGCCAGCGCTCCTGGGAAGCTCGTTATCCGTTCAGCATGCGCATGGGTAGAGGACCAGCAGACAGGTGAGCTCTTCGTTCAGAAGCGAGCGACAGCGGTATTGCCCATCGCCTCCATTACCAAGCTCATGACGGCCATGGTCACGCTCGATGCCCAATTGGACCTTCAGGAATTGATCAGCATTGAACCTGAAGACGTGGACACTCTTCGCCACAGCCGCTCCCGCGTGCGTGTGGGAACTCTCATCACGCGCGGAGATGCGCTGCTGCTCGCCTTGATGGCCTCCGAGAACCGCTGTGCTCACGCCCTGGGGCGGACCTACCCCGGTGGCATCGACGCTTTCATTGCTGCGATGAACGCCAAGGCTCAGTCGCTGGGACTCGTTGATACGCACTTCGCAGACCCCGTCGGGCTTTCCAGCAGCAACGTCTCCACCGCCCGGGAACTGGCGCGGATGGCGGATGCCGCCTACCAATATCCTCTGGTTCGGGAATTCACTACCCGCGAAGACGCCGCTGTTCAATTGGGCTACCGCACCATGACGTTCCGCAACAGCAATCGCCTGGTACGCAGCGCTCGCTGGCAGATAGGCCTATCCAAGACGGGCTTTATCCACGAGGCGGGACGATGCCTGGTGATGCAGGCCCAGGTGGCCCAGCGCCCAGTGCTGATTGTGCTCCTCGATGGTCATGGCAAGCTGACCCGTTTCGCAGACGCCGACCGCATCAAGCGGTGGATGGAGGGGCCACCGCCGCCGCGACAAAAACAGAGGGTGATGACCCAGTCCGATACCACGCGTCCCATCTAACACCGCCCCTACTTCATCTCAGCCTGATCTTCACTCTCTGCTGCGCAACACTTATTAATTGTCAGTAGAAACATTTGATTCTTTAGAGGTATTTTCTTTGGTTAAGGAAATACGCATATCTTCCTATACTCCACAAATCGTCAACCTCGACGAAAATGCAGGACTTCAACACATAATAAACACAATTCACACCTGACGACGAAAATTGACACCTCACCTCACATTTTGTGATCAAAATTTCTTGACTCATAGGACCGGCAATTTTATAGTTCAGATAGCAACAAGCAAAGATTTATCATAATAATTTTTAACAACGGATGCGAAGGGGTATTATATTGATCTGCATAAAACCCCTCTGGACAATTAAGAATACTATGGATACATTGATATATTGTACTGTTAGCTTGGTAAAGCATAAGGTATTTTATCGGAGTGTTATACCGCAACTTTGCGGCGTTTAGGTTTTTATACAAGATACATATAAACATTGTTGCCGCCGCGCTGCGGCAATGCGTCACCCACCCACCAAACGTAAGGAGGCCGATATGAAAAAAATAGATGCAAGCAATTCCCCGATCGCGCTTAGCCGTCGCAGTTTTCTCATTGCGTCCACCGCAAGTGTTGCTTGGCTCGCAATGGGCGGTCGTTCCAGAACTGCCCAAGCAGCCGCGCCCATTGTCTTACCTCCTCTCCCTTATGCTGAAAATGCGTTGGAACCAGTCATAAGCGCCAAGACGATTAGTTTTCATTACGGGAAACATCATAAGGGCTATGTGGACAACCTGAACAAGCTCATCGCGGGAACTGAATATGCCGACCTGCCATTGGAGAAGATTATTATCGATACCGCAGGTCATACCGAAAAAGCCGCGATCTTCAACAACGCGGCACAAATCTGGAACCACACCTTCTACTGGAAAAGCATGATACCGAAGGGTGGAGGCGAACCACCCAACGCAATGAAGCGGAAGATGGAGGCATCCTTCGGCAGCGTGGAGGCCTGCAAGAAGGAGCTTCTCGGCGCTGCCGTTTCACAGTTCGGGAGTGGTTGGGCTTGGCTTGTTCTTGATGGCAATAAGCTCAAGGCAGTAAAGACCGCCAATGCCGATGTTCCTTTGACAACAGGCATGAAGCCAGTGCTTACGGTTGACGTGTGGGAACATGCTTATTACCTGGATTATCAGAACCGCCGTGCCGACTATGTTCACGCCGTGCTCGACAAGTTGATCAACTGGGAATTTGCTCTACAGAACGCCACCTAATGTGGGGGGCGCAGTAAGCTCAGGGCTCACTAGAGCTTGTCGCATAACCATTTTCTTCAGCGGACTCGGTTACCACGCCGCTGAGAAATTCGTTACTCTCTTTCAAGTGGTCAATAATCACGACTTGATTGACAATGCTTGTAAACTCAACTATGGTTTAGTACACCAAAGTTAATGAGGTTGATTACTGTGCAGGAACGGCTTTGCCTGGAATAATAAACTGTTATTTCTTCAATTTTACCATCCCAGCCTACATTACAATCCGTAATCTTCGTTTCACATATTGAGTCATACTTCACACTTCGTAGGTATTAGCAGTTTTCATAACCATTCGAATTTGATTTATTCAAGTTGCTGATTACCCATGAAAGGTGCTACATAAAGGGGGGGTCAATATATCCGTATGCAGGCATACAGAATTTACAAAATCGTCATTGCCGCCGATACGGCAGAAGAAGCCTGTGCATTTTATCGCGAGGAAATAGGCGGTATACTGCCCGATGTGATTGAAGAACTGCCTTATTTAATCGAAGTACGCTGTGAGGACGGATCTGTCAAACCCGCCAAGACGCGCATCAACGAGGAGATGGACGCCCGCAATTCCTGGCTGATCATGGGAATCCCCTGCGAACTCCACTCACCCTTTGTCATCGGCACCCTGCCGTGAAGAACCCTCGCGGATTCTCACATTGCCTTCTTATTCCGGGGACTCAATACATATTTCCAGGCTACATCACCCCGTTATACAAGAAATAATTGAGTATGGTGTCCCCCGAATTTCTACGATCAAAAACAACCTATATTCTTAGAAAGAACGCCCCAATTATATAACCCACAACCGTCGCGCTCCCGACGCCGATCAGTCCCGGAATCATAAAGCTGTGATTCAGGATGTATTTGCCGATGCGTGTTGTGCCGGTCCGATCGAAGTTGATGGCGGAAAGATCACTTGGATAAAAACAGAAAAAGAAATACGCATAACATGCGGGAATCATACCTATTAGAAGATTGATGGGAATGCCGAGCACAAAACCAACCGGTACCATGATAAGAAGTGTTGCTGCCTGACTCTTCACGAATGCCGAAACAATAAACATCGATACTGCAAAAAGCCACGAGAAGTGGCTGACCATTGCCTGCATGTTGCTAACCAATTCTGTTTTATGGGCGTCAATAAAGGTATCACTCATCCATGCTATGCCCATAATAGCCAGCACAGCCGCCATTCCGGCTGTGAAAATGGAAGACGACGCGATCTGCTTAGCCTTCACCTGAGTGTAAAGCAAAAGAACAGCACCCGTTGAAAGCATTACAATCTGCACGATGATCGTCATGGAAACCGGCTTATTATCAATGACTGGCGCCAGCCTGAAAATAGCGATCAGAACAATGGCTATGACCCCCACAAAAAATAGCAGGACTGACCGCTTGGCTTTCTTGGAAATGCTTTCATCAAGCAACGTCACACTTTCTTCCAGTTGGCAGCGGAATCCCTCATCCTTCATCCGTTCCTGAAACTCCTCATCTTTGTCAAGGTCTTTACCGCGCCTCAGGCTCCAGAGTGCCGCGAGAAAAACGCCGATTGCTGTTGCAGGAATGGTGACACAGAGAATATTGAACAAGGTAACCGTGTGCCCGGCCTTTAATGCCATTGCCAGAAAGCTTGTAACCGCCGCGGCAATCGGGCTTGCGGTGATGCCCATCTGTGATGCGATGGAGGACACGGCCATAGGACGCTCCGGACGTATCCCCGTCTTATAGGAAACGTCGGCAATAATAGGCTGCAATAGATAGACCGAGTGACCGGTCCCAACAGACATGGTCAGCAGGTATGTGCACAGTGGTGCAAGAAAAGTGATATATTTGGGATGTTTGCGAAGCAGTTTTTCTGCCAACTGAACCATGTACGTCAATCCACCGGCGGCATGGAGAGTTGCGGATGCCGCGACAACAGCCACAATGATGAGCATGACATCAATCGGAGGAGAGCCCGGTTTCATGCCGAAACCAAAGGTGAAGATAGTCACGCCGGCTCCGCCGATAAGACCTAGTCCAACACCACCAACGCGGATACCGATGTAGATCGCTAACAGGAGAATAGCAAAGTGTACCCAGAACATACCGTGTACCTCCTTGTTCTGAAAAAGATCACATGTATGAAATTAACTATCCACGTCCGGATATTGCATGACCCAAGCGTTACAGCATCCCTCGTCATCAATAAACAGTATACGGACCACTGCCGTTCCAAAGGGATAGCACGTTGATCAGAAGAGGAATTTATAAGTTCCTCCGGAAACGGATCGGTATAAATTATTATCATGAATCGTGAATAAAAGTAAACCCATTGATAACCTAAAATACAGTTCAATTAAATATTCCGTTTTGATATGATCTATGGTAGTTCTTATTAACTTCGCTTAATATTTATTGGGCATTACACCTTTCATCCATATGCCTCGCCTGAATAAAAGCGTGAAAGGAGATAGCAATCATGAAGTTCAATACACTCATAGTAACAATCTTCATTTGCCTCTTCGTCCTGAATCCCGTGTCTGCCCAACAACGAGCCACCCCCTTCGAAGCGAAGAAGCTGGTGGAGCAAGCCGCCGCTTATGTTAAAGCAAATGGCGAGGAGAAAGCATTAAAGGAATTTAGTAATGCGAATGGTAAATTTGTCAAGAATGAGTTGTATCTCCTTGGGTACGACCTCAATGAAGCTTTGAAGGATGATCTATATATCTTTGTCTATGATCTGAAAGGAGTCATGTTGGCTAATCCAAAGGCTCCGAAACTCGTCGGCAAGAATCTCTATAATGAGCCGGACAGCAAGGGAAAGCTCTTTAGGAAGGAGATCGTTGATCTCACAAACAGCCGGGGATCGGGATGGGTGGACTATACGTATATGAATCCAGCGATCAAGCAGGAAGAGAACAAGATCACCTACTGCCAAAAGGTGGGTAATCTGATCGTCTGCTGCGGTGCCTACCTGCCATAACATATACAGGCGGTCTATTTGCCTGGCAGATCTATCGGAGAGCCATCATCCCTTCTTATAGAGGGGAGACATATTTCTCAGGAAGTCCACGCTTTTCCTGAGGGACGCGAACGCCTTGTCGATATCTTCCATCGTATTGTCAATGCCATAAGAAAATACAAGCGTCCCCTGCGCCGTCGCGTGATCGATGCCGGTTGCGATTAAGACATGGGATGTTCTGAGAGAGCCCGAAGCGCATGCGGAGCGGGTGGAGATGCTTACTCCTTCCTCGTCAAGCATCATCATCATAGACTCACCTTCGATGTACTCCACAGAGAAAGACACAAGACCCGGCAAACTCTCTTCAGGGTGCCCGTTGATAACTATCTTATCAATGGTACCCAGATGGTTCATGACTGCTTTCTTCAATTTCAACAGGTGCTCAGTCCGCTGAGGCATTTCAATGCGGGCAAGTTCCGCTGCTTTGCCCATCCCGACGACACCCATCATATTAGGGGTCCCCGCCCTCCGGTTACTCTCCTGTATCCCGCCATCGATAAGCGGCAGTATCTTCACTTTCTCACTTATATAGAGCGCCCCGATACCCGGTGGTCCGTAGAACTGGTTGGCAGCGATGCTCATCAGGTCAATACCCATCTCTTTAACATCTATCGGTATGTTGCCACAGGACACCACTGCATCCGTGTGAAAGATCACTTTTCGTGCCTTCGCGATCCTCCCTATTTCGGCAATAGGCTCAATCGTACCGATCTCATTGTTGGCGTGCATGATTGAAATAAGGATCGTATCTTCTCTGATCGCCTCCTCCACATCTGAGGGGTTGACCAGGCCATACTTGTCTACGGAGACTGAAGTCACGTTGTAACCCATTTGGGAGAGCATCCGGAGAGGTCTTGCAACCGACTGATGTTCAATATTCGACGTGATGATGTGCTTCCCCTTCTTGGCCTTTGCAAATGCTACACCTTTTATGGCGTGGTTATTTGCTTCTGTTCCGCAGGAAGTAAATACGATCTCCTGCGGATCTGCATTGATGAGCTGGGCGACCTTGGCGCGTGCGTCCTCCAGGGTCTCCATGGCCGCATCTCCGATGCTGTGCTGGCTCACGGGGTTACCAAAACCGTCCTTCTGTATATAATCGATGATAGCTTCTCTAACCTGAGGATGGAGCGGATTGCCGGAAATATGATCCAGATAGATTACCTTCATTCTTTCTCTGCTCCTTTCACGATAGGAAAATCAGAATGCTGCAGCGTGGGCTTTCCACAATGCGTGCAGAGTGGAGTAGGTTCCGGTAATCCGGTGTCGCAGTACGGGCAGTAACATTTTCCTTCCCTTTCGCCGATGTGCTCTACTTTTTCGCCTTCTTTGGTCTCCCTGACTTTGCCGTCTTTGTGCTCATAGTAATCCATGATGGCTTTATGCAAAGCATCCGCCCCCAAGTTTGAACAGTGGAGCTTGTTCTTCGGAAGGCCGCCAAGTTCTTTTGCGACAGACTCTTTGGTAATCGCCAGGGCCTCTTCCAAAGTCTTTCCTTTTGCCATTTCAGTCACCATGCTGGAGACAGCAATAGCCGCCCCGCAGCCGAATGTGTTGAATTTTATGTCATCAATGCGGTTATCCTTAACTTTAAGAGTAATCGTCATCATATCGCCGCATATCGGATTCCCTACTTCGCCCGTACCATCAGGGTTTTCAATCTTGCCAACATTCCGAGGCTTCTTAAAATGGTCCATTACTACTTCCGAATATTGCATGACTACCTCCTTTGACTCAGCTTTATGAATATAAATATAACGCATTTTGTCAGTTTTACAAGTAGTTTAAGTGTGCGAATTGAAGGTGGCGCCATTTTTGGCCTTGTTTTCAGTTGTGGATATTGACAAAAATTGGATGGGAATGCAGAATGAAACAAGCATCTTAAATTTTCTCGATATTTAAGAGAAGGGGTAAATAAACATGCTAAAAAGGATGTATCTGCTTTTATTTATTCTTCTTGTTATGTTGACTTTTGCATCAATCGCGTATTCGCAAACGCAGAAGAATACTGTAAGACTCCCCAGTGGTGAGTTAATTTGTGATCTCAATGGTGAGTGGAACACATTATATGAACCTTATGGACCAATGGAACACTTTGGAAAGATTAAGAGCATGATAAAAATAACACAGCAGGGTAACATGTTTGTCGGGAAATCGTTAATATCAACCGGGTTTACACCGGCAGGCACCGAAAAGATACGAGGTGAATTAGACAAAAATGTGATTAAGAAAGCTCAGTTGACTCGACCTGATAAGGATTGGTCAGATGGTAAAGCAGAAATGAGCGAGGACTGCAAAAAGATATCAATCGATGATAATGACGGTCTAAGAATGATCCTTGAAAGGAAATAAATACTGTTGACGAATAGATATATGGGTAATGACTGACTGCACTATCCTCGCATGCAATATCATAATAAAAAATAATTTGTAAAAGGACGAAGTAGACTAATACATGAAAAATTACTGGGAAGAACGATTCCTCACCGAAGGCAAAATCTGGGGTGATTCGTCAAGCAAGACAGTTCTCTATGCCAGGGATTTATTCAAAAATCATCAAGTCCGAAACATCCTTGTCCCAGGCGCCGGTTATGGCCGTAATGCCGGATACCTTGAAGCTGAAGGCTTTGAGGTCACTGGAATCGAGATCTCTGAAACAGCATTAATAACGGCAAGACAAAGCAATCAAACAATTATCTATTATCAAGGTTCAGTATTGGAAATGCCGTTTGCCAACCTTTTTTATGATGCCATCTATTGTTTTAATGTACTGCATTTGTTCAGAGAGAGAGATCGGCGAATTTTTATCGAGAAATGCTTTAATCAGCTTAAGGTGAATGGCGTCGTTTTTTTCATCGTTTTCTCAGAGCAAGAATCGAGTTTCGGAAAGGGCAATTGTGTCGAAGTCAATACTTATGAAAGTAAACCTGGCCGGCCGGTACATTATTTCACCGAATCCGATTTAAAAGAACACTTCAAGCAATTTGAAGTTATTGAAACCGGGTTGATGGAAGACCCGGAAAACCATGGTTCTGAAGGCCCGCATACCCATTTGGTCCGTTACATTTTTGCACAAAAGAGAACTGTCTTTGAACTTGACGATAATGAATATAAATGGCGGAAAAGATGTATTCACCGTACCTAAGGCGCAGGCCTTCTTCACAATCTCTTTGCTTTATTCTTGTAAGAGTTTATTTCCTTTGATCGGTTCAAGAGTATCAATTATTGACGTTAAAATAATAATGTAATAGAAGCTATAGTGCAATAAAATGAAATTAGACGGATATAATATTTAGAAAAAGAAAATGGCTGAAACTGTAAGGGGGAGCCGCGGGATGAAACGGAAAACTAATGACCAGAAGTCTGGTACAAGGCTTAAAAAAGATTTCAAGAAGTGGCATACTGATATCTACAGCTCTCAGAAAGAGCGCAAGGCCCATTTTAAGACCCTCTCGGGCATTCCCATACAGCCGCTTTACACACCTCTCGACACAGCAAATATCGACTATCTCAAAGACCTGGGATTCCCCGGTTGCGAACCGTATATCCGCGGCGTTCACCCAAACATGTACAGGGGAAGGGTGTGGACGCATCGACAACTCGCTGGTTTTGGTCCGCCTGAAGAGACGAATAACCGGTATAAATTTCTCCTCCAACAGGGGGCAACGGGGATCAACGGCGTCTTTGATTACCCGACACTGCGCGGCTATGACAGCGATGATCCGGAGGTGCATGCCGACGTAGGCCGCGGCGGCGTTGCCATCGACATGATTGAAGACATGCGAGTCTTGTTTGACGGGATCGCGATCGACAAAGTCAGCGTTTCCTTGGTCACATGCCAACCTATCTGTAATATTTCGATCCAGTCGATGTATTTTGCCAACGCTCAGCAAAAAGGGTTGTCCCTGAATGCATTGACGGGAACGAGCCAGAACGACTTCCTGATGGAGACAGCCATTACAACTGCCCCGAGCGTCCTACCCCCCAAGGCCTCCTTCAAGTTGAGCTGTGATGCCATCGAATTCTGCACACAACATGTACCACGGTGGAATCCCATCAGCTTTGCCGGCTACAATTACCGGGAAGCCGGATGCACAGCGCCCCAGGAAGTTGCGTTTGTCATCTCATGCGCCATTGCCTGTTGCGAGGAACTGATCCGGCGCGGCCTCGGTATTGACAGCTTCGCTCCCAGGCTCAGCTATTTCTTCTCAGCGCACAATGATCTCTTTGAGGAAGTCGCCAAGTACCGGGCCGCGAGAAGGGTCTATCGCCGGATCATGAAGGCGCGGTTCGGCGCAACTGATCCTCGCTCCCTGATGTTCCGGTTTCACGTGCAAACAGCCGGTGTAGCTCTTACTGCACAGCAGCCTTTGAACAACATTGCCAGGGCAGCCTACCACGCCCTTTCTGCCGTACTGGGTGGAGCCCAGTCTGTGCATGTTGACGCTTACGATGAGGCGCTGTGCACACCCACGGAGCTTTCGTCATTAACGGCGCTGCGCACGCAGCAGATCCTGCAGATGGAAACGGGCGTCACCAATACGGTGGATCCGTTATGCGGATCATACTTTGTGGAATCTCTGACCAATAAGATGGAGGCCGAGGTCGAAAGAATCATCTCGGAGATCGATAACATGGGCGGCATCGTCAAGTCAGTAGAGAAGGGATGGATCCATAATGAAATAGCGTCTGCCGCTTATCAGTACCAGATTGACATTGAATCCGGCGAGATGCCCATTGTCGGGGTAAATTGTTTTAAGATCGAAGATGAAGTTCTTCCCATAGAGCTTTTCAAGGGCCCTGAAACACTGCTTATCCAGCAGGAGAAACTGAAAAGGAACAGAAAAGACCGAAATTCCGCGGAAGCTGTAAAGGCCCTCGACGCTGTTACGCGCTGCTGCGAGCGGGATGAAAACCTTATGGAGGTCGTTGTAGACGCCGTAAAGACGCGCGTTACGGAGGGAGAAATATCAAAGACTCTGAAGGCGTTTTACGGGATATGGCACCCGCCCCTCTTCTAAATACTGAGTACATTTTTCAGGAGAACACACGATGAGCAAAAGAAAAAGGATTCTTATCGCCCGCCTCGGCATGGATGCCCACTGGAGGGGCAGCGTCGTGGTGGCGAGGGCTTTGCGGGATGCGGGGATGGAGGTAATCTATATAGGCAATCAGATGCCTGAAGGAATCGTAAAAACCGCCATTCAGGAGAGTGTCGACATTATCGGGTTAAGCTCCCTCTCCGGCAACCACATGATCCTGGCTCCGGAGGTCGTCCGGATCCTCAAGAGGGAGGGCGCGGACGATATAAAAGTAATCTTCGGCGGAACTTTACCACCCGATGATATTCCCCTGCTGAAGGCAGCCGGGATATCGGAGGTGTTCGGCCCGGGGACCTCCCTCAAAAAAATCATCGATTCCATCAACTCTCTGGACTGATTGATTTGGCACACACTGCCATAAAATCCAAACCATCATTCCATCGACCTGCGCTGAAATATGCGCATGCCTGACTTTCCTTCGCTATAAACTGATAAAAGTCGTTGTCAATTCTTTAATTCACGTATAAAATTATCAAACCATTCTGGAAATGGAATCAGAAGAGATATGAGCAAGGAACTTCCTTCCGGAACGGGAGAGCAGACTCAAAGGACGGAATTAAACTGTTTTTCCTGTTGCCATTTTTACATCACCTATGAGACCCAATTTCCCTATGGATGCCGAAAGGCGGGTTTTAAGTCGCGGCTGATGCCTTCGAAGATGATGTATGTATACTCCGGAATGGACTGCCAGTTATTTCTGGAAAAAGAGACCCTGCAAAAAACTAACCCTGTTTGATGGATAGAATTCAGAACAGGGATAAGCAAATCTGATTTGATTACGGAAGAGGCCGGCTATAGGATTGACCTATCATGATAACCAAACTTTCGAATAAGCTTGCAAAAATGCATGTCTCTTTCCGCCTGGCAATATCGACAATCCTCACGGTACTGCTTATCGGCACGGTAGCCGTAACGGGCATTCTTTCCTACGTGAACCTCACTAAGGATACCAAAGATCTCTCCGCACAGGTTCTCGATCAGACGTCCCTGCGCATAAGTTTCTGGGTAGGGGGTCTTCTCTACAAGGCCCACGATCAGAACGTAATGAACCGCTCCCTGCTGGGTACAATGAAACTGGATAAGGAAGGCCTTACAAGACTCGCCCATTACTGGCAGAAGGTTATGGAGGCACAGCCGTCATTCACCTTTCTTTCCGTAGACCTTGAGACTGACATCCTGCTTTCCATCGAGCGCATGCAGGATGGAGAGTTCACGATCCGTGAGGCTCACGTAGATAGAAAGAATCAGTCTATCGAACGTTTTGATTTCTGGCCCGCGGATTATCCGAAGCGAAAATTTTACGCCCGTGACAAGATCCAGATGACGTCACCGTCGAAGCGGCTATCCTGGTATATTAAGGCCAAAGAAGCGGGCCGCCCCGTATGGACAGATGCCCGCACAATTCGCCTGGGCGCGGAAGCGTTTCCGGGCATCACCTATGCCGCACCCTTCTATGCTAAAGATGGTAAACTGCTCGGGGTTACGACAATTGATTTCAACATCATTGCCATATCGGAATTTCTTGCCAAAAACAAGGTTGGCAAGGAAGGGTTCGCATTCATCATTGAAAAACCAGTCGACGGAGAACCCCGAGTGATCGCCTACCCAAAGCCGGAAATCCTGACCCGTGCCGTAACGGACAGCCGGGGACGCACTCAATATGAATTTGTTCCAACAGAAAAACTCAGCGATGACAGGGTCGTCCGATTCATGGAAAAGTTTTCTCAGAGCAGTCTCAAGCATCCCGGCGCCAGTCTGCGGACATTCGCTTTCGCCTCCGAAGGCACCGACTATTTTGGAAGTTATCATCTGATGACGGGCAAGGAGCTTCCCGTATGGACCATCGCCCTTGTCATTCCCCGCGACGAGATCATGGGGCCGGTCAGACGCAACAACAGGCAGACGCTCGGAATAGGGTTGGCCAGCTTTTTCGTGATCCTGATAGTGAGCGCGTGGATTTCCATACGCATCTCAAAGCCTCTGGGAGAAATCGCGCGTGAAACGGAGGCTATCGGCCAATTTGACCTGAAAGCCCAGGCCCTGGGGCACTCGGTATTCAAGGAAGTAGACCAGCTGATGGTGGCGACCCAAAATATGAAGTCAGGCCTGCGCTCTTTTCAGAAATACGTGCCTGCCGATATCGTACGTGAAATCCTCGCTTCGGGCCAAGAGACGGAGCTTGGCGGCCGCAGGGAAACGCTCACCATCTTCTTTTCCGATATCAAAGGTTTTACGTCTATCTCGGAAGTTCTTTCGCCGGAATCACTCGTAGAACAGATGGCCGAATATTTGGAGGCGATGAGCAACGAGATCCGGAAAAAACCGCCTGGCACAGTCGATAAGTTTATCGGAGACAGCATCATGGCCTTCTGGGGGGCTCCCACGCCCAACCCGGACCACGCACCATCGGCATGCCGAGCGGCGCTCCTCTGCCAGGAGAGATTGGGCCAATTGAGAGAGAAGTGGAAACAGGAAGGGAAACCGCTCTTCTTCCAGCGTATCGGTATATACACGGGAGAAGTGATTGTAGGCAACATAGGCAGTGAAACCCGGATGAACTACACAGTTATAGGCGACGCCGCGAATATAGCGAGTCGTCTTGAAGGCCTGAACAAGTATTATGGCACGCCGATCATCATCGGGCATAGTACTTGTGAACTGGTGAAAGAAGAATTTATTGTTCGTCCCCTAGACCTCGTATCAGTCGTGGGCAGCACGAAAGGCATCAAGATATATGAATTAGTTGGGGAGAAGAAGAATCCAGATAAACAAAAAGTCCAGGTCGCAGAACTTTGCGCAACCGGACTGGAACTATATTTAGGCAGGCAGTGGAATGAAGCAATGGATCATTATAAAAACGTCCTCGAATTGAGTCCCGGAGATCAAACTGCCACGATCATGCTTGAGCGCTGCAAGCTGTATCTTGAAAATCCGCCGCCTGATGATTGGACAGGTATCCACCGAATCGAAAGCAAGTGAGACCGCTGATCATCAATTTCGTCCTCTTTTTCCCTGTAAATCAGCAACCCGACAACTGGCTCCTGCACTTCCTGGGAAGGTCAGCAGGAAATTCGTCATTGTGAATCATTTCATTATGCGGTAACTTATAGTTGTGTGGATTGGCATTGTTCTTAAGATAGCCTAAAATCTCACGTAACGTTATCCCCATCAGGTGGTATGAAAAAAATAGTACGAACGGTAATTTGCTTTATTCTTCTCTTTGGGGCTTTCCCGGCGCACGCTGCAGATACCGGTTCATCCTCCACATACGCATTTTCTGATCAGGAACTCGACAATCTCCTCGCACCCATCGCCCTCTACCCTGACCCTCTGCTGGCCGTGATATTACCTGCATCAACGTATCCGGAGGAAATTGCCGATGCAGACGCGTGGATGAAAAGAGGCGCGACGGTATCGGGCATTGACGCACAGAGTTGGGATGCATCTGTCAAGGCAATTGCCTACTATCCGGATGTTCTTGAAATGATGGCCGGGGATTTGGACTGGGTTGCCAATCTCGGGGATGCCTTTCTTAACCAGCCGGAAGATGTGACTAGCGCGATCCAACGGCTGAGGTGGGAGGCCAGAAACGACGGCAATCTGGAGAGCAATGATAAACAGCAAGTCATTATCGATGGGGACGACATCGAGATAATCCCGGCTCAACCAGAGTATATGTACGTTCCACAGTATGACCCTTCCGTTGTGTATGAAGAAGGTTGGGCACCGGGATCGCCGCCCTTCATCACCTACGGTTTTGGTCTGGCAATCGGGGGCTGGTTGAGCATGGACTTTGACTGGCGCCACCGCCAC
>Ga0335071_10001638_pt1 | contig 24113 bp, 26 predicted proteins | sample Lox_Sample_15_FD_206724 | JGI IMG/M metagenome (GOLD analysis project Ga0335071, IMG submission 206724) | Soil microbial communities from Loxahatchee National Wildlife Refuge, Florida, United States - Lox_Sample_1.5 | ecosystem: Environmental > Terrestrial > Soil > Wetlands | place: USA... | reverse complement strand
GTTCGCGGCGAGAAGCTGTTGCACGCCGAGCCATTGTTCGACGGTCTCGCCGATCCCGTGGCAGAGAAGGATGGCTGCAGGTGCAGGCCCCGGCACCGGCTCAACAAACACCGCCTCGAGGTTGCTCGCATCACTCGCGATGGTCAGGCGCGAAACCTTTTCGAGGCTTCCCTCTGGGCGGCGGCCCGATTCAACCCAGCCCATGACGCGATCGCGAAGGACTAAAAACCGGCCAATCCAACTGATGGCGATGGTGAACGAGACCCGGTGCGCGCGGTTCGGCGGACCTTTTTCGAAATTCGGGTGTGACGCGGCCGGATCTGCGGCCCTGCGCATATGCTGCTCCGCTTCCATTGTCACCCCACCGGCGCGATCAGGTACTGCTCCAATTTGCCGCCTGGGTAGGTGTAAGTAGTCAGTTGGATTTTCCGCGCGGGATATACGATTTCGAAGGCTCGGAAGATCATGCCGCCACGGAGGCTCTCGCGGGTTTGGCGAAGGCTCAGTGGCTCGCCGAGAGGGCCAAGGCTGGATTGGAAGTCGGCGATGGCTTCGGGCGTGAAATAGTCGCTCAGGTTGGGGGCCAGCAGCGAGCGGTCGATGCGGCCATGCTGCAGGCCGCGATAGATGTCCAGGGCCTGCTGTTCGGCCGGCTCGAGCGGAATCGCGGCGACCAGGGGGACAGCCATTCTGGCGATGATGCCGGCAGCGCCCACCGCGTCCTGGTTGGTGAGCACGGCTACGGCTGCGCCATCGTCGATGAGCACCTCATTATCTGAAACGAAGCCCGAAACTTCGCCGCTATGGCCGATCGTGCGATGGCCGTTGACATCGCGGACATCTACCCCCAGACCGTAGTGCGTGCCCTGCCCGTTCTTGAGCTTGATCTCAGTGAACATTTCCTTGTAGCTCTCCGGCTTCAGCACCGATTGTGCGATCAGGCTTTCGTCCCAGAGCGCCAGGTCGTGAGCCGTCATGGCGAGTTCGCCCGCGGCGTACATCCAACTGCTGCCCTCATCGGGCGCGACGCGCAATGGTCCGAGCGCGTGCCGGTAATATCCGGCCGGGTCGGGCGGTGAAAGCTTGGTCTGGTCGAAGTTCCATACCGACTTCATGCCCAGCGGGCGGAAGATGTGTTGCTGGAGAAATTCGAAGTATGGCTGGCCGCTGACCACCTCGACTATGCGGCCGGCCAAGACAAAGTTGGTGTTGGAGTATTGCCACTGTGTGCCGGGCTCGAAATCAAGGGGCTTCTTGGCCCACGTGTCGAGGATCTGCTGCGCAGTGGTGGGCTTGAGCATCGGCGTCATCAAGTAGTCTTCGGGCCAGTAGTCCTGATAGCCGGAGGTATGGGAGAGGATCTGCTGGATGGTCACTTCGCTTCCGCGGGTAAGGTCGGGGATGTACTTCCCGACGGGATCGTCAATGCTCAGCTTGCCTTGCTCTTGCAGCAGCAAAATCGCCGTCGCAGTAAATTGCTTGGAGATCGATCCGATGGAGTACCGCATGTCGGGCGTGGCGGGAACTGCGGGCGCCGAATCCGTGGCCAGTCGCGCGCTGCCGTATGCGTGTGTATAAACGACCTTGCCGTGCTGAACAACCGCGACGGATGCCGAAGGCACGCCAGTCTGCGCCAACACCTGAGTTGCAATGTGGTCGATGCGGTCGCGAAGGCCGGGGTCGATTGTATCCACGGTTTGCGAAGGGCAGCCAACGCCAGCAGTCAGAAAAATGGCTGCGCAGAATAATCTAAGCGTCTGTTTCATAGGTTCCCTCTCCCTTGCGGCGAAGTTCGCGTCCGGAATATCCGGCAGGCACCAACTTAGCAGACCGGGGTGTTGCTGTAGGCTGGGCAAGGGCAGGATCGCGCCGGCGAGAGGCGCGCGTGACAGAAAATGAGAGCGGCGGGATAGCAATGAAAAAACTGATTGAAGGGCACAGCCGCTTTCTCGCGGAAATATTCCCTGGACGGAAAGATCGATTCCGGCTGTTGGCCGATTCGCAGGCGCCGGAGTATCTCTTCATTACCTGCGCCGACTCGCGCGTGCTGCCGGATCTCATCCTGGGAACGGAGCCGGGCGATCTGTTCATCGCGCGCAGTATCGGCAATGTCGTTCCGGTGGCAAGCCAGGATGTGGATGGAGTGACGGCGACCATCGAGTACGCGGTCCAGGCTCTCAGAGTGCGTCACGTGATCATCTGTGGCCACTCCGATTGCGGCGCCATGAAGGCCGCGCTCAGCCCTCACAAGCTCAGCGATCTCCCCAAGGCGCGGCGGTGGCTCGACCACGTGCAGGGCGCGTTTGCCCACCGACAGCCACTGAATCCGCTCGACGGGACCCATGTGGAACTGGCCTCGCTCATCCGCGGCAACGTCGTAGCCCAGCTTGAGAATCTTCGCCTGCAGCCTGCCGTGCAGCGCGCCATGGCCGAAGGCCGGCTCGACGTGCATGGTTGGTACTACGACATCCTGACCGGGCAGATTGAAAGGTACGACGAGAAGCAGAAGAAGTTTCTGCCGCTCGCCAGCATCGTCTAATTCGCAATGTGCGCTTCAGTGGCGGCGATCGTTGATTCAGGCGGCGCGCGCGCTGCCGGTGTGGTCACGGGCGGCTTTCACAAAATCGTGCGACTCCGCGATGTGCAACGCCTGTGATGCCAGCAGATCGAGAACCGGTGTCGGCAAATTGGCATGGATAGCGCTGCTATAAGCTTCGCGGGCGGCGTCTTCACCCTGCTCTGCTGTCGTCAGCAGACTGTGGTCGCCGGCGTCGTGCCCGTGCAAGCGCAGTTTTGCCAGGGTGCGTTGCGCAGGACCGGGCGCCGTCTCGCCTTCGCGCAGGTTCCCCACGCCTTCCTGATTCAATACTGATTCCAGCTCCCCGCGAAATTCAGCGCGCTTCAATGATTCAGTGAGAAAGAATCGCTTCAGATCCTGATCCTCGAGCTTTTCGCCAATCTCAACGAGAGCTTCCTGGCTATCGATGAGGCTCTGAATGAGGGAATAGATGGCTCGGCCGGACTGTTCCACTTCATAAGAAGAATGCTGCATAGATATGTGACTCCTGGGGAAAACACTTCAACTCTTTGGCGGCGAACGCGGCCCCCGATTCGCTCGCAAAGCCAAATTGTGCCGATTGTGGAACCGACCTTCGATCAGCGACAGCGAAATGACTGAAAAGCGCTACACGGGAATTTCTGCCGTGGCACCCCTGACTCTCCAGACAAACCACCTTTGCAACTCTTCGTCGCTGTTACAGTTCGACGCTCTGCGACCCGGGAGGGTTGCTTAGCGTGAGGGAAGCGGAGGAAACCCTGTGTCTGCCGCGTCAGGCCGTGGCCGCCATCCGCGTGAGCGTCAGTGCGCGCCGGGAGACGGGGCGCCATGCTTACGCGGCTTACGGAAGAGCCACGTTGCGGCTGCGCAGATCAGGGCCAGCACCGCGGTCCAGCGAAAAACGTCGACATAAGCGCGCATCGCCGCCTGCTGCTGCATCAGCCCGTAAATAAGCCCAAAGGAGCCGGGCCGCGCGCCTGCAGGGCCCATGCGATGGCCGAGGTAGTAGGCGATCGCAGCCGACTTCTGCTGGAGCACGGCGCCTGAGGGCGAGAGATTGGCGGCGAGGTAGGTCTGGTAGAGATCGGCGCGGCGGATGACTGCGGTGGTGGCCATGGCAATGCCAATAGACCCGCCGATGTTGCGCAGCATGTTGAAGAGGCCCGTGGCGTTGCCCATCTCGTTTCGCGAGATGGTGGAGGTGGCCAGTGTGGCCAGCGGCACGAAGACAAAGCTCAGGGCGAAACCGGTGAGCGTGATGGGAATCAGCAGCGTGTAAGGCCCGATATCGAGATCAACTGTGCCGAAGATAAAGGCGCAGACAGCGAAGCCGAGGAAGCCGAGGCAGAGGAGCTTGCGCGGATCGAATCGGGAATTCAGGATACCGATGATCGGCGAGCCGATAAACGAGCCGATGCCGCGCGGGCCCACGACCAGGCCTGCGGTGAAGGCGGTGTAGCCGAGGATCTCCTGATAGTAGAGGGGAAGAATCGCGATGGTGATGTAAATGCACATGCCGAGCATGGCAATCATGAACAAGCCGGTGCGGAAGTTGCGGTCCTTGATGACATGCAGATCGACGAGGCCTTTGGGATTGGCCCAGGAGCGCCAAAGCCATCCGATGAGTGCGATCACCAGAGCCGCGACCGCCCATCGCACCCAGGTCGCGCCGAACCAGTCGTCTTCCTGGCCTTTGTCGAGGACGATCTGCAGGCAACCGGTCCACACAATGAGCAGGCCGAAGCCTATGTTGTCGAAGGGGCCGACCTTGGCGTTCTTGATGTAGGGCGGGTCGTGGACGAAGCGGGTGATCATGATGACTGCAAGGATGCCGATGGGGATGTTGATGTAGAAGGCGTAGCGCCAGCTCCACGTGTCGGTGAGCCAGCCGCCGAGCGTGGGACCGAGAACGGGAGCGACAACAATCCCGAGGCCGTAAGCAGCCATGGCCTTGGAACGGTCTTTGAGCGAAAAGCTCTCCAGCAGGATGGATTGCGAGAGGGGCTGTAGCGCGCCGCCGCCCGCACCCTGCATCACTCGAGCCAGGATGATGGCAGCCAGCGATGGGGCCGCACCGCAAAAGAATGAGGCCACGGTGAAGAGGATGACGCAGGTGACGAGAAAACGCTTGCGCCCGAAACGGCGGGCAAACCAGTTTGAGGCGGGCAGGATGACCGCATTGGCAACGAGGTAGCTGGTGAGCACCCATGTGGCCTCGGAGTTCGAGGCGGAGAGCGAACCGGCGATATAAGGCAGCGCCACCGACGCGATGGCGGTGTCGAGCACCTCCATAAACGTCGGCAGCATCACCGAAGCCGTCACCATCCACGGGTTGACGCCTTGAGTGAGCGGATAGCGAGCTTGAGCGGCCGGGGTTGTCATTCGCGGTTGGACCCTTTGAGGGTACCCGATAGCGGACGATGCGGCCAGTGACCGGAGCCACGCTTCTTTGCTCTCGGGTTCCTGCGGTCGCTTGACATGCGGAGGCACTCCCTTGATGCTGTACAGTTCCGGCTTTTTGTGGCATCGGGTCCTTGGAGAGGAGTCCAGGTATTGCGGGTTCGCGTTTTCTATCACGACAAATGCTTCGACGGTGCTTGCTCGGCCTCGCTGTTCACGCGCTTCCATCGCGAATGCATAGCCGCGGGAGCGAATTACGAGTATCACGGGCTGGTGCATCGCGCAGGCGCGCTGTTCGACGAGAGCGAGTTCACCGGCGACGAGAATGCCATCGTCGATTTCAAGTATTCGGCTTCGCCGCGCATCACCTGGTGGTTCGATCATCACCAGTCGGCCTTCCTCACCGAGCAGGACCGTGAGAACTTTGTCGCCTGCCAGCACGACCCAGTGTGCGCTGCGCACAAGTTTTTCGATCCCAGCTACACGTCGTGCACCAGCTTTTTGGCGCACATCGCGTCGACTCGTTACGGATTCAACGCTACGCCGGTTGCCGAGCTGATTCGCTGGGCCGACATCGTGGACGGTGCGAAATATGAGAGCCCCGAGGCGGCCGTCGAGATGGCTGCCCCGGCAATGAAGCTGACGCTGATCATCGAGGCGACCCAGGATCCCGCATTCATTCCGCGCCTGATTCCGCTGCTCACCGAGATGCCCCTCGACGAGATCCTGAAGCAGCCGTTCGTCGCGCCGCTGCTGACGCCGCTACTTGAGCGGCATCAGGAGGCGCTGGAACTGATCCGCAGCCGCGCCGAGGAACGCGGCGGGGTGACCTTTTTCGACATCACCGACCATCCGCTCGAAGGCTTCAACAAATTCATCCCGTATTACCTGTTTCCAGACGCGACTTATTCGATTGGGCTGTCGAAATCCAGCTTCCGCACCAAGGTGGCCGTGGGATCGAATCCCTGGACAAAGATGGACCCGGCAAAGATGGTGAACCTGGCCAGGATCTGCGAGCGCTACGGTGGAGGCGGGCATGCCCGCGTGGGCGCCATCAGCTTCCCGCCGGATAAAGAGGCCGAGGCGCGCAAGGCCGCGCAGGAGATCGTTGCGGAGCTGCGGGCGGCGCAGCGAGTCGGCGAGTCAGCAAGTTAGCCGGCGGGCGTTTTCTAACAATGAGCGAATACTTGTTTGCCTACGGAACGTTGCAGCCGGGGTGCGCGCCGGCGAGCATGGCGGCGATTGTCGCGGGGCTGCGACGGGTAGGCGAGGGATTTGTCCGTGGCGTGCTGTACGACCTCGGCGGATATCCGGGCGCGGTGCCTGATGCGGACGCGGAAAGCCGGATTTTTGGCACGGTGATGGAATTGCCCGATGATGCTGAGTCGCTGCGGGGCCTGGATGAATACGAAGGCTTCGATCCGAAGGATCCCAAGGCGAGCGAGTTTGTACGCGAGCGGCTGAATGTGGAGCGGGCTGAGGGCGGCGCGATGGAGTGCTGGTTCTATCGGTACAACGGGCTTGTCAGCGCGACTCAGGTCATCGCGAGTGGGGTTTGGCGGAAGAGCCGTGAATAGTGATCAGGGGTCAGGCTGCTAAGGGCTAAGGGCTTTTCTCACAACCCCAGCTCCCCCGCTCGCTTCTTCATCGCCTCAATGCAGAATCCAATATGCTCGTCGAGATCGACGCCAAGCTCTTGCGCTCCCTTAACGATGTCTTCGCGATGAACCGCCCGGGCGAAGGCTTTGTCCTTCATCTTTTTCTTGACGCTCGCAACTTCCACGTCCGCGATTGCCTTCGTTGGTTTCACCAGCGCACACGCCGTCAAGAACCCGGCGAGTTCGTCACAGGCAAAGAGGACGTTGGCAAGGTGCGAGACGCGGGGCACGCCGGAATACTCAGCATGGCCCAGAATGGCTGTCCGCATCTCCTCGGGCCAGCCCTGCCGCTCCAGCTCGCTCACGCCGACGAAGGGATGCTCTTCGGCAGTCGGATGGCGCTCGTAGTCGAAGTCGTGCAAGAGAGCTGTTGTCGAATAAAGATTGACGAGCGCGGACCGTGCTTCGCCTTCCAGCCCAAGCCGTCCAGCCTCCTGCTCGCCGTAGGCAGCAACGCAAGCCTCCACGGCCAGAGCGTGCTTGCGCAGGCTTTCGCTCTGGGTCCACTTGGTCAGCAGGCTCCACGCCTGCTCGCGTCCATGTCCGGTGTCGCTTCCGGTCATTTCTTCGCCCCTCTCCACTGCTCCCTCGTTCCCTCGACCCCTTGTCCGTGCCTCTATGTTTACTCTTATGGTTCGCGAATTTCGGGGTTTTTAGGGTTTTGCCCGGTAATTCCTCCTCTTGTCTCGAAACTTCTACTTGACAATTATGGTTCCATCGATGAAAGTAGCACCATTCGCGGTGCAATTGTGCATCCGGAGGGCTACAGCTCTGGCGCCTCCGCGTATTTGCCGATGGCTACATCTCTTGTCAGCGTGGAAACACGCGAAGTGGTGCGGTGCGAATACTGCAGATTGATGCAGTATAGGACCAGCAACTCTCTTTGCAGAAAATGCCGCAGGCCCCTCGACATCGAGGAGCCAGCGCTCTTAACCCCTCAGTTGGTAACCAGCCAGCCGGTACCCGACAGCGCGGATGCAGGGCTGCAGGTCGCCGGACAGGTTCGGGAGATGCGTCGCATCCGCCATCTGAGCCAGCGGCAGCTGGCGGGACGGATGCAGGTGCCGCGCACCTACATCTCAAAGATCGAAAATGGCAAGGCGATTCCCACACTGGGTTCGCTGGAGAGGCTGGCGACAGCGCTGGGCGTGGAAGTCCGCCAACTGGTGCGCGACGCCCGCAGCCGGCGCGACGAGGAAGTCTCTTCCATTCTCAGCGATCCTTTCCTGGCCGAAGTTGCTTCGTTACTGCCTCACCTGGATTCGCTGCACCGGACGTTATTCTTTGGCGCTGTCCGCGATGCCGCGGTCGGCCGGCGGCGGACGGCTTAGCAGGTCCTCTGTATCCCATCCTTTCCTCGTAGGCCGGCGCAATTTCGATGCGCCGGCCGCAGCCTTTCCATCCCCGCGCACCGTGGACGTGTGCCCCCATCCGGTTGCGATTGCAGGATTCCTGGAAATGCTATAGGTTCGAGAGTGTGACTTCCGGGTTCCGGTCCGCTGGCTTGTCCATCTCTTGCGGGAGTCGTTCATGCGGCCCTTCCAGCGGCTCTCCGACAAAGGCTGCGGCAGGTGACGTGCCGCCGGTGCCAGCGATAGAAGCCGTGCATAAAGATTCGAGGCGAGCCCTTGCAACCCTCTCCCACCTTGCGTATCGATGAGTTGACCGCGGAAGAACGCGCCGTGTATGCGACGTTGAAGCTTGAGTCGCTGCCGAAGCATGTAGCCATCATCATGGATGGCAACGGCCGCTGGGCCGGGCGCCGCTCGCTGAAGCGGTTTCTGGGCCACCAGCAGGGCGCCAAGGCCGTACAGTTCATCACTGAAACGGCGGCGCGCATCGGCCTGCCCTGGCTCACTCTCTACGCTTTCTCGCTCGAGAACAATCTCCGCCGGCCCCGAACCGAGGTCGGTTTCCTCATGCGCCTGCTTAAGACCTATCTCGACGACAACATCCAGCGCATGATGAACAACAACATCCGAATGCACTATATCGGGCGCACCCACGAGCTTCCGCCCGACGTGCAGGAGAAGATGCGCGAAGTGGAAGACATCACCTCGCGCAACACCGGCACTACGCTCACCCTGGCTCTCAATTACGGCGGCCGCTCCGAGTTGGTCGACGCTTTTCGTGGGCTGGCTACGGAACTCCAGGACAAACAACTGAGTGCTGAGCGCATCACCGAGCACGACATCCATCGCCATCTCTACACGGCATCCATGCCCGATCCCGATCTGCTCATTCGCACTTCGGGCGAGCTGCGCATCTCCAATTTCCTGCTGTGGCAGATCGCCTACACCGAGATCTTCATCACTGAACGCTACTGGCCAGATTTCCGCGGCATTCATCTGCTGGAAGCCATCGCCGACTTCCAGCGCCGGGAGCGCCGCTACGGCGGCATCGGTGAAGATGGCGGCGAACTGGCAGAGAACCCCGAACCGATCCATATCGCAGCAAGCCGCTGATCCTGCCCGGGAATCGCCGATCCCTGTATCCTTCGTTCCATGATTCAGACCCTCGCGATCTGCGGCTACAGGTCAATCAGGAATCTTGTGCTGCCCTTGGGTCGGTTAAACCTGGTCACCGGCCCAAACGGAACCGGAAAATCGAATCTCTATCGCGCGCTGCGCCTGCTGGCCGACGCGGCGCTGAATACCGTAGTGGCTTCACTGGCGCGCGAGGGCGGCCTGCCCTCAACCCTCTGGGCCGGGCCTGAAGAGATCGGCCGCAGGGTTCGCCAGGGCGAGTTCGAGCCCGAGCCCATCGTGCAGCAAAAGTCGGTCAGTCTAAAACTGGGATTTGCAGGCGAGTCCTACAGCTACTGCATCGACCTTGGATATCCGCCGCCGGCGCAGGCTGCTTTCCCGCTCGATCCGGTGATCAAGCGCGAGTGTATCTGGAACGGCGCTTTCTACCGCAGGGCCTCTGTGCTCGTCGACCGCCGCAATCGCGTGGTTCTCATTCCGCCGGAGGCCAAGGATGAGGACCCGACCATCCTGACCAAAGACTTGAGTTCGACTGACAGCATGCTCGCCGCCATCGCCGATCCGCAACGCGCTCCGGAGATGCTGGCGGTCCGCGAATCGATCCGCGGCTGGAGATTCTATGAGGGCTTCCGCAGCGATCAGGCGTCGCCCGCCCGCATCCCTCAGATCGGAACCATCACCCCTGTTCTCGCCAACGACGGCTCAGATGTTGCTGCGGCTTTGGAGACGATCGTTCAGTTTGGCGATCGAGATGCTCTCGAGCGCACTGTAAACGATGCCTTCCCGGGTAGCCGCATTCAGATCGAAATTCAGGCGGGACGGTTTGAGCTGCAACTCCGGCAGCACGGCCTTCTTCGGGCGCTTTCCGCGGCGGAACTGTCAGACGGCACGTTGCGTTTTCTGCTCTGGACCGCCGCCCTGCTCACGCCTCGCCCCCCGGAGCTGATGGTGCTGAATGAGCCGGAGACTAGTTTGCATCCCGACCTGCTCCCTGCGCTGGCGCGACTGATTACCTTTGCCTCGAAGCGAGCTCAGATTATCGTGGTTTCACATTCCGACCTCCTGATTCGCGCTCTCGGTGCGACTGATGGATGCCGGCGCATCCATCTCGAAAAGTCGTTTGGTGAAACCACCTCATCGGGGACAACAATTTTCAACACTCCGCGATGGCAGTGGCCACCCCGGTAAATACCTGGCGCAACAATCCGCGAAATCTTTCGTAATCGGCTCCATCGCCTGGGGCGGTGTATCCTCATCCCTGGATGAAGCGTGTACTGACGGCCGCTGTTCTGATTCCGATCGTCCTGGTTCTGGTTTTCCTGGGGCCCCGGTGGCAATGGCTCTTCACCCTGGCCGTGACCGCCGTCGCCGTGCTCGCAGCATGGGAGTACATGGCCCTGACGGAACGATGTGGCGCCAGTCCGCCCCGCATTCCGGTCGTCATCGCCCTGTTGCTTTTGTTCGCGGTCAATTTTCAGTGGCCTGAAGATACCCCCGCGGTCTTCGGTCTCCTCGGTCTCGGCATCCTGGTCTATTGCACATTCTTTCGCGCGGTCGCAGGGGTAATGGCCGATGCGGCTGCGTCGATCTTCTGCCTTCTCTACACCGGGCTCACCCTCATCGCCGTTCCCACGCTTCGCACGCAGCCCAACGGGGCTTCCCTGGTGACGCTCCTGCTTTGCGTGGTCTGGGCCGGAGACTCCGCTGCGTTTTTCGTTGGCCGGGCATGGGGCCGGCACAAGCTGGCTCCCAAGCTGAGCCCCGGCAAGAGCTGGGAGGGCGCAATAGGTTCCGTCGTCGGAAGCCTGTTGGTAGCGGCGGCCCTGCTGTACCTGGCCGGCCTCGAGCAGCGATCCGATCTGCTGGCCACCGTGCTGCAGAAGTGGGACCTGGCGCCACTGACCTATCCCGACGAGCAATGGTATTGGCTGGTGCTGGCCATCGTAGTAAATGTCGCTGGGCAGGTCGGTGACCTGGCTGAGTCGGCGCTGAAACGCTCGGCCAACGTGAAAGACTCAGGCAGCATTGTGCCGGGCCACGGCGGCGTACTGGATCGCATCGACGCGCTGCTGGTGGCCGCGCCGGTCATGTGGTACGCCCAGGTGATTCATCAGAGGTTTTAGAAGCAGCTTTCTAGCTCCTGGCTCTTAGCTCTAAGCTCTAAGCTCTAAACGGTGCGACGGCGCCTCGTCCTCCGGTGCCACCGACTGGGATGCATGGGCGCCAAATGTGAAATCCTGTCTCTTGGGATCCAACAGCGAGAGTCTGGAAAGCTAGGAGCTAGAGGCTGCATTGAAATGTCTCGCCATCCTCGGTTCCACCGGCTCCATCGGGCAAAGCACCCTATCCATCGTTGAGCAGTTTCCGGAGCGCTACTCGGTAGCTGCACTCGCCGCCGGCCGCAATCTGGACGAAGCCTTTGCTCAGGCGGTTCGCTGGCGCCCGCGTGTCGTCTCCATGGCCACCGAAGAACTCGCCGGCGAGCTGGCGGTCCGCCTTCGCCAGGCCGGCGTCACCGGAACCGAAACCGTGCATGGGACGGCGGGCACGATTGTCTGCGCCTCGCTGCCCGAAGCGGACTTTGTCGTCTCGGCCATCGTGGGCGTGGCGGGCCTTGAAGCGACGCACGCCGCGATCCTGGCCGGCAAACCGGTTGGCCTGGCCAACAAAGAGTGCATGGTGGCTGCCGGCGAGATCCTCACCGATGCGGCGCGGCGATACAAAGTGCCGCTCCTGCCCATCGACAGCGAGCACAACGCTGTCCACCAGTGCCTGCGCGTGGGCGCGCACAGCGAAGTTAAATTCATCTGGCTCACGGCTTCAGGCGGGCCATTCCGGCAGCTTCCGCTCGATCAGTTCGCAGACATCACACCCGAGCAAGCCCTCAAGCATCCCACCTGGGTCATGGGGCGCCGCATCACCATCGATTCCGCAACTATGCTCAACAAGGGCCTGGAGGTCATCGAAGCCTGCCGGCTCTTTGACGTCAGCCCCAGCCAGGTGCGTGTGATCATCCACCCGCAATCGACCGTGCATTCGATGGTGGAATACGTAGACGGGTCGATCCTTGCGCAGATCTCCGTCACCGACATGCGGCTGCCCATTCTCTATGCGCTGGCCTTTCCCGAGCGCCCGGCCTCTTCCCTCACCTTCGATCTCGCCGAATTGCGGCACCTGGACTTCGAGCCGCCTGATTTCGCGCGGTTTCCGTGCCTGCGCCTGGCATTTGAGGCCGCGGAAACGGGCGGGGCCCACTGCATTGCCCTGAATGCCGCCGACGAGGTAGCTGTCGAGGCCTTTCTCGATCGCCGTATACCGTTTAGCGGCATCCCGCGTACAATTGAACGAGTGCTGGCTTCAACGCCGAAGGCCCACCCCGCGACCATCGCCGAGGTGCTGGCTACCGACCTGGAAGCACGGGAACGGGCCCGGACGATGCTCGTATAAAACTGCCGAGCGACGCTTCCCTTGGCCGCGCTCAGCCGAAGGAAATACCCCCTATCTATGCACGAATTCCTGGTTTCAGCAGCTGCCTTTATCGTCCTCGTCGGCGTCATGGTCGTCGTCCACGAATTTGGCCACTTCCTGGTGGCCAAGCTGTGCCGGGTACGCGTTGAAGCGTTCTCCTTCGGGTTCGGACCCCGCCTCTTTGGCTTCAAGATCGGCGACACCGACTACAAGGTGTGCCTGCTGCCGCTGGGCGGCTTCGTGAAGATGACGGGCGAAAGCCCCGAGCAGAATCTGGAGGTTTCCGGCGGCCAGGCGGTCGATCTCTCGAACGATCCCGGTGCATTCACATCGCATCCCCGCTGGCAGCGTATGCTCATCGGCGTAGCTGGCCCGGTTGCCAACTTTGTTCTCACCCTCGCTTTGATGCTCTTCTATTACTCCTTCATCAACGAGGTTCCTGCGGTCACGGTGAAGACCACCGCCGTGGAATGGGTCATCCCCGGCTCCAGCGCCGCGAATGCCGGCCTCGAGACGGGCGACGTCATCACGCGATTCGACGGCGTCAATAATCCCGACTGGGAACTGATCGACGATCACGCGCGCCTCAATGCTAATCAGTCTGTGCCGACCACGGTAGCCCGCGGCGGACAAACGGTCGAACTGCGCCTTCCCATCCCGGCCAGCGCCAAGACCGATAATTTCGACTTCAGCGACATGGGCATCCTGCCCGAGTTTCTTCCCGGCCCCATTTCTGTAGCCGAGGTCCAGCCGGGAATGCCGGCAGCGCAGGCCGGCTTGCAGAGTGGTGATGCTATTGAGTCTGTCGACGGCCACGCATTCCACACCGTCAACACGCTGCTGGCTTATATGCAGGTCGGGCAGGGCAAGCCGATCAGTCTCGCGGTCCTGCGCAAGGGTGCGACCGTCACCGTGATCGCTGCGCCTGCCAAGCTCGATACCCAATGGAAATTGGGATTCGCCGCAGTGCCCACTCCCATTCGCGACGAGCCGCTTTCGCTGCCATCGGCGTGGACCAAGTCGGCGGCATTCTTCAGGAATAACGCGCTGCTGGTCGGCGAGGTATTGCAGCGTCTGTTTACGCATCGCCTGTCGGTCTCGCAGTTGATGGGCCCTGTCGGCATTGCGCGCGCAGCGGGCGAAGCCGCCGAGATGAACGGCTACTTCCCCAAGTTCGGGCTGGCTGCCGAAATCAGCCTGCAACTCGGCATCCTCAACCTGCTGCCCTTCCCCATTCTCGATGGCGGTATGATTCTGCTGCTGCTCATCGAAAGCGCCCTGCGCCACGACATCAGTCTGGCCATCAAGGAACGCATCTACCAGGCTGCCTTCGTCGTGCTCACCGCCTTCTTCGTCTTCGTCCTGTTCAACGATGTCAGCAGGCTGGGGTTGTTCTCGCATTTCAAGCCGTAAAATCAGGGGTCAAGGATCAGGTTTCAGGGTTCAGAAGCCATTGCACGGCCGCACGGACTCGTACTCCCTGACATCTGACACCTGATCCCAGGAGAGTTATGCCTGTCTCTACCGAAGTACGCGTGCGTTACGCCGAGACCGACCAGATGGGCATCGTGTATTACGCCAACTATCTGGTCTGGTTTGAGCTGGGCCGCGTCGAGGTACTTCGTGCCGTGGGCCTGTCGTACAAGGTGCTCGAAACAGAGCACAAGTGCATTCTGCCTGTGGTCGAGGCCACTTGCCGCTACCGCTCACCTGCGCGCTACGACGACGAGATCGCGATTGAAACGCGGCCGGCGATGCTGCGCGGTTCGGTGCTGAAGTTTGCCTACCGTATCCTGCGCAAGGCGCATGGCGGCGAGGAGCCTACGCTCTTAGCCGAGGGCGAAACGGTGCACGTGGTCTGTGACGATCTGTTGCAGCGGAAACTCCTGCCGGCGAAGTACGTCGAGGCGATCCGCAAGCTGATGGCGGAGGAGTAGCTTCTTCCGGCTAGATGACCTGCATTACACGCGATACGCGCTTCGGCGAGGGTTTCGCGGGTGCTCACGCCCGGCGGTGATCCCCAGCACAGCTTCCGCGAGTTATCTTCCCCGACCCTTGGTGCAAATGTCTGTTGTTCGCTCCTGAACAACCGTCCACCATGTAGGGAAGAGTGAATTCGTGTCCGCCCATCCGGCCCCGGGTTCACACCGAAAGGGAAAGATGATCGATCGCAAGGAGTTCATGAAGGGTTGCGGCGCCGCTATTTGTGCAGCCGGGTTGAGCTGCGCTGCAAAGGCCGACCAGTCTCGCTCTCAGAGCCAGGCGGAATGCCAGCTCGAAGAGGACCGGTTGCATGACAGCGAGGGCAAGCTGGACAGAGGGCAGACGCGCTTCGCCGGCTTTATCGAATCCCTCGAGAATCGGTTCGACGAGCAGGAGCGCAAGCAACTGTTCAACGGGTTTGGCAGGCACTGCGCGCAAACCTACCGCGCCAGCCTCCTCGACCACTACAAGGGAGACATCCGCGGTTTTCTCGATGAAGGGCTGCGAGGCTGGATGGCCGAGGCCAGCTATGACGAAGCTGCCGGCACCATTCGCGTCGTCGACAAATCTCCCACCTGCACCTGCCCGCTGGTCAAGATGGGCACAACCCCACCCAGCTTCTGCGACTGCACCTTGGGATGGCAGCAGGAAGCCTATTCCACCATTCTCGGGCGGCCGGTCCGCGCAGAGCTTGAGGAATCGCTGTTACGCGGCGGCAAGCGCTGCGTTTTCCGCATTACGGTGGTCTGAAAGGATCCTGCTCATCGCATCACACCAATTGCAAACCCATCCAGGCCCTTCACGCCCACGGTTTGCAATGCGGTCGCGGAAAGGCGCGGATTTTTGGCCATCTTGCGCAACATGCGCCGCGTACCACAAATATCGGGCTCAGTGCTTTTTGCGTCGATGACTGTTCCGTGGCGTGCCACGTTGTCGACGACGATCACCGTGCCTGGCCGCGAGAGCTTGATCGCCCACTCCAGATAGCGCGGGTTGTTCTCCTTGTCGGCGTCGATGAAGATGAAATCGAACGGGCCCTCGCCCTCGGCTTTGAGCTTGGGTAGCGTAGCCAGAGCCGGCCCCAGGTGGATGTCGACACGGCTCAACATGCGCGCGCGGCGCAGGTTGCCGCATGCAATTTCAGCATGACGCGGCTCGAACTCTAGCGTCACGATGCGCCCGCCTTTGGGCAGCGCACGGGCCATGCAGATCGTTGAGTAGCCGCCCAGAGTTCCGATCTCAAGTACTCGCCTGGCCTGAGTGATGCGCACCAGCAATTCCAGAAACCTTCCCTGCACAGGCGAGACGTCGATGGCCGGCAGGCCAGCTTTCCGGTTGGCTCGAATCGCCGCATCAAGCGCTGCGTCGGGGGGCGCGAACAGCCCGGCAAAGTATTTGTCGACGGCGGTCCAGAGCGATTGAGAGTGTTTTTTCATTGGGGAAGCCGACAGCCTAGAGCTGCCTGTCGTTGGTTGCGCTGCAGCTACCGGCTACAGGCCAAGAGCTGCCGGCTCATTTCTCCCGGGCCACTACAAAGTCGGGCACCCATAGCAGCGCGCGCTTGAAGTCGCAGTCGGGGAACGCGATCAGTGCCTGGCGCGACTGCTCGGCATAGCGGTCGGCCGCAGCCATGGCATACTCCACTGAGCCGTAGCGGACGAGAATCTCGCGAATCTGTTGCCGGCTCACGTTCTCGAAGCTACGATCGTCGAGAACCCGGTGAATGGCTTTGCGGTCGGCTGCAGTGCCGTGGTCCGCGGCATGAATCACGGCCAGGGTCGCCTTACCCTCACGTAGATCGCTGGCTACCGGTTTGCCCAGAACCTCCTCGGTGGCCGTCAGGTCGAGTACGTCGTCGACAATCTGGAAGGCGAGGCCCACGGCGCGGCCGTACGCGGCGAGGCTCAATTCCTCGGCTTCAGTAGCCTGGGCCAGCACTGCACCCAGGCGCATGGAAGTGGAAAAAAGGCAGGCCGTCTTGCGAAAGATCAGGTCATAGTACTCAGCTTCTGAGACCATCTTGCCCAGCTTTTGAATCTGCAGCAACTCACCCTCGACCATCTGCTGGGTGAGGCTAATGAGCAGATCGAGCACGCGCAGATTGCGTTCCTCGAGCGCCACCTTGAAGGCCTGCATGTAGAGCCAATCGCCGGCCAGAACGCATTTTTCATTACCCCAGGTGGTGTTGGCTGAGGGCCGCCCGCGGCGCACGTCGGCGCCGTCGATAATGTCGTCGTGAACCAGGGTCGCGGTGTGCAGCATCTCCACCACCGCGCCCAGCCGGATGGCGCCAGGTTCCGCGTAGCCAAGCAGGTGCGCTGAGAGCAGTAGCAGTGATGGGCGAATCCGCTTGCCGCCACCTTCGCGCAGGTATTCGGCGATCTCGGTGATGGTGCTGACGCTCGACGCGGCGTCGCGGCCCAGCTCCTGCTCGACTGCCACGAGGTCCTCCCGCAGCAGTTCGAAGACCTCCTTGGCCGTGGCTATCGTCAGTGTGCTCAAAGTTCTCCGATTTTATAGCACTTGCCGGGGGAATGGCGATTCCTCAAGAAGGCCTGCCAGCCTCAGGCTCAAATCTCCGCAATGGCCGCAATGGATAGCTTCATCCCGGGGATCCGCACGGGCAGCTTCGCGCCTTGCCGGGCGGGCGGGTTGGCGGGAAACCACTTCGCCCATTCCTCGTTCATTCCGGCGAAGTCTGTTTCTTCAAGCAGGATGACCGTGGCACTCACCACCCGCTCGAGTGAAGTGCCTGCCGCTTTGAGGATCGCTGACACATTCTTCAAGCACTGTCTGGTCTGCTCCTGGATCGTGTCTCCGACAATCTCCCCGCTTACCGGATCGTGTGGTCCCGTGCCTGAGACGAAGACGAGACCTGCCGCACGCACAGCCTGGCTATATGTCGGAGGCGGGAGTGGAGCGCCAACGGTTCGAACAATGTCACTTGCCACAAGCCCCTCCTGCGAACGATGCCCTCGTGTGCGGCGACCTAGAGCGTGCGGTAATTCGTGAACTGGAGATCCAGGCCCATGTCCTTGCCGCGCAACATGGCGATGATCTCCTGCAGGGTATCGCGATCCTTGCTTGAAATTCGCACCGTGTCGCCCTGGATGCTGGCCTGCGCTTTCTTCTTCGAGTCTTTGATGAGGCGCACAATCTCCTTGGCCTTCTCGACTGGAATACCCTGCTGCAGGCTGATCTTCTGGCGCACGCTTTGGCCTGCGGCCGGTTCGACCTTGCCGTAAGTCAGGTTCTTGAGAGAAACGCCGCGCCTGACAAGTTTCTGCGCCAGGATATCTTTCACGGCCTCAAGCTTGTACTCATTCGCCGAGGCAAGTTGAATCGCGTCGTTGCCCTCGATGTTGACCTCGGAGTGCGTGTCCTTGAGATCGAATCGCTGGCGGATCTCCTTCAAAGCCTGGTCGATGGCATTGCGAACTTCCTGCATGTCCACCTTGCTGACAATGTCGAACGAGTTGTCCTGAGCCATGATTTTGTCCTCAACCTGGCGATGCCGGAGGTTCCGACCGCTCCAGGCGCGGCCCGGCCGCTACTCTTCTAGTTTCCCACGCCGTCTGGCAGATGAAAAAGCCGGTTGAAATTTTTCGTCGTCGCGGCTGCGATTTCGTCTGCTTCCCTGCCCATCGCCTCGGCAAGCGTCTGTGCCGTGCGCACAACAAAGGCGGGCTCGTTGCGTTTGCCTCGGTCAGGCGCCGGTGCCAGCCAAGGCGCATCGGTCTCGATCAGGATGCCATCGAGCGGCATCCGCGCGGCCACATCGCGCAGCGGCTGGGCTTTGGGATAGGTCAGGTTCCCCGCGAACGACACGAGGAAACCCATCTCCAGCGACCGCCGCGCCTGCTCCCATCCGCCGCCGAAGCAGTGCATGATGCCGCCAAGGCCTGTTCTCCCGCGGACCTCGTCCAAAACCAGAAAAAGATCGTCCCAAGCGTCGGCCGATTCATTGGTCCCCCGGCAATGAATCAGGACCGGCCGCTTCCGAGCCACCGCGATCTCGAGCTGACGGATCAGACCCCGGCGCTGCACGTCGCGCGGCGCGCCTTCATGGTAGTAGTCGAGGCCGATCTCGCCGCATGCGATCACTTCAGGTTCGGAGAGCAGCGAGTCGAGTTTGCCGAACGCGGCCTCATCCGCCTCCGTCGTGCTATGCGGATAGATTCCAGCGCTGGCGTAGAGACGAGGAAGCCCAGGCCGGCCATTGAATTCCCGGCATAGATCACGCGCCTGGTGCATCTCCGATGGTCGTTCGCCAATGCCAATCGAGAGCACCACGCCCACGCCCGCTGCCTGCGCCCGCGCGAGCATCGTCTCGCGGTCATCTGCATAACGTGGGCTGTCGAGATGAGCATGCGAATCTACGAACAAAGAGGACCTTCCAGGTGCGAACTCTACAGTATTCCAGTGTAGTTGAGGCGAAGACGGTGCGAGATTCGGCGGCCCACCCCAGAGACACATCTCGATTCGACTACCATCGGTATCAGGTGGCCCAAAAACCCAAACTCGGCCAGAACTTTCTCGTCGACGAACAGGCGGCTCACAGGATCGTCGCCGCATTGGGCGATTTGGCCGGCCACACGGTGGTGGAAATCGGGGCCGGCCGCGGCGCGATTACCGGGCTGCTCGCGAAGCGGGCGGGACGGGTTCTGGCCATCGAGCTGGATCATGCGCTCGCCGAAAACCTTCGTTCGCGGTTCGCGCCCGAACACGTCGCCGTCGTCGAGCGGGACATCATGGCATTCGACTTTGCCGCGGCAGAAGCGGATGCCGGCGGCCCGTTGCGCGTCGTGGGCAATCTGCCCTACTACATCACGTCGCCCATTATTCTCAGGCTCGCTGCCAGCCATACAGCGCTCGATCTGGCAGTGCTCATGGTGCAGCGCGAAGTCGCCGACCGGGTCACCGCCCAGCCGGGATCGCGCGATTATGGCCTGCTCAGCGCTACCGTGCAGCTGTACGGGGCGGCCGAGCCTCTCTTCACCCTGCCGCCTGCGGCGTTTACGCCCGCTCCCAAGGTCCACTCCACGGTTTTTCGCTGGCGTTTCGCGCCCAGGCTTGCCGAACTCGCCGTAGACGAAACCGGCTTCCTGCGCTTTCTGCGACAGGCGTTTGCACAGAAACGCAAAACCCTAGGCAACAACCTGCGCGCCGCCGGGCTGTCACCGGCAGCTGCCGCATCCGCCCTTGCCCAGGCAGGGATCGATCCCAGGACGCGCGCGGAGGCCCTGCCATTGGAGACGCTGGCCGCGCTGTGGCGAGGAGTGAATCGCGAGAGTACTGGTTTCCCGGGGTGATCCACCTTCCCGTCACCTATCAAGGCGCGTAAGCTATCAGAGAGCCCTGAAGGGTCATTTCCTCTCTCGATGCCGCAACCGCAGGCTTGCGGCAAGAGTCTAATTTTCAAGAGCTCTATGAATCCGGTTCTCGAAGCCCGCCGCAGCACATTTGACCAGACGCTGGTGAGCGCCCGCCAGACCATGATGTTCAGCGAGATCCTCAAGCTCGCGATGGACAGCTTCCGCGCCAGCAAAACCCGCTTCCTGCTCACCGCGCTCGGCATGGTCATTGGCACTGCGTCGGTCATCCTTGTGGTAACCATCGGCATGACCGGCAAGGAGTATATCCTCGGGCTGCTGCAGAAAATCGGCACCAACTCAGTCGAACTCGAGTATGCCGGCGGTGGCGCCTCGGCGGCCGAACGCGTCCGCTACACCGACTTCCTGACCAGCGACGACGAGAAGGCCGTCGACCAGCAGGTTCCCGGCATCATGTATTCCTCGCCCATCCTCGAAATGCACAACCGCATAAGCTTTGGCGGCGGCATTCAAAAGGATACGGTAGTGCTCGGCGTCAGTCCCCAATACCAGAACATCCGCAATCTGATCGTGACCTCGGGACGGTTTTTCGACGACACCGACGAGTCCGCCCACATCAAGTGTGCCGATGTTACACAGGATTTTGCCAAGGAGCGCTATGGCAGCGACGATGCCGCAGTGGGCCAGACCTTTGAAATCCTCGGCATTCCGTTCACCATCATCGGCGTCGTCAAAGAGAGCATGGATGACTATGGCCAGTCGGAGCTTGCCGACGAATCGGTCATTGTTCCCTATTCCGTCGCGCGTTATTTCACAGGGACTGAGCGTGTCAACGACATTTACTTTTCCATGCAAAGCATGGACGAGGTACCCGAAGCCGCCCGCCAGATCAAAGCCGTGGTGCAGCGCCGCCACCACCCTAACTCCGTCTACAAGACTCAGACACTCAAGGATCTGCTGACCACCGCGGCGGAAGTGGCCGATGCGCTGACAGCGGTGCTGGTCCTGGTGGCTACCGTCACCCTGGCGGTGGGAGGCGTGGGCATCATGAATATCATGCTCGCCAACGTCCGTTCGCGCATTCGCGAGATCGGCATCCGCAAGGCGCTGGGCGCAACCTATCGCGAGATCAAGTTACAGTTCCTCACCGAAGCTGTCCTCATCTCCCTTGCCGGAGGCATTGTCGGGAGTCTGGTCGGGCTCATGCTCCCGCTTTCTATCCGCCTCTTTTCAGGGTACGACTTCCCGGTGTCCTGGCTCTCGGTCGTCATCGCACTGACCGCCGCAACATTCGTAGGTGTAGTCTTCGGCACCGTACCCGCCACGCGGGCGGCGCAGATGAATCCCGTGGATGCGCTGAAGTATGAGTGAGCAGGAGAACGCCACTGCCCCGCCGGGCCAGAAAGAACCGCCAGGCCCGAACCTCAAACTCCTCTACAGCCTCATCGCCCTGGCCCTGGCCGCGGCCATTGCCATCGCCGGCCTGATCGTGCTGCCCTTCTACCGGCACCGCTGATCGCGTTGCCGTGGAGCGTCGGCTAGACATTTCTGCCGGCATCTTGACAAGTTTTCAGTTCTGGGTTACTTTGCAATGTAAAGTGAGCGCGCAATGAATGACCTCAACAAAGCGATCGGTGACATCAGCAGCATTCGTATGCAGCTGGCCCGCAGCACCGAGTTTCGCGGCTACGGTCCCGCGACCCTCGCCCTTACAGGGTTGTTTGCCATCGCAGCCGGAGCCATCCAGGCGCACTGGCTGCCCGACCCGGCTAACCACATTGCCGTCTACCTCGGGATCTGGATCTCGACCGCGCTGGTCTCGGCCGCATTGATCGGGGCGCAGATGCTGGCGCGCACGCACCGCATTCACTCCGGCCTTGCCGACGAGATGATCCGCATGGCGGTCGAGCAGTTCCTGCCCTCAGCGGTCGCCGGCGCGCTTCTCACCTTCGTCATTCTGTTCTTCGTTCCCGGAGTTTTGTGGATGTTGCCGGGCCTATGGCTGGTTACCTTCAGCCTCGGCGTCTTCTCTTCGTGCCGGTTCCTGCCCCGGCCCATGCTCGCCGCAGGCGTGTGGTACCTGGCCACAGGATTGGGCTGCATCGCACTGGCCGGCAATCGCGCCCTTTCGCCGTGGACCATGGCAGTCGCCTACGGCGTCGGCCAGCTGCTGGTAGCGGGAGTCCTGTTTTTCAATACAACGGAGACGGAAAATGAGAGCTAAGACACCGGCGAGCGAAGACCGCGGAAGCGAAGGCCGTTTTGCTTACGAAGGCCTTGATCGCGTCATCCACGAGCGCGCTCGCCTTAGCGTTCTGACCTCGCTCCTCACCAACCCCAAAGGCGTGAGCTTCGGCGATCTCAAGCAGTTCTGCTCGCTGACCGACGGCAACCTGAGCCGCCATCTCCAGGTGCTGGAACGGGAGGGGATGGTCGAGATCGTCAAGGGAATCGACCGCAATCGGCCGCTGACAGTTTGCCGCATCACGACGGCGGGTCGCAAGCGCTATCTCGAATACCTCGGAACTCTTGAACAGGTCGTTCGCGACGCGGCCAGGGGCAGCAAGCATGAAGCCGGCACAAATTTAATGCGCGATTTGACGCCGTCGCGGGCCTGAAAAAAATTTGGCCCGTGACTTTGCGTTGCAAAGCCGTAGGCATCTAAGGAATCTGGAACATGAAGAATCGCAGCAAAGAGCGAATCCACGTGGCCATCATCATGGATGGCAATGGCCGCTGGGCGTCGCGGCGGGGTTTGCCGCGCGTGGCGGGCCATCGTGCCGGCGTCAGCTCCGCGCGGCGCGCGGTTGAGCACGCCCCCGACCTCGGCATTGGCTGCCTCACTCTCTATGCATTCTCTTCCGACAACTGGCGCCGCCCGCCGTACGAAGTGGAGAGAATCTTCTGGCTCCTGCGCGCATTTCTCCGGCTCGAAACTCGGCGAATGATCGAGCAGGGGGTGCGCCTGGAAGTGATTGGCCGCCGCGACCGGCTGGCCCAGCCCGCACTGCTCGCCATCGAGAAGGCGGAGCGCGCCACTGCGGCGGGAAATCGCCTGCATCTGCGCGTGGCTATCGACTATTCCTCGCGCGAGTCCATCATCCGCGCCGCGGCGGGCGCGCTAGCCGCTCTAGGGCCGGATCTCGCGCGGTCGACAGAACGGCTCCGTTCGCATCTGTGTCAGGAGCTCACCGCAGGCAGCGGCGAAGTCGATTTGCTCATCCGCACGGGCGGTGAGAAGCGGCTCTCGGATTTCTTGCTGTGGGAATGCGCTTACGCCGAACTGCTGTTCACCGATCGCATGTGGCCCGACTTCAACGATGCCGACCTCGAAGCGGCCGTAGATGAGTTCAACCGCCGCGAGCGCCGCTTTGGCGGAGTGCCGGCTGCCGGGTCGGCGGACAGTCTGGCGGCGACGGCATAAAAAATTTGGCGATTAACTTTGCATTGCAAAGTTAATCGCATGGAGGAAACAAATGGGCAGTCTTTCAGCTTTGCAGACGGCGATTCAGGCACGATCCAGGTCGCGGTCGATGGGAGTCAAACTCATCGTGGTGTGCGGCCTCGCACTGCTCATGACCATTCCTGGGCTATTTGTGCTTGCTCTCGTCAGCGACCGCCAAAACCGCGCCCAGCAAGTTACGCGGGACATCAGCAACAACGTCGGAGGTCAGCAGACCTTCCTTGGGCCGACGCTCGTGGTTCCCTACGATACTCCTTCACAGTCACCGATCGAGACGGCCAGGCACGACACCTATCTGGTATTTCCGGCGCAGGCTTCCGCCGTCGTGAAGGCTGCTACTGAAGAACGCCACCGTTCTCTATTTCGCGTTCCTGTCTTCCATGCCGATCTGAAGCTCGACGCCACATTCGACTTAACTGGAGTGCCGGCTGCCGCTCGTCAGGGAGCAACACTCGATTGGAGTCGCGCTGAGATCGTAGTAGGCGTGAGCGATGCGCGAGGCGCGATCGCCGACGCACTCGCGACGATCGACGGAAAAACACGGACGATGGCTCCTGCGGAGACATCGGAGCGCATTGCCATCGGCAGCAACCAAGGTCAGCCGCTCAACCTCACGCTGTTCGGGGCCGATGCTGGAGGGATCGCCAAGCCGGGAGCGCAGTTCAGTGTGACGTCGACGCTGCGCTTTTCCGGGGCCCAGCGAATTGCTGTCCTCGCATTCGGAAGGACGACACACCTCGCCATGCAGGGCGACTGGCCAAACCC
>Ga0335071_10001635_pt1 | contig 24133 bp, 25 predicted proteins | sample Lox_Sample_15_FD_206724 | JGI IMG/M metagenome (GOLD analysis project Ga0335071, IMG submission 206724) | Soil microbial communities from Loxahatchee National Wildlife Refuge, Florida, United States - Lox_Sample_1.5 | ecosystem: Environmental > Terrestrial > Soil > Wetlands | place: USA... | reverse complement strand
TGCACCCTGGCATGGCCTTTTGAATATTCGACTTCAGGACATGTTCCCATTTGCGCCTGACCGGGTCAGATTTTAAGAATATTTCATCGTACCGCACGAGCCAGACCGTTTGGGTCTCCGCCGGTGCCTCATTTTTCGTAACGACCATTGAGAAGCTCCCATAAAAGAAGGAAAATGTCAATCTTCCCTTTTTTCCGTGATAGTGTCCTCGCTGTGGCAGACAACTCTTTTGTCTCTGACAGGTTTACCTGCATTCAATTACAGTATCGTATTGTGGCAATTCGTGCCGGTATCAGCTATTCAATGACCCTGATCTCGAATGTGCCGTCCATGCAGGAAACGGCAAAGTCCAGGAAACCATGCATGTTTTCGGACATCTCGTCACAGAGCGACTGGGAGACATAAATAATGATATGGGGCGAATATACCTCATTTTTTTTAAGTTCGAGATAGAGGTCTTTGAATACAACGAGTATTGTCCTGAAATTTACCCTCTTTATGATCCTGATGTGGCCGACTCCTTCTGAATCGATCAGGACCCGATAATTTTGTGTTTTCCTGAAAATATTACCGAAACTATCCATAATTCCTTCCTGAAAGGCCCTTTTTAGCCTGCCTGATTCAAATGGTATTTTATACAAGCCCGGGTAAAACCCGGTCGATCACTCCGGGTTTCCGAAAAGGATCATCCCTTCGGGGTCTCCGCAAACGACATCGAAATCAGCCTTGCATGAAAATTGTTCTTTCCCTGCCCTGCATTCGCGACTTTCATTGCAGTACCATCCAAACAACGTCCGGTTTCATTATTATTTTCCGAATGAGCCCCCCGATCCCTTTCATAACCTGCCTGGTGACATTACATGAACCGGCAACGGGCCATGAATTCACAATTGTGAATTAGATGATCGCCGGGATATAATCTGATAATAAGGCAAAAGATACCGCTTATTAACGATAGCTGGAGCTTATCGACATCTGCAGGGAAGGTGAATTTCTGAGCGTCCATTCAGTCATCGGAATTTTAATATTGCTTATGGGTTATCCGGGGACCGGGACGCTCAGGAAAGGACACCATGCATCAGATCAGCAATAGGGAAATGTTCATGAAATTTTTAGTGTTTCAAAGAACACTCCGTGAAATCTTAAATCTGTACTCAGCTCGGGGTGAAATGCAAGGGCCATGTGATTCCCCTGTTTCACCGCCACAATGCCTTCAGGGATCGTTGAAAGGACATCGACTCCATTCCCTGCCGATTCAATAACCGGGGCCCGAATAAAAATTCCGCCGTACGGGGTATCAAATCCTTTGACATCAAGCCCCCGCTCGAACGAGTTCCTTTGTCCTCCAAAAGCATTTCTGCGGGTGGATATATCGATCAGCCCGAGTGGTTCGAACCTGCTGTCATCGACAATTTTTTCTGACATCAGGACAAGACCGGCACAAGTGCCAAAAATACCCCCGCAAAAATCCTGGATTGCAGGTCTCATGTCATTCGCATCGATCAGCCTGCTGATCGTTTTCGATTCCCCTCCAGGGATGATAAGCCCTTCAAGGTCTGATATTTCTCTGGCACTGCATACTGCGGAAATGGTCGCATGGTCGTCAGGAAAGAGCTGTCCCCATGCATTACGGCATGTTGTAATATGTTCACTGACGTCCCCCTGGAGAGCAAGGCACCAAGGTTATGTACCACGGACCGATAACACCTCGTTTTCTTTGAGGAGGTGGACATCGAGACCTTTCATTGGCTCTCCGAGCCCACGGCTGGCTGTTGCTATTGCAGCAGGATCCCTAAAGTGATTTACCGCCTCAACAATTGCCCTGGCCATTCTCTGGGGGTCTGACGAGAGGAAGATCCCGGATCCGACAAAAACACCGTCAGCGCCAAGCTGCATCATAAGTGCCGCATCCGAAGGTGTTGCAATGCCACCGGCAGAGAAATTAACAACCGGAAGACGGCCCAGTTTTGCTGTCTCAATAACAAGCTCAGCCGGAGCCTCGATTTCACGTGCAACTCCGGTCAATTCCTGATCGGACAGGCCTTTAAGAGTCCTGATCGTTCCGCCGATCGCCCTCATGTGCCTCACTGCCTCGACGATGTTTCCTGTCCCCGCTTCTCCCTTCGTTCTAATCATTGCCGCACCTTCATGGATCCTCCGCAGGGCTTCTCCCAGGTCTCTTGCACCACAGACAAATGGAACCGTGAGACTGGTCTTATCAATATGGTATTCTTCGTCAGCAGGGGTCAGCACTTCGCTTTCGTCGATCATATCGACTCCGATAGATTCCAGTACCTGTGCCTCTACGAAATGCCCGATCCTGACCTTTCCCATCACCGGGATTGATACCGCAGAGATGATCTCGCTGACTTTTTCGGGATCGGCCATTCTCGCTACCCCTCCCGATTTACGGATTTCAGCCGGCACGCGTTCGAGGGCCATCACCGCTACGGCACCTGCGTTTTCAGCGATTACCGCCTGTTCCGCGTTCGTAACGTCCATGATCACACCGCCTTTTTGCATCGAGGCGAAACCCCGTTTCAGGAGCTCTGTGCCAAACCTGAGTTGTGTAAGATCCATTTGTTTTCACCAAATTCCGGTCCGTGAAAAAGGTTAGATATCGCATTTGGAGGTTTTTTTTCTGATGGAATATTGCTGTGCAACGTTCTCATGGACAGGACATTTTTTTTAATAAGATGGGGTTGATCGCTTTATAAATTTATTCACAATTGTGAACTTACAGAGGGGTTATTGGACCGGATTTTTTCAGGGACCGTCACGTCCGTCCCGGTGAAAACACCAAATGGCATAATTCAGGGAGATCCTATTCGGGTTCGCAGGTATCCCGGCATATTGAGGCAAGTTGTGCCACTGACTCAACCTATATGATATGCAGGTGCCTACATGAGTGTAGTTCACAATTGTGAACATGAGTTGCCTACGACCAAAACAAATACTGTCTCCACGGAATTGACCTTCGCTGGTACGCTCGTCAGTTCTACCAGAACGGCTCTTCCCTGGTTACCGGTTTGGAATAAGGAGAGAGACCTGCCCGGAGACAGTGGCGTAAGGGGATCGGGTGATTATTGTAGGTACGGTTATGGGTCCTGTCAGGGAGCATATTAGGACAAGCGCACCCACAGCTTCCGGAAACAGAAGACATCCGGATATTCCTTCAATAACCTTCAGGACGACCACTCCCCTCTGAAACAATTGGAATCCGGACAAAAACAAACGTCGGTAAAGTGCCGGATTCACCCAAAACCGGAGATATATTACTCACCTCATTCCAGCTGTGACAGTTGCCGGGGCGTGATACCGTCAGGTATACGGGGATCGTCCCGGCATCTCATCCCAATATATCGCGTAACTCTTCTGCGTTCCCGTTTTATAAAAAAAACCTCATAACGTTGTCTGGTTTGCCGGTGGCACTACGACTGAAGGAGGCGGGTATATCCAATGATTGAGATTTCAGCCGTTTTTATCAGTTTTATCATCGGTACCATCGCAGCACTTATAGGGATGGGGGGTGGGTTTCTCTTTGTCCCCTCTCTTTGGTTACTCTATAATCTCGATACCAGGGTTGCCATAGGGACCAGTCTCGCTATCATGGTATGTTCTTCAATTTCAGCCTCAGTCGTGTACTCGCAACAAAAGAAAATACACTATATCCTTGCTGTTGCACTGATCGTCCCTGCCATACTGTTCTCTGTATCTGGTTCGATCCTGGCGCGATCTGTCGATCCCAGGATTCTTGCCGCAGCATTCTCAATTGTCCTGATTGTCATCTCACTCCAGATGATGGTTACCCGGTTCCGTTTCGTATGTGTCCTGAATTATGGCCCGGGTATTACATGCCCGGTGGGAGAAGAACAAAAGATGGTTTTATGGTAAGAGTCCCCTATGTCCACCTTATTGCATGGGGTGCCCTTGGAGGTCTCCTAAGTGGCATTACCGGGGTAAGTGGCGGTGTCTGTTTCGTCCCGGCACTTGTTATTGCGGGCATCCCTGTGCATGCAGCGGTTGCAACCCATACAGTATCAGGACAGATATCTCCAGATTATGTTGTTCGCTATGGTGTCGGTGCAGCGGCAGGTGCCTTTATCGGGGCCTTGATTGCTCCACGGGTGAAAGGTAATAATATCCGGCAGATTTTTGGAATGGTGCTGATATTAGTTGCCCTTATTATGATTTACCAAAAAGTACTGATGGTTTGATGGAAATATTTTTTATGAAAATCCATGAATTACGAATGGTCGCGATTCGCTGCACTTTTTTAATCTTGGGCAATTTTTTTTAATTTCAAACCCGGGCTTCATCGATACTGCCCCTGATGTGATAAAACCCGGAAATCGCCGTATAGGAAGAACTAACCTCAAACAGATGCATATCAATCCAGGGGATGAGGCTGCTCGGCACCTAAAGACGGAAGTTTTGTCGGTTTTATCAGGACCTGCTCATTGGTATTACGTATTTTTTCGAGTATGATTTCTTTCCCTCTTTGAGTAATTGCAAAGACGGGGACGGTAATACCTGCCTGAAGAAGAGCCCTTGATCCCGCTATTTCACGAATATGCTTAGATGCGCAGCCTGTAATCAGATCCGCCGAATTTGTCAGCCGATCTGCTTCTTTTGGGGAAAGACCTGTAACATGCACAGCGAAAATCATCGCATCGGGGTAGGTCCCCCTGATAATCTCTGCGTCTCCCGGTGTCGCTATTGTGACCGCAATATCATTATAGCCCGATTGTTTTGCAAGGGCAACTCCTCCGGCCTGGTCGATGCGGGCCCGGCTGCGATCCAGCACTATACCGCCTCCCTGTTCGATCCGGTCCATCACCGATTGATAAGGGGTCGTCCTGAGGAGGCCTGACATCCTCCCGCCAACACCCTGGGCCATTTCAGGTTTCGTAACGATTACGGTTCCTGCTCCATCGCACGCAAGAACCGCGGCATCGATGGTGCCGGTCGACAGGCCAAAACTCAAAAGTTCAGAGGCCCCGAATCCCACAAACTCCCGGTTATTGAGCACCTGGCGGTCCGGAGTACACATCCCGAAGGTTTTAATCCTGTGCTCAATATTTGCTTTTACTACCTCTTTTTCAATTTCGGGAACTGGATACGCAAAACGTTTCGCGAGTGGGCACCCCGAAATCTGACTCTCTCCAACATCGACCACCCTGCCATTCCTGATAACAATCCGGCATCTTCCCATCGCTTCGATAACGTGCTCGTCTTTTTGATCTGGTAGCGACATCCTGTCTTCATCCTCATTTTGTGGGCCGTCCTGTATGCGGGGATCGGCAGTTATTATGTTTTATCAGAGATTCGACGATATCCAGATACGTAATCTGGCAATTATTGCCTGATATTCTCCAGAATAATGTCCGGGTACTGCAGGGGATCATTAACCAGAACTCCAGTCCTTCCAAACACCGGTCTGGAACCCGGAGAGTTCAACGAGGCCATCGGGCCATCTGAATACCGGTTTTTGTTGTGGATCTCAATCCTGAATTTTTTAAGACCCTGTTACCCGAGGGTTCCGCCGCAATCGATCTTTTCAAGCGTTTTGTCGAATCGGAAAAAAGCGTTGAAATAGCTTATACTTCAGGGTGATCTATTCTGCAGGAATTAGGAAAATCATATCGCAGAACGCCTGGAAAAAGAATCACTCAGGTTACCATGTTCTGTCAGATTCAATGAATCGGCTAAAAAATAATGGATCTTTTTCAGCTCCCGCCGCATCCTCCCCCACCCATGGTCGCTGCCATGCCTCCTGGATAGGAGAAGACGCTTCCGCTGCTGATGAGGGACGCATACGAAGAGAGTAACTGGTTTTCAGGTATGAAGGTCTGTCGGGCAGGGGTAGTCACGACGACATCCGGCTGCCACACGGCAATGACCGGTTTCCCGTAAGCATACGAAGCCAGGAATGCACCGGTCCCCGGGGATGAGTATTGCGAGACCCATGTCCCCTGCTGGTTTCCGGATTTTACTGCATTGCCGGGAGGAACAAGCGCCAGGCAACAGAATACGATCAGAATCAGGGCGAGAGATTGGGCTTTCATTATGGTCCTCAGGACTATATTCATTAGTTTTGAATATTTAAAAGCTCCAATCCGGACAAAATTGTTATGGGTTCACCCAAATACACCCTTCTCTCTGTTTCCGCGGTATAATGGAACCAAAATATTTAACGTCCATTCCCAAACGTTTCCCTGATCCCCATCCCGTTTCAGCAATATCCCACCATTTCAAAACATTTATCAAATCACAATTGTGATTTAATACGATGTACTCGCTGGCAATCTTTATCATTGTCATTTTTTCAATGTCAGTAATCGGGCTCCGATACCGGGTTCCCCCGTTTGTATTGCTGGTGGGTGGGGCAATCATCTATGGCGTAGCCGTGGGGGTCCCCGCAGAGACGCTGTTCGAAGAAATCCCCTCGGGACTGGCGGGAGTGTTCCTTCTCCTTGCCATTCCAATCCTCGCAGGCTCCGTGATGGCCAAATATATCGTTGAACAGGGGATGGTCCAGGACATGCTTTCCGATGTCAGGAAGCTTGTCAAAAGACCGGTTGTCCTTTCATCGGTATCGGGGTATGTTCTGGCACCTCCGACGACCTGTCCGGTCACGACATTCATGATGCTCGCGCCGGTCGTCGAACATCTCGCAGGTGAAGGGAAACGGCGTTCGATCCTCATCTATGCTCTGGCAATCGGAACCACTCTGGGGGCGGCATTTATCTATCCCACGCCGCAGAACTACCCGCTGTTCGATATCATCCATACTGATCTCTCGCCCGTCATTTTCGATCTGGTGGCGATACCATTTTCCATCGGTATCCTCGCAGCAACAATCTATTACTTCAGCAGGAGAGCGAAAAAAGAGGACCCCTCCGATGGCGGGATCTGTATTCCCGCCTGCACCGAAAGATTCCACTGGAGGGCCTGGGCACCGTTTATCGCAATTCTTGTCGCAATCCCGATCGGCTGGGAAATTCTCCACCTTCAGCATTTCGGTCTCGTCCAGTTCATCATGCTCGCAGGGATGATTACCGCCGTCATTGTTGCAAGACCTGAGGCGCGTCATTCCGGGTTCCTTATCGGGGCCAAACACGCCGGTGTAGTTATTTTCGACGTTTGCGGTGCCGGTGCTCTCGGGTACGTGATTACCCAGAGCACCTTCACGACCGATGCTTTGCACCTGGTAGGTAACGACCTCCCTCTCATGCTATTTCCCTTCATCCTGGCCGTACTCATTCAGACCGCCCAGGGCTCCAGGATCGTGACATCAGTAGTGACGGCGCAGATTATCGCTTCGAACGGCCTGCAAAGCGCATATAATCCGTTGGCTTTATACCTGATGATCATCGCCGGCGCCTGCATACTCTCGTTTGTAACCGATCCCCTGTTCTGGGTCCTTCACCGGATTACCAACGATGACGTAAAAACAGTATGTAAAAATTATACGGTCCCCCAGGTGATCATCGGCTTGGTGACCCTTGCATTCGCATTGGGCATTAATTTCCTGTTTCCTGCCGCATAACAGCAGAGTCCCCGGCGAAAATCAAGGATCTTCTTTTTTTGACCTGTTTCGACGATTTGATTTGGGAGAATACCCACAGGGACGCGATATTCGTTTATTTCCGGTTCTAAAAATCCCTTAATTAATCTCACCGTGTCACATTGGCGGTAGAGAGTTCCTGCTCTTCCCAAAATCAGGACAGCAAGGTCCAAGGTAGACCGGGGGATGAGTAAGCTAGCTGTCTAGTCGGTATCGCAAATCCAGGGCGACCGGTAGGGAGGGCATAACCACCTGGGGAATAAAACTAAACAATCTCATGCTATTCGGCTACGTTGAATTTTTCACTCCTCATTTTGCTATTTGCAACCGGTAGGGGTTTCACCCCTCCCAGCCCCACCCCTAGCGGGATAGCCAGAGGAAATGGTTATTCCGGGATCGGGACATTGCCAGATGGCGTATCATTTTATAATATTTCGCACAGTACTTATGAATTACCAACAGAAAGGAGAAAATAATGAAAGGAAAGTCAGTTCTCTTATTGAAAAGAAGCCTGTTTTTTGCCGGATTGATGGCAATTCTGGTTTTAATGAGCATGCCGGCGACAGCAGATGTCGTTCTTATATCAGCCAGAAACGAAGGGTCCACCACAGCGTTGTCTTCGGCTTTTCTTAATGGCTATAGTTCGTCAGGCATAACCCTGCCAAAGAGCCCTACCCTCGGAACTTCTTCATTTTCTTCATTACTATCTGGATACCAGACCTCGTTGCCATCCGGGACGGGGACCCCGGCTCTGCCAGGCACGGGGAGTAATTCGTTGACAATGGGGCTTATTTCCAGTGCATTGAGCAACTACAAGACATCTCCTACGACATTCAAAGATTATTCTTATATCGCTTCCTATATGCCGACCTGCTACGGCGTATGAGAAAATAGTACTCTTTTTATTGTTCATTTCACCGGTGTTACGAACCGGTTTTTTTTTATGATCGCATAGCGCACCGTTTTTAAGTCTCATCAGTTAAGTAAATACATTGGACCGTGATCATACCATGCCAGGGATTCACCACGACCCGCCGGCGCCGGGACATCCCTGGCGATTCGGGGACCGCCGGGCATTAACCCTCACATTGTTGGCCGTTTTGGTCGTAGTGAACACCATGGCTGCAAAATTTGCCGTATTTTCTTTTGGAATAGCGCCAGGCGTCTCCGCACTCTACATGGTGGTCGCACTGATGATCCTATTTACTCTCTGGTTCGGCATGTGGGGTGCTCTCGCCGCCTACGCAGGTTGCTATATTGGTGCGGGCATATACGGCGGCATCCCCCCGGGATTAAACCTGTTCTGGTCGCTCGCCGACCTCTGGCAGGTACTGATCCCACTCCTGGCTTTCAGGTCGATGGATGCAGACATATCGCTGAAACGTGAAAAAGATCTTCTGCTGCTTCTGGTCTTTGGGATCTTCCTCAACAACCTGGCAGGTGCTGCATGGGGATCGGCATCTCTTGTCTTTGGGGGCCTTATTACTCAGAACGAGGCGGTTCCGGTTTTTTATAATTGGTTCCTCGGGAATGTCGTATCCGGCATGATCCTCATTCCGGTCCTTTTGTACGTTATTACGCCCGTTCTCAGGGCCCATAACCTCGTTGTCAGCAGATACTGGCAATGAGGGTAAAAAATTTCGTGGTAATCCGTGTCTGCCCTGCACGGGAACGGTTTATATCTGTCAAGGGTCCTGGGAGACTGCCTAGTTCCGTTGCCCTCTGAAGGTAGTTCAGACTACCGGAGTCTCCCCCTTATTGCCAATCCATTTCGAGAGATAGTGGAGAAGAATAAGGCTGATTAGACCCGCAAGGAGGATCAGGAGCAGGATTGCATGGTTTCCGATGGCAAACGCCGCTAGAAGAGCAGCCGCGGCAATGTTTCGTTCTGCAGTACCAAGCGCGGTCACTCTCCGGGTTAAACGTTCCTTTCCAGCGATGAGATAGCCGACCCCAAGCCCTATCAGGATGAAAGCCAATACCGCCAGTGCGACAATCAGGAGTTCGCCCGATTCCGCACTGATCATGATGTCTCGTACGTACAATGCCCAGAACGCAATAATAACTACAATCAGAATGATGACAGAGATTTTGTTAAACCTCGGTCCCCACCGGGTTGCGAAAACAGGTCTCTTACGCTGAAGAAAAATGCCTGATAACAGCGGGATGAGCATGAAGACGCCGAGCATGAGAAACAGTGTCCCGGGGCTGTCTGATGTTCCTGGACTTAGATAGGGGAACAGGAGAGGTATCAGGAAGATCGAGATGAGAACAAGGATGAAAGCAAGACTTTTCGCAACGGGGACATTTGCTTTGCTGATCTCTGCGAGTCGCGGTAATACCCACGAACCTGCTGCACATCCGAGAAGGATGAAACCAGGGGCGATTCCATCGGGAAAGTTAAGCGATCCCGCAATTAATACTGCCACGACAGGCATGACAACAAAATTGGCACCAATGAAGAGGATTACGAGTCTCCATTCCTTGAAGAGGCCGGAAATCTCCGGGGAGCCAATCGAGAGCCCGAGAGCCAGCATACTGATCACTGCAAGCAGGATCACCCCGAAATTTCCGGCGAACTGAAGGACCTCCTGGATCCTGTTGGCAAAAAATATGACAAAGAATGCGGCGATCACAAACCCGCACACGGTAAAAAAAACTGCGGGAATTCTCTTCCATCTCAGGATCCACGCGATTATCGGGGTCCCGTACAGACCGACCCCGGGGATCCACGCGATCCCTATGCATGTTATGGGACCATATTTCTGTATCTGGGGATATTTCTTCGTTTTTTCTTCGATATTATCGACCCATTTCCTGACCCGGGCTGACGAGGCCGCAAGGCTGTCGCATATTTCCAGGATTGCGAGCACGATGCCGACGGCGAAGCACGCCATGATAATGAGGATCCCCAGTGCTGAAAGGCCCATTGCAAGTCCGACCGGCGGTGCCGCCGCCTGCAGCAGGAATGTTGAGGTAATCAGGGTCAGGATTTGAGTGCTGGACAAACCCGCAAGTGCACCGAGAATAAGGGGGATGCCTACAGCGAAAACAATAAAAAACATTGCTGCTTTCGAAATACTCCTGAGGACAATCCACCTGCTTTTCCCAGCTTCCATACCAGACTGTGTTGTTATGGGCGTTAATATAGATGACGTTTTTCTATTTCCTGCGACAAGTTTACAGTAAATGAGAAGCAAAAAAACACTGCCGGCTAATTTTCCTGAATCGCCTTATCAGATATCCAGGCAAAAGAGATCCCGGATGCCTGGCGACCCGCCATGAAAACCAAAACGACAACAGGAAATTCCTGATGATCAGGTACATTTGAGTAACTGCCGGATTCGGATCATTTATTGGTTTACCATGCAATCTGATATGACAGCCATCAAGAGAAACGGTTACGCATGAAGCCTTACCACCAGACACTGCTCCTGATCGTCTCCCTCGCATTGAACGTCGTTCTCGCGGTTGTCCTCGGTATGGTAATTACCGGAAACGTTCCGGGCACCTCCGGCCGGCTCGAAGATCTCAGGCAGAAAAATGCCGACCTGAACGGCCAGCTGGAAGGATATAATCAAACTATCGGCGATTATATAAGGCAGATTGAATTTTACCGGAACCAGGTCAACGGGTCTTCGCGTGCCTCAGGCTACCAGGGAGACGGAGTGTTCGGCACGTCAGGACTGCAGGCTCCGGCGGTGATGTCGACGGTGAGTTATACACGGGAAGGATCGCTGATATTCGAACGTGCAACCCAGAATGGCATCATGATGGATGTAAATGTGGAAATAAAGCCTGGTGCAGGCCGGGTTCTTGTCGAGACCAGGCCCCTTATGGGCATCGTATTCCAGGACGCCGCTAATACAGCTGTTTTAGTCGCAGGAAACATAACGGGAGCGAATCTTTCTTCCAGTGATGTGATTTTCTCGATCCATGCCCCGGGCGCAGTTCCCCAGATCGATGGCCCCAGTGCAGGTGCCCTGATGACTGCGGTGGTAACTGCTGCGATTGAGAACCGGACACTGAACCAGAGTGCGACATTAAGCGGGACGATCAATCCGGACGGGACTATCGGGACGATCGGAGGTATAACCGATAAAGCACAGGCGGCAAAGGATTCTGGTAAACAATTATTCCTGCTCCCCGAAGGCAACCAGGTACTCTCATTCTCAACCCCACCTGAAAAGAGCTTTTTCGGCATGGCGACAAACAAACAGATTACCCAGACCACAGATACACAGGGATTCATCGAAAACCAGACAGGGATCAAAGTCATATTTGTCCGGAATATTTCGGATGTACTCGATCTCCTGATGAATTGATGGAACTGATCCACGCAGACAGATTATTCGAAGGCTGAATGCAGGAATTCCGAGTCCCGCAAGAGGAAAACACATCCGTTGTTTGAATTTCGCTGTTGAGCGTTATCGGAAACGATCGCGACCAGATCGGTATCCTGTCCGGGCGAGAATTTGAGCAGGCACTTAAGAAAGTCCATTCCGACTCACCTGAGAACAGGATCCGAAGACAGTCATCTACAAATACTAGTGTTGAGTGAGGTTGAAGCGGGGATACTGATGAAAAAGTACCGAACCGAATCTGACAGCATGGGACAGGTCAGGGTCGAAGCTGATAAACTCTGGGGCCCGGAGACCCAGCGGGCCCTCGAACATTTTTCAATCGGTCGCGACCCGATGCCGAAGGAGATGATCGGAGCCTATGCATTCATCAAAAAGGCATGCGCAGAGGTAAATTTCCGTTCCGGATACCTTACAAACGAACAGAAAGACATGATCGTAACGGTGTGCAATGAACTGCTGGAAGGGCATCATGCCGCCATGTTTCCCCTTAATGTCTGGATGAGCGGAAGTGGCACGCAATTCAACATGAATGTCAACGAGGTCATCGCCAATCGCTGTTCGCAGATGGCCGGCGAACCGCTTGGGAGCAAGAGACCCCTGCATCCCAACGACCATGTTAATATGTCCCAATCTACCAATGACGGGTTTCCCACCGCGATGTGCATTGCTGTCGCCCTTTCGACCCGGGATCGGTTGTTGCCTTCATTAAATATCCTCAGGGAAAGTCTCCTGAAAAAATCCGAAGAATGGGAGAACATTATAAAAATAGGCCGGACCCACCTGCAGGATGCAACACCCATTACATTTGGCCAGGAACTATCCGGCTATACGGGTTTGCTGGATGAAAACAGGGCCCGGATCGAAGGAGCGCTCACTGACCTTCACCGGCTGGCAATCGGTGGTACTGCCGTCGGGACAGGGCTCAATGCAAATCCTGGTTTTGGCGAGGCTGTCGCGGCAGAAATTGCCAGCTATACCGGCATCCCTTTTGTAAGCGCCCCGAATAAGTTCAGTGTCCAGGGGTCCCATGACGCCATCGTGGGAATGTCGGCTGCCACCAAAATCATGGCGGTCTCCCTTCTTAAAATCTCGAACGACATCCGTTTCCTTGCCTGCGGACCCAGGGCAGGTATCGGCGAGATCCGGTTGCCGGAGAATGAACCGGGTTCATCGATGATGCCCGGAAAGGTCAACCCAACCCAGTGCGAAGTGCTGTCGATGATATCGGTACAGGTGATGGCCAACGATCTGGCTGTTGCGATGGGGGGGGCCGGGGGATATCTCGAGATGAATGCCTATAAACCCCTCCTAATCCACAACATTTTGCATTCGATTTCCCTGCTCTCGGATGGGATGCAGTCATTTTCAAGGTTTGCCGTCGAAGGGATGGACATTGACACCAGGAAAACAGCCTGGTATGTCGAGCGTTCGCTCATGCAGGTTACAGCTCTTTCTCCGCTGATCGGGTATGACCAGGCTTCGAAAGTAGCGAGATATGCATTCGATCACGACCTTTCGCTCCGCCAGGCCGCGCTTACCCTCGGGGTGATAACTCCGGAAGAGTTCGATCGGGTAATGGTGCCGTCACGTATGGTGCACCCGGGCAGGTTAACATGAGCCCCGAACAGACCAAATTCCGGAGAAGGAATGTAAATTCAGATGAGCCGTATCATTGATAACTCATTTCCCCTTCCCCGGAATATTGCAGGGTTTCCAAATCCCGTGCCGATAGGGACGATCATGGTTTTTAGGCTCGCCCCCGTGATCAGGAACCGGCCCGAAAAAATTCAGGTCCGGCAGCTGGTAACATATCATCGGCGAGGCGGTCCTGATTGTTTTTAGCGGGTTCCCTGCAGACACAGGGATTGCGATAGAAAATGTTTTTACATTTAACCCGGATCTTGTAGTGATGTATAACAGGGTAAAAATCTTTACGTTTTTTTTGATACTCCTGATTTTACTAGCATTGTTTGTCCTGATTGCATTATGGATGATGATATCACTCAATCCCGGAAGCCAGTCTGGTGCTGTCTACCTGTTATTTGACCGGATCGGCCAGGTTGCGGTTTCGGTTATGGAGCTCCTGTCAGGGGCGGTGGCATGGTTCCTTGACCGTTTCTGGTCATTGGTCGGCCTGGGAGAATTTCTTCCGGTATTTTACCTGTTATTCAGCAGTTTCTGAATTTATGATCCTGCTGAATTATCTTTATCTTAACGTGTCACCTTGGAAGGGGTGGGTTTTACAATTGCGGTTGCACTCCACGAGGACAGCCATTGGGAGGGCCTGGAGAGGGAAGAAAAATTTTGATCCTCAAGCTCCCCCTATCGTAAGCGGGGTTGCCACAAGCTCTGGGGTCGGAGCCCTGGGCTCACCGGGTTTTCTGAACTGTCCGATAATCATAACGATAAAACAAAACGTTAGCTATGAAGCAGGAACGCCATACGCTATGCCGATTATAGGAAATAAAAAAGTATTCAGAGATAATGATTTTTCCGAAGCCATTCCGCCTGCGGCGGCAGGTACCGATAGAGTATATCGCATTTCGAATCCTGGAAGCTCCATGGGACAATAATAACAATATCCCCCTCACGGATCCAGGCGCGTTTCTTGATTTTTCCTTTGATCCGCCCCATTCGTTCGACCCCATCATGGCACCTGACACGTATGTGATTTGCCCCCATCATCAGGTCGGCACGGGCAAATTGTTCCCGGTTCTTCTTCTTAGGAAGTCTCACCCTGACAAAAGGGGTGCCATCCGGGTTTAGTTCAGGAATCCCTTCCGTTTCATTAGTCCTTGACGCAATATCCTTAATATAGACAACTCCAGTTGGTTTATACCAATGATATGAGATCGGATTAAGTTATGCATTGGACTTCCTTTGATCGTTACGATAAAAATGATCGAAATTGTTTTCCCTGATGAAGGATTTTGAGAGCAATAGGTGAATGGATCAGGATAGTTGAAACAATCTGACCACCTTTCAACAAAATATCCAGCCACAATGTGAAATAACCCAGGTATCGTCTCGCCGGACATTCCATAACGGTGGAGATCCGGTCGTGGCCTGAGTATGCAAGTCCAGGGTGCACAATCTCAATACCAATTCTCCTTATTTTTTTCGAAATCTCTGTTCTTCGGACCATGTGCCACTTCGAGGGTCGACGATGGATAACAAAGTTAATTACAGGCATGAAATGATAATTAAAAATATTCAGACAAGGTGGCCTGGGTCTGCTTTATGATCTCGATACTTCTCGTAGATGACGAACCGGCATTACTCGATGTCACGCGTCATTTTTTGGAGAGAGAAAACGGGGTAGCGGTAACTATTTGTTCGTCTGCTTTCGAGGCATTGAGAACTCAGAAAATCGAAAAATTCAACGTAATCATTTCCGATTATGAGATGCCGGCCATGAATGGTATCGATTTTCTTAGAGAACTCCGCTCGAAGGGGTATAAAGTGCCTTTCATCATTTTTACAGGGCGCGGCCGTGAGGAGGTCGTTATCGAGGCAATCAATAACGGAGCAGATTTTTACCTTCAGAAGTCAGGAGATCCCAAGGTAATTTTTACCCAGCTCAACCAGATGATCAGCCAGGCAGTAGAAAAACAGAGGATCCACGCTGAATTTATCCAATCTGAACGCAGGTTTTATGAGATTATCAACGCGCTGCCGGATGCAACATTTGCCATCAATTGCAAGGGAAAAGTGATCGCATGGAACCATGCGATTGAAGAGATGACCGGTGTCTCGAAAGCAGATATGCTTGGGAAGGATGGCTACGAATACGCCGTCCCCTTTTATGGTACGCGCCAGAAAATGCTGATCGATCTGATTTTTGAAGAAGAAGAATTGAAGAAGTGTTTCTATAAAAAAATCAGGCGCGAAGGGCAGGATATCATTGCCGAAACAGATCTCGCTTTTATCAGGGGCAGACCTGTCGTCCTGTGGATGAAAGCTACCCCACTATTCGACGAGGACCATACGATTATCGGAGCGATTGAGACAATCCGCGACATTTCGACTTTTGACAGGAATGGTATATCCGAGAGTACCTGGGGAATACACGCATTTGTTTTAACAGAAATGCTATCCGAGCCGGTATTTACGATGGATCTTGAAGGCCGTCTCACCTATGTGAACGGACATGGATTAGAGATGTTTCGAATCAGCAGAGACCACCTCGACCACGGTTTATATATCCACCAGATCATTTCCCCGGCCGACTTTCCCAGAATGTCAAAAAATTTTCAGGCCATTCTTGATGGTAGTCAATCCCGATGCGAGGTTTACACGGCCAAAAGAATGGATGGCGATACGGTTCCCGTCCAGATCTTCACGTCACCTGTTGTACGGGAGGGAGTTGTCACCGGTATGTGTGGGATCGTAATCGATCTTGCAAAAATAAATCCCGTTTTGAAAAATATTAACGAACCAAGCCAGTGAACCCGGGGGGTTGCCGTGATTGTCGATCTAACTTGTCTGAATTCTTTCAGGGTTTCGGCTTTATTGTACCTTATTCTGACACCGGGAGATGACCTTGAAGTTATTAAACATCAGGCACGCATCATAAGCTGATAAATACCGGAGCGCGATGTTCCATGGCCATTCAGGTTTCATTGTTTTCCATCCTGTTATTCATTTCCGCAGCCATTACATTTTTTCTCGCCGTATATGGATGGCGAAACCGTGCCGTCCCCATCTGTCAGCCGTTTACTCTTCTCATGGCAGCTGCGACGTTCTGGGCAATGGGTGAAGCACTGCAGACACTGAACATCGATCGCGCCACGAGCCTGATCATCAATACCCTCGAATATCCCGGAATCGTCACCGTCCCCGTAGCCTGGTTCTTCCTGGCACTCTATTATACGGGAAAGGCACATTACATTACCCGGAGGACAGCCCCATTATTTTTTATTATACCTGTTATCAGCATCGTCCTTGTTGTGACGAACCCCGTCCATTATTTGTATTATGTCAGCATCACACCCGTCACGATCGCAGGTACAACTTTTTGGCACTATAATCATGGCCCATTATTCAATATCCTCATACTCTATTCGTATATTCTCTCAATCCTGGCATTTATTCTCGTTTTTAGCCAGCTGTTTACCCGTCCTGAGTATTACCGGAAACAGACGGTTATTCTGATGGTCGCATCAGCGATCCCATTCGTATTCAATATAATCTATGTCGCCCAGCCTTCGGGGTCTACCAGGTTCGATATTACACCGTTTTCTTTCGCCATTATGGGGGTCCTGGTCGCCATTGGGATTATCAGGTTCAGACTGCTATCCATGGCTCCGGTTGCCCGCTCGTTGTTATTCTCAGGCACGGCGGATGCCGTATTCGTCACCGACAACCAGGGCACGGTTGTCGACCTTAATCCGGCGGCATTAAAAATCCTGGCCATTCCGGAGAGCAACGCAATCGGAAAGCTTCTTGCGGACCTATTCCCGGGATCCATCCCTCATGAAGAGGGCGTTCTCGTCACTCCGGAAAACCGTCATGAGATCAGGGTCAGCCGAAACGGAGGGGTCCAATTTTATGACCTCACGGACCTGCCCATTTTTTCACATGGTTCGAAAATCGGGCACCTGAGCGTGCTTCACGATATTACATCAAGGCGGAATGCCCTGAATGGGCTGGAGGTAGCAAATACGAAACTGAACCTGCTCTCCGACATCACCCGCCACGATATCATGAACCAGCTCACGATCCTGTTGAGCTATATCGAGCTATCGAAGGAGAGGATCTCTGACCCCGAGACCCTCTCTTTTATCGAAAAAGAAGAACAGTCAGCGCTGACTATTAAGCAACAGATTGAATTTACCAGCGAATATCAGGATATCGGAAAACAGGCACCGAAATGGCAAAACGTTAACGAGTCGTTTTATTCTGCCGCGATGAGTCATAACCGCAGGGATGTGAAAATCAAGGGAGATGAAAAAAATATTGATGTTTATGCAGATCCCCTCTTTGGGAAGGTGTTTTACAATTTAATTGACAATTCCCTTAGATATGGAGGTGCCAACCTGAAAAACATCTGGATTTCGTCCCACGAGACAGGAGACGGACTCAAAATAGTGTATAACGACGATGGGGAAGGGATTCCGTATTCAGACAAGGAAAAATTGTTTACCCGTGGTTTCGGACGGACCGGCGGCATGGGACTGTTTTTAATCAGGGAGATCCTCTCCATCACGAATATCCGGATTGGTGAGACCGGCATTCCGGGCAGCGGGGCCAGGTTCGAAATCGTCGTACCGGGAGGAGCGTACAGGGTGAAGGATACCGAATGAGACATGCCGGATCCAGGCTCGTGTGGAGCTCCCGATCGATCCCGATCCGGGAAAAAATCTGAAAATATTGTTACTTTTTCTCTCTTCTGCCGCCAAGGAGGCATATGATGAATATACAAGCCGAAATGGCGGCAATAAATCCTACGGGGGTCGGGATCGGGTTTGTTGCCTGGACCTGGGGTCCTGGAGGTTGGTTTTCGCTGACCAGCGGTATTGAGACCGGTATTGTTACTCCCCCGATAACCGTGATATTCTTACTTCCTTGTGAGAAACCCGGCATTGACGCGGTGACGGTATGGTTCCCGGGCGTGAGATTCGCAGCCAGTACAGGAGCGGCCCCTGATACCGTGTTCCCGTCAATCGCAATAGTACCCCCGACAGGAACGGTCGTAATCCAGAGAGTCCCGTTTCGTGAGAGAAGGGACAGAGATATCGTCGTCAGGGCTCCAGCCTGGATCTCGACCTGGACCGAACTGTTCATGAATCCGGGGCTCGAAAGTGTGGCAACATAGGTACCGGGATCGAGGTCAGGGACTGTCAACGGGGTATTACCTTGATATTTACCGTTCAGGAAGAGGCTTGCGCCCGCCGGGGTGGTATTAACCTCCAGACCACCGGGGGTGGCAGAGGTACCGGTCGAGATTCCCGGCCTCATCAAATTCACCGTGATCGTCGAGTATTCAGCCGATCCAAGGTTTGACCGGCCGACGGGACGATCGACAACCCAGACCGTGTATGCCCCGGCATCGAGTTTTCCACCGGTCTGACCGGTATACCATTTATAACTCCAGGAACCGTCTGGATTGACATCCACTGCGGTGAACCCTCCCTGGTCGGTGGGCCGGTTTACATTATTCAGTGCTACGCCGTCTACCGGCAGGTTCGGGCCGGTAAGAAACAGGAACACCGTATCGCTGCCATAGGAATATCCCGACAGGAGTACCATGTCACCGATATAGGTTTCTGTTGCCGGGGCGGCCTGGGCGGGAACACTGGATAATATTGTTACGAAGATAAAAAGGAAAAATAGCGTTAGTGCAGACCGGGAGATAATTTTTCCTGAACGAAACAGGTTTTTATCCATAACCATATTTCTCCATTCAATAAAGAAATGTTCTCCAGCACGTTCACGATCCATGTGGTACCAATGAGGATGATCCAATGGCTTCTTAAAGATTTCCTTATTTTTAATACCTGATTCCTTAATGTCAGGTAAGAATTCAAAGTTTTAGGGTAGAAACATATCTGATCTATAATAATATTCTCGGTTCTCGTATCTCAACCCTGTGTTTTTCAACCCAATATCGGTCTTGCCAGGTATGCTATACTCTCACTGGCAACGGCAGATCGTGCACATCTCCGGGATTTCCCCGGGGATGCCTTCCCATTCTTTTTTACCCTGGCAGATTACGGTTGCCCAATCACCGATATCTGTGCTGTCGGCTATCCGATGAGTCACTACGATACAAGGGATCATCATCTCTCTGACAAATTGAAGTGTAAGATCTTTTACACTGTGTATGCTTTCTACGTCAAGGGCGGTAAACGGTTCGTCCAGCATCAGGAGATGCGGCTCGATTGCGAGAGCCCGGGCAAGGGCGACCCGCTGCTTCTGTCCACCGGACAGATTTCCTGCTTTGATCCCTGCCAGATCCGCAATATGTAATTTATCCATCCAGGAAGTAACCTTGGGATAAACGAGTGATGGCGGGGTGTGTCGGGTTCGAAGACCAAATGCAATATTATCCCGAACCGACATGTGGGGAAATACCGCCGGATTTTGGAGGACGTAGCCAATACGGCGGAACTCGGTCGGTATATTGATATTATCATCAGTTTTATAGAGACATTCTCCACTTAACATTATCGTAGCCGAATCCGGTCGTAGCAGCCCTGCAATAATATTCAGGATCGTCGACTTGCCTGAACCGTTCATCCCCATAAGGAACGAGATTTCCCCAGACTTTACATTTAATTGGAAATCAAGAGTAAAATCCCGGAGGCGTTTTACTATCGCTGCCTCAAGCACGGTTCGCCTCTCTTTTCTGGACGATACGAACGACAATCATGATGATAAATGAAATGGCTACCAGCAGAATCGACGTCGTCAAACCGATATAAAGATTGGACTCGATGCCCACATAGACAAGGAGGGGCATAGTTTGAGTTACACCGGGAAGATTACCGGCAAACATAATTGTCGCCCCGAACTCCCCTAATGCCCGACCGAATGTCATAACCGCCCCGGAAACAAGACCGCCTGCTGTCATTGGGACAGCGATGGTAGCTAGAATTCTAAACTGTGAGGCCCCGAGTGTTCTTGCAGTTTGTTCATAAGCCGGGTCCATCTGCTCGAACAGAGATTTTGCCTGACGAAGATAGAAAGGGGATGCGACAAATATTTGGGCCATAATGACAGCAATCGTGGTAAAGGCGATGGTAATTCCATACATATCAAGGTACCGGCCGAGAAAACCGAACCTCCCGTACAGTACCAGGAGTGCAACACCGGCTACAGCCGGAGGAAGGACAAGAGGTAGATCTACGAACGTATCAACGAGTATTTTTCCGGGGTATGAGTGCCTTGCGTGAAAATATGCAAAGGGCGTCCCGAATAAGACGGTTATGGCTAGAGAGATTATTGTTGTATACAGACTCAGCCAAAGCGCCTTTATGACGACAGGGTTTTGGACGGCCTGAATGAACATTTCCGGGGATATCTGAAAAAAAAGAGAGATAATCGGAAGGGCAAGGTACAGTGTGACAACTGCAATAAGGACCCCAATCATAAGATACGTCAGGTTACGATGAATTTTTTTTGGCCGGGATATTTCCAATGTCATGATTCCATCCTATGCCAGCAGAATTGCCTCAGCCAGCCCTGATATTTCAAAAAAAGTTTAACTTTCCTTTGCATCTTTACGGAGGGAGAAAACCATATTTCTGAAGGATATTCTGGCCGGCCTGGGAGAGCATGAACTGCTCGAATTGCATAGCAACATCTTTGTTCGTACTTTCATTGAGAACTCCGATCGTGTAAGTCTGGAGGTAGTTATCCTTTTTGGGGATAGTTAGGACTAGGTAGGTTCCGTTCGGCGCTGCAGTAGCGGTGGACTGGTAAACAAATCCTGCATCAACTGCACCAAGTTGGACCTTGGTAGCGACAGCAGGTTCGGAGGTTTCGTAGGTAACGACATTGCCGATCGTTGCATTTTCCCAGCTCTGGTTATAGGTGGAATTGGCAAGATTATTCAGGACTGCCGTCGTCGCTGTGCCCACCGGAACGGCATTGGCTGCCATTGCGATTTTAATCCCCGGCTTTGAAAGATCAGCAAGCGATGTAATTTTGCCAGGATTCGAAGCAGGTAAGATTACGACAACATAATTCGTAGTAAGTGTCTTAACAGAGTCGTTTACAAAGTACCCCTCATTTTTAAGAGCGGTCGTGTAACTATTGCTTGCCGAGATGAAATCATCCGCATATGCACCGGATTCGACCTGAGTCTTGAGTGCCTGAGTCCCGTCAAGATTAAAGGTCACAGTATGGCCAGGTGAGGCATTGGTGAACGCAGACGCAATGGAATTTGATGCACCGCTCAGGGAAGCAGCGGTAAAAGCAATTACATTGCCAGACGATGGTGTGTAGACCGGTCTCGGGGTTGTGGCAATCGCCGTCGGAGCGGCGGTCGTTGTTTGAGCTGCCGGTGTCGTCGGTACAGTTACCGGTACGGTTCCTGTAGCAGGACTAGAAATCTGGGGATTTGTTGCACTTTGTGTGCAACCGGCCGAGATCGACAATAGTAGTAGGAATCCAATCAGGATAACCGCAACAGCTATTTCATTATTTATCAGAATTTTTTTCATGACAGTTCACCTTTCTTTAATAATTTATTCTTGCAAATATTCCACTGAAGTATATTAGTAGTTAATGGTTTTGATTTTCCTTCAGCCAGAAGTTTAACATAGAAGAAATTTATTTTCGTACAGAATCAGACCCTGCCGTAAAGGGGACACTGAGATGTTGATCGCCGCATCTCACTACAGGAAAGTTTTTAACTTACAAAAAAGTTCTTAATCATCCTCTGCAATCATAGCATGGAACATTATAGTCTCCGAAGTAAAAATCATAAAGATCAGTGCAAGAAATATCCTGAAAGGATCGGTAAAAAAGATTGTCCCAGGTGCAGTGAATTCCGAGATCATCCTCGAACTGGCAGGAGGTCACGAAATTACTTCTATCATAACAAAGGAATCTGTTGAAAAATTAGGGCTTGCTGTTGGAAAGCCGGCGTACGCAGTGATCAAATTATCAGAGGTAATGATGGCTGTTGATTAGTACCCTCTATTATATCTCGGGCGTTTTAAGACATAAAATAAGGAATTACGTTTCAACCCCGGGTGGGACTGTAAACTTCACTCCATTCTTCTTTTTCGTGAGCCAGGCGAGTTTTCCGTCTCCATCGAACCCGAAAGATTTCATTTCCATTATGCGGATATCTGGTGAAAGGGCCGGGACATGAGTGGAACGAGGGACGAGGAGAATTTTCCGGGTCCACCCGGGGATTTTTTCATTTTCTTCTGAAAACCCGGCAGATATTTCAGGGGCCACCCCTGGTGAAAATGATACCCAGGCGATTCCCGATTCGACTTTTCCCTGTATCCTTCGTGAGAACGAGAAACCTCGTTCGTTTGTTTTTCCCTTGAGGACCTCTCTCTTTTGCCATCCGTCATATTCGGGAAAAACAGTCCTGATATCCTTCATCGCCATGTCGTACATGATATCTTGTGAAAATCCCATGCCTATCAATAGATGATATATCGTGGTATGGTTTTAAGATATTCTTTCATATCGAAAAAAATTGGGGTTTTCGTTCCGCCCGATCCGACGATTAATCAGGCAGTTATTGTATTTTTTCGTAGTATCCCTGGGATCCACAGGCCGCACATCTTCCATCCTCGAGGAGATAGTCGGGGACCTGCTCACCGCATTCCGGACAAGTTACCGATTTCCATTGAGGTTTTGGGGATGTCTTCACGATCACACGTTCATACGAGAGAATATTCCGCCCCGCTCTGAATATTTCGTCCTGCAAGGATAACTCCATCGAGCGCTTGTCATAAGAAGGGCTGTTGCCATACCACAACTCTATCAGCCGGTATCGCTTCAGCTTTGCAGGGTCGACATACACCCGGATTCCCTCAACTTCTGGTTCTTTGGAACTCACATTGATGGTCAGTGCAAATTTTCCAATCTGAAGGACATTGAGCCTCTTGTTTCCCGTGGTACAATGTGCAATGACCTGGATTGCATCCGGAGCGCACTTAGGAGTTTCACAAACAGCATATAGCCGCTGCCCTGGGACTGCCCCCAGCAGTTCCAGGGCATAATCGACCATGAATGCCGCAATCAACACACCGGGTGCAGGAAATGAGTGGAAAGCCACGCATTGCAGGATATAGTCCTGCATCCGGTCGTTTACCCCGGCTGCTTTCATTTTCGTATCGAGACTTAATGAATAAGGACCTTCATGCTCAGTCATAATCGATCAACTATCGGATTGTCAGGTAATTAATCATAGCAGAGTACCAAATGCCGCGTCGATCAACTCGTTTCCCAAAGATAGTTAATGAAAGTACATTTATTTTATGTAAAAATTAAATTAAATTAGATAACTTAAAATAGTCTGGAATCAGTACCGATATTGGTATACTATGGGTTTTTCAGAAGACATCATGAGGGGGTTCGTCAGCAAGGAAATCTGGATGTGGTTCCCACATAATGAGGGATGGGTCATGCAACAGGTCAGATCCAGCGGGAAAGACGGATTTGAATACCAGGTCTCCCGGAATTATAAAGGGAAAAAACAGTACGCATTAGTTTCTGCCTCCTTCAA
>Ga0335071_10001633_pt1 | contig 24144 bp, 14 predicted proteins | sample Lox_Sample_15_FD_206724 | JGI IMG/M metagenome (GOLD analysis project Ga0335071, IMG submission 206724) | Soil microbial communities from Loxahatchee National Wildlife Refuge, Florida, United States - Lox_Sample_1.5 | ecosystem: Environmental > Terrestrial > Soil > Wetlands | place: USA... | reverse complement strand
GCAGGTCTCGGCGTACGCCGAGTTCACGCTAGCGACGCTCGCCACACAGCAGACCGACGATCAAAAGCGCGAGCAGTTGGTTGAGGCGCTCCAGCAGCGCAATCCGCAGAGCACCTTCCTGGCGATGACCAAGAAGCCGACGGTGATCGATCTGGCGACGCTGAATCCGCAGAAGGCGCTTGAAATCGCGGAAGACGGTTTGAAAGCCGATCCTGACAATGAAGACTTCCTCATGACCTTGGCCGATCACTACATGAGCCTGGAGAAAGACCTGCCGCGCGTGCTGGCCTACTCGCTGCACATTCTGGAGCTCATGAAGACCAAGGAAAAGCCCAAGGAAATGAGCGAAGAGGACTGGGCCCGGAAGAAGGCCAAGTTCACCGGCTGGGCGAGCTGGATGTGCGGCGTGATTTACGGCAAGCAGGCGCGCTATGGCTTATCGGACCGCTATCTGCGCGAGGCTCTGGGCTACGTGCGCGAGAATACTCGCCTGCTGGCCGCAGCCTATTTCTACCTCGGCTACGACAATTACGCGCTGGCCGCCGAACTGGGCGACAAATCGCGCGCCGTCGAAGCGGCGAAGTTCAGTAAGCTGTGCGCCGGACTGGACAGTCCGTTCCATTCGCTGGCGCTGAAGAACCTGGAAGCGCTGCGGAACGAATACAACGTCGAGTAACAGCGCGCTACCCGCGCAATGCCCCACGCATCGGAAGCGGCGCTATTTTGCCATTTGCTCGGCGGCTATCTTGGCAATCTCCTGTTGGGTTGCAAACCAAATGCCAGGTTTCGATTTGATGTAAGCTAGCAGGCGATCTAATTGAGCGATCCGCGAGCGATGCCCGCTCACAAAAGGGTGCATGGTCAGTAGGAAGAGCGTTCCTTCCTGGTAGGCGCCGTCAAACTCGGCCTTGTAAACTTCGAAGACATCATTGTCCCCCATGCGGTGATACGCGTACGAGGGACGGTCATAGCTGTAGTACGTATAATCATCGAGAATCCACTCCACAGGCAGCTCCACCAAGCCGGTTGGTTTGCCGGAGGCATTGATCTCGTACGGGCGGTCGTCGCCCATCAAGCTACTGTCGTACGAGAAGCCAAGCTCCCGGATGATCGACAGCGTCTCGGAGGTAAAGTCCCAGGAGGGCGTTCGGATTCCAGCCGGCGAATGACCCAGGCGCTCGGTCCAAAAATCGAACGCACGGCGGGTAAGAGTCCACTCCTCTTCCGGCGAAAGGTCGCTGATCCGCTCATGTACCCAGCCATGTACTCCGATTTCATGTTTCTGCGGCGCCTTGAGAACGGCGTCAATTGTTTCGGGATGCAACCGGGCGGTAACCGTCGGTATGAAAAAAGTGGCGGGAACCGAGTATTTCTCGAGTAGCTTCAAGATACGTGGGACACTGACGCGGGGGCCGTACTCGCCCCTTGAGATTGGCTGTGGCGAAAAAGTGCCTGATCGGAGTGGTAAAGTCTCGGCATCCAGGTCGAAGGAAATTGCCACCGCCACCCGTGCTCCTTTGGGCCATCGTTTCGGGGTGAGATCGCGCCCGGCGCGAACCCGGTTTACAGTGGCTTCGATTTGCGGGTAATCCCATTTCCAGACCGGCTCAGATGTTTGCGCGTAGGCCCACAATCCTCCGAACAATGTAGCTGTTGCGACACGCAGCAAGGAAATCATAGGCGCAAGATTACCAGACTCGCAGTGCTAGAGCGAGGGCTGTACTGCGGTGTGAGATCCAGCACTGTGCCGCTTGAGTGCTACGCTCGAAGCGTGGACGCCTCTGAACAGCTGAGACGGGTCCTGCCGTGGCTCATGGTGATCGTCGTTGCGGCGGTCATCTACGATGGCTCCATCTTCTATTCCCGCTGGAGCCACGAACGGGAGCTGGAGCGAGCCCGCGCCCGCAACGAAGCCGAAGAAGCGCGTAGGACGGTTGAGCTCTTGGGCGGCAATGACCTTCGCATCCTCAACTTCTACGCTTCTCCCGGCGTGATCCCCTCCGGCGCAAGCGCCACGATTTGTTATGGAGTCAATAGCGCGAAAAAAGTCCGACTTGAGCCACCAGTAGAAGAACTTTGGCCTGCACTCAGCCACTGTTTCCAGGTTGCACCGCGAAAAGATACGGAATACAAGTTGTTCGCCGAAGACGCCGCCGGCCACGCTGTGTCACAGAGTCTTCTTCTAAGAGTTAGGCGCTGAACCGGCAGGAAGCTGGCTCCTACTGCAGCAAACATCCGGTCTGCGTGCATTGCGCCGTGCACATTTGCTGGTCCGTCGAGTCGATTTGGCCATCGTGGTTCGCGTCGCGCGGGTCGAGCGCTCCGTAAACAGGCGTGCCGATCGACTCCGTGATTAAGGCGATATCGTTAGAATCCACGTAGCCGTCGCCGTTGATGTCGCAGGCCAGGGCCGGAAGCGGCGCCGACTTGGACGGGGCGGCAACAATATTGGACGGATTGGAAAGATTCCCGTTCACGTCGACGGCACGCACGTAATACAGCGAGGGCAGCGTCGTCGGCGCCTGCCCCGTGTAAGCCGAGCCCGAGGTTTGCGCGATCAGATTGTAGGGATAGGGGAACGACGCCGGCGTGTTGTTGGTGGAACTCGGGATGACGGTTGCGCGATAAATATTGAATTTGACGGCGCCCGGTGAAGGGTCCCAAGCCAGCTTCACGGTTTGGCCCGTCGTCTGCCCGCTCTGCGCCCTAAGCCTCCGGGGCGGCGGAAGTGGATTCGAGGAAGCCGATGTTCGCACCAGAACCTCGGCGCCGAACCTCTGGCGCGCGGTCCCGAGTATGACTCCGAAGGGAGTGGTTTCCAGAGTCCGCGTGCCCGAGTTGTTGGGATCGCCAAAACCGGCCTGCGTGATCGCCGACCAATGAATGCCATCCTCGGTGCGATAGACGTCGGTTCCGTACTGGTGTGTGAAGAGATTGTCGAGGGAAGCAAGCGTCTGGTACTGCTGAATGGCGACGCTCCAGTCCCAGGTGCCCAGGAACATATTCTGTCCGGCGCTGCTCTGGTCCGGCTCTTGCGTACCGGTGATGGACGTCAAACGCCAGAAGTGGCCATTAAACCAATTCCCCATGCCTGCTCCGATGCCTGACAGCGGAGTGATCTGCCCATTGGCCGCGCTGGTCCCCACCTTGGCGCCTGTAGGAAGAGGACGAGGCTCACCCACCACGAGGTCCCAGCTATCGTCGGCTCGGACTTTTACCAACTCCGAGGGTTCGGCTGTAGCCAGGTACAACTCGTGTCGGACCTCATAGAGCTGAAGGCCATTGGGGGACAGCAAGCTCGGGGTCGTCTGATAGCCACCATTGGTGAGAATCGGAGTAAACGCGAAGGGTGGATTGCCCGTGGCGGACGTCTTATAGAGTCCGTAACCGGTCGCCGAGGCGACCTCCTGCGGCAAAAATCCGGTGGTGGCGTACACAGTGTTGTTAAAGGATGCCAGATCCCAGGTCGGCAGTACATTCCAGTTCGGACTCACTTGTTGGAAAGAGTTGTCTCCGGCGGAAGGATTCGACGAGGCAAGAATCACGCCCGATCCCTCGTAGCTCGCCGCCGTTACGAACATCATTCCGTTGAACTGGATCATTGACCGGAACGATCTCACCAGCGTCTGCGGGTTTAAGAAGTAGTTCCCGATGTTGCCCAGGAACGTACCGGAATCCTGCGGGACGGGGGTCCAGGTTTGCCCATCGGTGGTCCGGAGGATGCGTGGAGGAGGCCAGCCATTGGGTTGGAAGGGCGCCTGCTGAAAGGCTCCACCGGACGTTACCGTGCCGACATAGAGCGCCTGGGTGCCGTCGCTCTCGGTGTATACCAGCATGCTGCGGTAGCCGACATCGAGGGCGGTTGTGACTTGCCTGCCGCCGATCGTGATCGGGATCGTCGAAGGTGACTGATAGGCGAGCCGCCAGGTATTTGTCGCCGGCGTGTATTCCCAGATTTGGGCTGCCAGCGATTGCGCCAGAGTGACCTGGTCGGGGCATTGATCGCCGGTCACCGCCGTCGGGTAGTTCGAAGTTCCCGTGCGCACATCCGACGTCAACAGGCTCAAACAGAGCTCTTCGGTGCCGGTTCCAACATAGAGCTTATTGTTGAACCATTTGGCGGACCAGATCCACGTGTTGTGGGAACTCCCGCCGAACCGCGCCAGGCCATTCACGGCCAGTCTGCGGAATTCGTCGGTTTGAGTCTCCAGCGCTTCCACGCGGCCCCGGATCTTCGGCCAGGCATAAGAACCCTGGTTCAACTGGAAGTGGTCTGCTCCGACGACACCTAGCTCATTCGAATACTCCGGAGAAAGCCGCGACTCGGCGACGGTAATCAGTCCGTCGTTCTGGGAATTCATGTCGGTGCCGGGAACGATCTTGTGGAGTAAGGAACCTAAATCGGTCGTGAGACTGCTGTTGGGGTAGCCATCGCCGGAGAAATAAAAGAAAGGCTTATTCAATAACTGCCCGAAAATCGGGTCGGCGGCCGCGCGAAAGGTGGACATGTTCGGAATCGTCATGCCGGCCACGGCTGCTGAATTCAGATTGATGTTAAACTGCGCCTCAATCTGCTGAATGAAGGTCTGGTTGGCGGGCTGAAAAGCCCAAGTCGCCAGTGCGCTGCCCTGGTTGGGAGTGCCGATCGTGAAGATGCCCTTGACGTAAGGAGTAATGCCTCCGTTGAGAATCGCTTGCTGGAGATCCAGGCCGCCCTTGGAATGCCCGATAAGATACATCTGCGAAACGTTGAAGTGGCTGGCGACACGAGGGATGGAACTTTGCAGTACCACGCCATCAGCCTGGATGCTCGAATTGGCCGGAGTGTTGTCCGTATTCGGGTTGATAAAGGCGGTGCGGTAGCCCCACTGGTAGGCATACGCATACATGTTATTGGCCGGGTCGGCGGCGCCGTTATTCATACACGGAGCGTTTCCGGAGGAACCGGTCGAATACCAGTCGCAGGCGAGTCCGCCCAATCCGGGGACAAACACGAGAACCGGCGTCTTAAAACTAGAAAATGACGGGTTTACAGCGCCGTAAAAAATATTTGCATAGACCGGATCGGGTGTCGGCGCAGGCGGGGTTGGCGGGTTCTGCGCCCTCAACGCACGGGGAAAAAGAATCTCAAACGCGAGCACTGAGACGGCAAGGCATAAAGAAAACCCTTTGCGGTCGCTATCCTTCACACACCCTCCAAGAGCCCTGCGGAGACAAGAAGACGCGCCACACGCCACCCTCATTTGCTCAAGGCCGCTGAACTTTAGAGATCAGGCTATCTCAGGGATATTAACCCGTCAAGTACCAAAACCACAGAGAAGTCCTCCCAGTACGGTCTTGTTAAAGTCTTGCAAGTGCCAAGGTTAAGAGCTAAGTTACACGGGCGGCCGATCGCCGCCGGAGGGCACAGACGCGGTGCCGCGACCGCTCTGCTCAGTGGGCAGACCGCATCATCAAACTCGGCGCACCGGTAACCATGTCTTCCAACAAGCGGGCTGCCATGTCGGCCCCGGAACGTTCAGAAAATTCCTCGGCCAGGCGGGCGGCGTTCCCGCGGAACTTCGGTTCGGCCAAAACCCGGCTGACGGCGGCTGCCAGGCGTTCGGGCGAGCGTTTCCGGCGCGGAATCCGAATTCCAGCCTCGGCCTCCGACAGGCGCCAGGCGATTTCGGGCTGATCCAGAATCGTCGGTAACAACACCATCGGCACGTGCTTGTTCAGACAGGCCATGACGGTCTCGGAATCGCCGCCCGCGACGACGACGTCGGCAATGGGCAACAGGTCGCTCAACGGAGTCCATCTTTCGAGGCGGATGTTCGGCGCCAGAGGCCCAAGGTCAGTGTTCAAGGTATCCAGGCTTCGGCCCTCTCCCGCCACGAGCACCACGTTCAGGGGCAGGTGCGCCAGCCCTTTCGCGGCGAGTTCCAGCAGGCACGGCCGGTCGGGATAAATTGAGCCTTCCACGACGATTACGCGCGGCAGATCGCGAGGCACTTTATGAATCCACGCCGGCGGGTTTTGGTCGGGCGTCTTATCCCATAGGCAAGGGCCTACGTACCGGACCGAGGGCGGGAGATCGCTCCGATTTCCATCGAATTCCGGAATTCCAGGCACAAGATAGAGCGGCATTTGGCCGGTGAATTCCGTAACCGTACCGCTCAGCGGCGCGAGCCCCCACTCCTTACGCAATTTGTTCGCCGCGCGCGGGACGCCCGCCGACGCGCGCCGCCAGGTCCAGGCGATGACCGGTTCCAGGGCGTGCAGCGGCGAAGCCTTGAGCAGCCAATTCGCGCCCGGCAGAGGATTCTCCGGACTGGGCAGAATACAAGTGGCGACGTGCGAAAGCAGCGCTAGGGGCACATTCTGTAATTCGTGCATAACCAGGATCGGGCCCCAGAGCGCGATGTCGCACAGCACCGCATCGGGCTGCCAGGATTTCCAGATCTCCGTCAAATCGTTGAGTTGACCGGAGATCGTGCCCAGCATGAACTGCTGCCACTTTCCTGGCCGCCAGTTACTGGAAACCAAACCGTGAACTGCCCCGTTCACCTGGGCATCGTCCACGGCGCGGAAGGGAAAACAGGGAAATCCTTGCTTCTGCACCAGTTCCAGCCCAGCCGCTCCCGTATAGAAGGCTACTTCGTGCCCCCGCTCGCGTAGACCGTGAGCGACCGCAATGAAGGGGTGCAGGTGGGTTCGCAGGGGCCAGACTGTCAGAAGGAATCGGGACATGTTTACTACGAGCCAAGCCGGACCAATCGCCTCGGCCGAGCCAAGTAGGTATATTAGACGATCTTTTTGAGGAGAGCGTGACACCCATACCCAGGCCCAAGGAATACTAGTACTAAGACTAGGACGGGCTACGTCGAAAGTTTGCGCTAACCTACTGGACATCATTGAGATCTCCGGGTAGGCTAACCCTAGAGTTTCGCAAATCATAAGAATGCCGCGAGCTTTCCGGGCGCTCACCATTGTCCCGGACACTGCGGCCGGATGAGGCGGGAAGGAAGAGGTAGAACGATGAAGTGTCTTCATTTATCAGTTGTCGCGGCGGCGGTTTTGCTTCTGGGGTCTGGGGGCCTGCAGGCGAGCACGATTTCGGTGACCGTGGTGCCGAGCGTAGGCAGCGTGACCGCAGGCCAAACGCTCAGTGCGGCAATTGATATCCAAGGGCTTCAGGGAAGCCAGTCTTTGGGAGCATTTGAGTTTACGCTGTCGTGGGATTCGCTCATTCTGGGCAGCCCTGTGGTCACGTTCGGGGATCCCGGCTTGGGCGACCAGTTGGCGCTCACCGTTCCTTCCATCACCTGCATCGGGACCGCCTGCGGTTCGGCATCGAACTTCCCGTTGACGATCGGGGAGGTTTCCCTGGATCCTGTTTCGGTGCTCAACGGCAGCCAGGCGGATGCCTTTACGCTGGCCACCGTTAACTTCAAGGCCCTTACCTCCGGAAGCACTTCTTCCCTTGCTCTGTCGAACATAATTCTGGCGGACGCGTATGGCAGTCCTTTGAGCGCTGTGCCGGAACCCCGGACAGACATGTTGATTCTGGCGGCGGGTCTGGTCGGCTTGCTGATCCAACGGCGGCGTGCCTCGGCGCAAGCCTGAGCCGGCATCCGGACAGGCATTTACTCGTTTTTCTTTGCGCCGTTTGCGGCCGCTGCCCGCCTGAGGCAAGATTTTGGGCGTCGATCGAAGTTATGATTGGATAATCGCAGGACCAGATGGCCGCAGGCGTTCGATCTCCCCTCCCAGCCGTTCCCCACGCAGGTAAGAGCCTGGCTGTGAAGGTGCTCTACGGCATCGGCGAAATGCCCGTCACCATCAGCATGGTGCTGTTCGGGCTGTTCACTCTTTTCTTTTACAGCACTGTGATGGGTCTGCCGGCCTCCCTGGTGGGCGTGGCCATCGCGGGTGGATTGGTCATCGACGCCTTCCTGGATCCGTATATCGGCTATCGTTCCGATTGCAGTCACCACCGGTTGGGGCGCAGGCACTCGTACATGCTGCCGGCGGGAATCGCCGTCGGACCGTGCTTCTTTCTGTTGTTTAGCCCGCCGCGCGGCCTGGGCCAAGCCGCACTTTTCGGGTGGCTCTTCTTCTTTTGGGTGGCAGTCCGGTTCACCGGAGCCCTGTACCGAATCCCTTATATGAGCCTGGGAGCCGAGCTCAGCTCCGATTATGACGAGCGCACCATGATCTTCGCCATTCGAGCGCTGTTCGGCCTGGTTGGTGCGCTGGCGGCGGCCGGGCTATCCTTCCTGGTCTTCAGCTCGAAGACCGGGGCAGCCGATCCCAAGCTGAACTATGGGAGCTATCCGAAGATGGGGCTGCTGTTCGGAGCGCTCATGTCCGTCACCGCCGTGTTGTGCACCCTGGGAACATTGAGCCATCGCCACAGCGGCGAGGGTGACGGCGGAGCCCAGCGTCTTGCTGCTCGCTTTTTCAGGGGCTTCCTTACCTCGATGCGGAATCCCAGCTTTCGCGCGGTGTGGTTCTACTTTGTTGTGTTTTTCCTGTCCGTGGTGCTGAATGCCAGTCTGGCGATCCATTATTTCACGTGGTATGCGCAGATTCATGCAGCCTCGTCGCTGAGCGCGATCCAGACCGGATTCTACGTCGGTGCTTTGGCAGGAGTCTTCGTATGGATGGCACTGGCAAAGCGGAGCGAAAAGCGCTCGCTCTCCATCGCAGCCACGTTGGGTACGGCCATCCTGCTCTGCTCAGCCACTCTGTTGGTGGGCAATGGGCGGCTGTTTGGCGTTGGAAACGCCATGCCGCTGATTCTGGGCCACTTTATCGCGGGAGCAATCGTCAGTGCCGTGTGGGTGATTCCGGCGTCCATGGTCGCTGATGTGACCGATGAAGACGAATTCCACACCGGATTGCGGCGCGAAGGCATCTATTTCGGCATCCTCAACCTGGGCGAGAAGGTCGCCTCCGGCGGGGCACTCTTTTTGGCAGGATTGATACTGAGCGCCTTTGGCGGCATGACCCCCACGAGTGCACATCAGGCGCCCGCCGCCGCTCCTTATATCGGAGTAGCGTATGGGTTGGTTCCTGGAGTTCTGCTGCTGGCTGCTACCTTAATGATCCTGCCCCACCGGCTGAATCGCCGCGCGCTTCAGGCGATTCATGACGAACTCGCCAACCGCCGAAGCGTGGAGCCCAACAAAGTCAGCGTCGGATGACAGGGCGCGCGAAGGGAAAGCAGGGTTGAGGATACTTTTCACCGCGTGGTCCTTTCCGGGCCACATCAATCCGACCGTCGCGCTCGCGCGGGGTGTGGCTGAGCGCGGGCACGAGGTTGCCTTTTCGACCGGCGAACGGGCGCGGGCCATTGTGGAACGCCAGCGCTTCACCTTCTACCCGTTTCGGCACCTGGACGAAGAAAACGTGTATTCCACCGTCTTTTCGCCGGCGAGCCGCGCCCTGCTCAGCCGGCCAGGTGTTCTGAGAGACTGGATGCTGAAGACGCTGCCCGACCAGGTGAAGGATCAGGAGGCGGTACTGGTCGACTGGAAGCCGGACGTTGTGGTGTCCGACGTCACCATGTGGGGCGTGCCGCTGATTCTGCACGAGCTTCGCGGCGTCCCCTGCACGATCTGCTCGTTCGCTCCGGGCTGCATGATTCCGGACCCGAATGTGCCGCCCTGGGGCTTGGGACTGCCTTCTCCGCACGACTGGTGGACCCGAACGCTGTGTGGCGCGGCGCGGTTAATCACCGAGAGGAGCGTCGCCAGCTTTCGCAGCGCGGCCGATGGAATCCGCGCTCAATTCGGCCTGCCGCCGCTCGGTGTTCCGGTGCACGAGTTCCTGGGAAGGATGCCGCTGTACCTGGTTCCGAGCATCCCGGAACTCGACTACAAACGTAGCGCGCTCCCGCCTTCAGTTCACTACATCGGCCCCCTGATCTGGAACGAAACCAAGCAGTCGGCGCCCGTGGAATGGTTGGCGAAACTCTCGCGCCAGCGGCCGTGGATCCATGTGACAGAGGGGACGATGCACGTCTATAAGCCGTTCCTGTTGCAGGCTGCGGCTCGCGGCCTGGCGAATCTGCCGATGGAAGTGATCATGACGGCAGGCGGCCAGCCGGATCGCGAGGGGTTCAACCTGGGCGAGCTTGCGCCCAACGTGCGTTTGGAGTCGTGGATACCGCACACGGAACTGTTCCCTCATACAGACGTTGTGATCACCACTGGTGGCGCCGGGACGATCCTGACCGCGCTGGCCGCAGGCATTCCCCTGCTGATTGTCCCGACCGAGTGGGATAAGCCGGATAACGCGCAGCGAATTGTCGAAGCGGGCGCGGCGAAGCGGCTTTCACCAGGCCGCTGTACGCCGCAACGCCTGCGGGCCGCCGTCGAGCAGCTTTTGTCCGACAAGGCTTACCGGGAGAACGCCAAGCGGATCGGAGCAATTCTCAAGGGCCTTAACGCCCCGCGGACCGGCGCCGAACTGATCGAGAAAACATTTCGTTAGCGCTCAAGAAGAAAGCCGCCCTCGAAGATCGAAGGGCGGCCGTTTTTCGAAGTAAGCAGTCTCTACTGCAGCGCGCAGCCGGTGTTATTGCACTTGGCGGTGCAGAACGAGGCGTCGGTCGCATCGATCGCTCCATCGTGATTGGCGTCGCGAGGATCGTTGACGCCGAAGACGGGGGTTCCGATCGACTCGTTGATCAACGCGATGTCGTTCATATCGACGAAACCGTCTCCGTCGATATCGCAGAGAGTATCCGGGATCGGCGCCGAATACGATGGAGCACCGACGATATTCGAGACATCGGAGAGGTTGCCGTTGGCGTCGACCGCGCGCACGTAGTACAGCGAATGCACCGTGGAAGGAGCAGTCTCCGAGAAGGTGCTACCCGTGGTCTGGGCGATCAATTGATACTCCAGCGGATACGAGCCTGGAATGGAGCTGGTGCCGAGGGTGATGCCGTTGGCCGGCACCGTCGCGCGATAGACGTTGAACATGACGGCGTTCGGCGATGGATCCCAGGACAGATTAGCGGTCAATCCAGCCGTCTGGATGCTCTCGGCCCGCAAACGCCTCGGCGCGGCCAGCGGATTGGACGACGCCCTGGTGCGAATAAACACATCCGCGCCATACTTCTGGCGTGCCGTACCGAGCACGAGTCCGTAAGGGGTCGCTTCGAGGGTGCGCGTACCGGCAGCGTTGGGGTCTCCAAAGCCGTTCTGCGTCACCGGAGAAAAATGGACTCCATCCTCGCTGCGGTAGACATCGGTTCCATACTGGTACGTATACTGAGCATCGATCGAACCAGCAAACCCAAACTCCTGGCCGGAGACGCTCCAGTCAAAAGTGCCGAGGAACAGATTCTGGCCGGAGGAGTTCTGATCGGCGCTCGGACCAGTGATCGAAGCGAGGCGCCAGAAATGTTCGGTAAACCCATTATCGAAGCCGTTCCCCATGCCGCTCAGAGGAGCCTTCGTGACCGGCTGACCGGAGACGGGGTCGGTATAGGTGCGCGAAGCGCCTACGATCAGATCCCAGGTATTGTCGGGGCGAATGCGGATCAACTCGGTGGGGCGGTCCGTTCCCAGGTAAAGCTCGTTCCTGAAAACGAAGAGAGCCAGCCCGTTGGGTGACAGATAGGTGGAATTCGTCTGATTACCGCCGTTGATGACCACGGGGGTCCATTGATACGGGGCGGTTCCGGTGGCGGCCGTGTAATAGACGCCGTATCCCGTTCCGTTGGGATTCTGAACCTTAGTAAATCCCGTAGTGGCGTACAGCAGGTTGTTGAAGACCTTCAGATCCCAGGTCGGGAATGCGGACCAGGACGGAGAAACCTGTTTCCAGGTATTGTCCCCGGCCGCGGGGGTCGCGGAAGCGATGACGATGCCGGCGCCATTGTAGTCGCCGACGGTGGCGAACAACATGCCTTTATACGGAGTCAGGGAGCGGAACGACCGGACCAGCGTAGTGGGATTGAGGAAGTAATTGGCCAGGTTCGCCAGGAACGTTCCCGGATCCTCGGGTACCTGAGTCCAGTTGACGCCGTCGGTTGTGCGCAGAATTCGGGGTGGCGGATAACCGTTGGGCTGGAACGGCGCCGGCTGGAAGGCCGATCCCGAGGTCGATGTCCCGACGTAGAGCGCCACGGTGCCGTCGGCCTCCTGGAAGAGCGTCATTCCGCGGTAGCCGATGTCCAGAGCCGTGTTCACCTGGACGTTGTTAACAGTAACAGGCACATTCTGCGGCGAGCGGTAGGCGAGCCTCCAGGTGTTGGTGGTCGGAGTCCATTCCCAAATCTCAGCCGCCAGGTTCTGCGCCAGAGTGACGGGGTCCGGGCAGAGATCGGCTTTCTGGGCGGACGGATACGATTTTGTTCCCGTGCGGACATCGGACGTCAGATAAGTCAGGCAAGTTTCCGAGCTACCGGTGCCGACATAGAGCTTGTTGTTGAACCACTTCGCCGACCAGATCATGGTGCTGTAGGGATTGCCGCCAAAGCGGGCAAACCCGTTGACAGCGATCTTCTGGAACTCGTCGGTTGTGGACTCGATGCCCTGAATACGCCCGTCGATCTTCGGGAAGGACACGTTGCCCTGGTTCATCTTGAAATGATCTTTCACAACGAACCCCAGGTCGTTCGAGAATTCGGGACTCAACTGCGATTCTGCAACGGTGACCAAGCCGTCGTTCTCGGTGTTCAGGTCCGTGACGGGAATCAGCGTGGTCAGCAGGCCACCCATCACCAGCGTGACCGCGCTGTCATAGAATCCGGTGCCGCCCCAGGTATAGAAGGGCTTGGCGAGCGACGCCTTGAACTTAGGATCCACGGCGGCCCGGAACGCGGCCATGTTGGCCGTTTCCAAACTGAAGACGCCGGCGCTGAGGAAATTGAGGTTCAACCCGTACAAGTTCAAGAGTTGGGTTTCCAGGGACTGGGTTGCGCCCGGGTGCGCAAAGGCCCAATCGGCGAGCGCGTCGCCCTGGTTGGGGGTCGACAAATTGAATACGCCCTTCACGAGCGGATAAATCGCGGGGTTTAGAATCGCCTGCTGAAGATCCAAGCCGCCTTTGGAGTGACCGACGAAATAGATCTTTTGGGTGTTATAAAAAGCCGCGATTCGCGGAATGACTGCAGCGATGTTGGCAGCATCGGCGCCAATGCTCCCGTTGGCTGGAGAGTTGTCGGTATTTGGGCTGATGAAAGCGGTCCGGTATCCGGCCTGATAGGCATACGCATACATGTCGTTCGCCGGCGAGGTGACACCGTTGTTAACACAAGGCGCACTACCCGTCGAACCGGTCGAGAACCAGTCGCAGGCAACGCCGCCCAAGCCGGGAACAAACACCAGCACGGGCGTCTTGAAGTTAAATGCAGGATTCACAGCTCCATAGAACACATTCGCGAACACGGGGTCCGGCGTCGGAGCCGGCGGCGTTGGTGGTTGTGCCAGGACGGGGAACGCCAGAAAGGATCCAATGAGCAGTGCTGGAAAAAAGGAATTGGACCAAGAAGAAGAAAGTGAAGAAAATAAGAATGTTCTAGCTCTCGCGTCTCGCACGAGTTCCTCCTAGGGATTGCACAACCGAGGGGCAAACCGAATGCTTCTGTCAGACACTAATACGCCTGCCCTTCCGCGACTCCGATGAAACTGAGTCAGCGTAACCCATCCAAAAATGGTAGTCAAGTACTATAACGTACTGCTTGATAAGCCTCATCCGATGTCACATACGAGGGCGGACTGGATCTTGCATCCAAACCGGAGCCATGCAATGCTAGAGGATCACAAACCGCGAAGTGGTGGTGTCTTCGAGTGCACGATCGGGCTTGGACACTGATTTGCGTTTGATTGTGGGTCTGGTTTATCGGTACGCGATCCAGTCGAGAATGTAAGTCGCATGAGCGAGGCGGCGCAACAGAAAGTGGGAGCAGAGGCAGCGGTCAAACCAATGGAAACGGTGGTTTGCAACAGCTGCGGCTGTGCTGAGACGGTTCCGCTGCACAAGTTTCCGCTCCCGCCAGAGGGAGAGGATGCGTGGGTAGTTCAATGCGCGCGCTGTGGCCTGGTCTATCTGAACCCGCGGCCGACCAAAGAGAGAATCGGAATTTATTATCCGCCGAATTACCAGGCGAATATGTTGAGTCTGCTTGCAAAAGGGAAGACCAACCCGGTTGCGCGGGCCGGTTTTGCAATGGTGCGCCGGCGCCGCACACCGCCGTTCCGGACGGGTGGACGGCTGCTGGATGTCGGATGTTCCAATGGCGCCTACCTGGCGGCGATGCGCGAAAACGGGTGGGATGTCGAGGGGCTCGAGTTCGACCGCGATGCCGTCGAGTATGCCCGCCGCTCGCGCAACCTGGAGGTGAGCCAGAACGAGATCGAAGAGGGCTTGAGCCAACTGCCGGGCAACAGCTTTGACGTGGTGACCATGTGGCATGTTTTGGAGCATGCGTTCGATCCGGCGACGGCTCTCCGCGAGATCCATCGAGTACTGAAGCCGGGCGGCATTTTGATGCTCGAGGTGCCGAACTACGCATCGCCCCTGGTGACGCTTTTCAAGCGCTACTGGTTCCCGATGGATATTCCGCGCCACTTATACCAATTCACACCGGCCACGATCGAGGGTATGCTCACCAAGGCGGGCTTCCATCGAATTCGAGTCAAGGGCGTACCTTCACCGGAAGCGATTGTTTGGAGTTCGGCGGCGGCGCGCCAGTCCGCACCGATCGATTTCAACCGCGGGGACACGCTGCGCCTGAACCCGGTCGCGATGCTGTTGGCTTTCCCGGTGAGCTGGATAATGGCTCAGTTTGTGATGAGTGACCACATGGCCGCAGTCGCGGTACGTGTAGATTAGGAGGACGTTTGGGAGCGCGGTTGACGACAAGCAGTCGAACGATCGGCAGGAGGCGGCGATGAGCGAGCGCCCGAATGTGCTGCTGATCAGCATCGATTCTTTGCGAGCGGATCATCTGGGTTGTTACGGCTTTCCCAAGCCCACCAGTCCGTTTATCGATGGGCTGGCCGCGCAAGGTGTGCAGGCCGAAAAATTCTTGTGTCCAGGTCTGCCGACCTACCCGTCCTATACTACGCTTTACACCGCGCAGCATCCGCTCACGCATGGCATCCTCGCGCACGGTAGCGACGCCAAGCTGGACCGGAACGCTCCGTTCCTGCCCCAAGTGCTCGTGGACGCGGGTTACACTACCTGTGCCATCGACAATCTGATGCACGGCCGAATCTGGTTTGGCCGCGGCTATGAGTACTACATCGACCCGAGCGTCCGCCTCGCCCTGCTCACGATGAACGTCACCTGCGACCAGTTGAACAAGCGGGCGATTCCCTGGCTGCGGGATCACAAGGACGAGCCGTTCTTTCTGTTCATTCACTATTGGGACGTGCATTGGCCCTTCATGCCGCCGCCGGCGTACAACAACCTTTTCTATAATGATGGAAATCCCACGGACCCCAAGAACACCGCGCTGCAGGAGTTCTGGAAGCATCCGCTCGGAGCGGTAGCCAAGGAGACCTGGCTGCGGACTCCCAAGGGGCCGATTACCGATCCCGAATACGTGGCTGCTTTGTACGACCGCGAGCTGCGTTATCTCGATGACGGTATTGCTCGCCTGGTCAATGCTTTAGATGAACTTGGCCTGGGCGAGAACACGCTCGTGCTCTTTACCGCCGACCATGGAGAGAGCATGACCGAGCACGGCATTTATTTCGATCATCACGGCCTCTACGATTGTACGTTGCACGTGCCGTTCATCGCGCGCTGGCCAAAACGGTTGCCGAAGGGCGTGCGCATACCGCAAATGCTGCAGGTAAGCGACATTGCACCGACCATCCTGGAAGCCGCCGGTCTGGAAGCTCCCGAAGCAATGGAAGGCCGGAGCTTCTGGAAAGCGCTGACCGGAGAAGATCCGCAGGCCGGCGGACACGCGCGCGTGATCAGCGCCGAGAATACCTGGCAGTCCAGTTGGAGTCTGCGGACCGCGACCCACAAGCTGATTCTTTCGCGCGACGGCGAGTACTCGCATCGCCCTCCCCGCGAACTGTACGATCTGGTTGCGGATCCCAAGGAAGAGCGCAACCTGTCCGATCAGTGTCCGGAGCTGGCAAACGCCATGCAGGCGGAGCTGGAGTCCTGGATCGACGAACGGCTCAAGGTGCTCGGGAAGACGGCCGATCCTTTGACAGTACAGGGCCCCAGCATGAGAATGACTTTGCTGCAGAACCCCGATGCGTGATCTGGCGCCGGCGGGAAGTTAAGAGATAAAGGACGGGATCATGGATGAAGCAGCTACGCGTGAATTGATTAGTGCATATCTGAGTGCATTTGAGCGCGGTGAGTTGGAGCAGTGCATGCAGTGCTTCGATGCGGACGCCACGGTCGAATGGCTGATGGGGGAATACCGCGGCAAGGAATCCATCGAAGAATGGCATAAGGACAGATTCGCCGCCGGTTTGAAGATCCTACGAGTGGACGGGATGACCATCGACGGCGATGTCGCAACGGTGCGAATAACGGTGACGTCCAAACGGTTGGCCGCCTGGCGGTTGCCTTCTCTGGGAGGCATAGTGACCGTCAAGTTCCAGGATGGGAAGATTCAGGGCACCAAATTCGCTGCTAAGTCCATTAATCCCCAACAGAACTGGTCCTGATCGCGGCGCCGGTGCCGCGCCAAGGGCCGGGATTGCAACGGGGCCGTGGGCGGTTGGTCCCTTGTTATTCCAAGTACCCGAGTTCGCGCAGCCGGGACAACACTAACTGTTCGTCTTCCTGGCTGAGGGCGGGGACATCGGCCATGCCGTTAGGAACCGGAGCCTTGGACGCGATTGGGACCGGCGCCGGGGCCGCGGCGCGTACAGCCGCAGGATCCACGTACAGCGCGTCAGGCGCGGCGCCTTCCATGTCGGAGGGCACGCCGAGGCCCAGGCTGCGCAGGACGATGGGCGCGATATCGAGAATCGAAAGATCGTCGATGGTGACGTTTTTCCTGATCCCGGGTCCCTTGGCTGCAAAGACGCCGATCGGCGCGTGAACGCCGCTCACCGCGGGCCGCTGTGAGACGATTCGGGTAGACGGCAAGATGGAGATCAGGCCGCCGTCCCTGAGGGTGACGGTCAGATCGGGCGCGACCTCGGAATGGGGCTGGCCGAAGATCTGATCCTTTGTGAAGACGTTTTCGACAACCGGCGCTCCCGTTTCCGGATGCCGGACGGCGCGCAACTCATCGGCGAGTCTGGCGCGGAACGATTCGTACTCGGCGGGCTTGATGCCGGGCGAATTACCATCCCAGTCGACGACGATGAAGACGCCGTTGCTGGTGGGAGTGGCGGCGAAGGCCGTGGTGCGCGACCAATCCATTTGCCAGGTGTGACGAGCCACCTGGCCGACGCCCAGGAGACGATCGGGCGCCTGGTTGGCGACCTCCTGGTTCCACTGCAGGTAGCCGTGCTCGGCCAGCCACGCGTTCAAGTGGAAAACTTCCTTGCTGCCTTGAAAACCGTGGTCGGAGGCGATCACTACGGTGGTGTCGGGACCGACGGCCTCGCACAAGCGCTCGATGATCTTGTCCAAACGGCGGAAATATTCGAGACACAGTTCGCGGACGCGCAGTTCCCACTCCTCGGTCAGCGGCTGAGCGTCTTCCGGGCGTATAAAGCGCCAGCACAGGTGCTGGAGCTTATCGACGCCGTCGAACAGGACGGCGGTAAGCTCGCTGGGCTGCTCGGCGTCGAGCGCGCGCACGATGTCGTACCAGTTCTCTTCCCGCCGGGTGTGCAACTCGATCCAAGGCGCGTATTCATTGGCGTCCGAGCAACCTTCTGTGGCGCGCTCTTCGAGGCCGATATCCATGGCAAGTTCGCGCGGATTGAAGCCGGGGACATTTTGTTTGAGCGTGTCAAACAGGTGGGAGGGCCAGCAGGCGAGCCGTAACTGCCGCCAAGGAACCCATCCGGGGACGATAAAACCGGGAAGCTGCGGAGCCGGGAACGTGGCCGGGAAATTGAGGACCGTCACGCGCATACCGGCCGACGAGGCCAGCGACCAGAGCGTCTCGCTCTGTACATCGAACGAGGTGAAAAACCGGATATGCCGGTTGTTGCGGCTTTCCATGCGAAAGAAATCGAAGACGCCGTGATTTCCCGGCCGTTTGCCGGTCATCAAAGAAGTCCAGGCGGGCGGAGTGAGGGCGGGGACGATGGACCGCAATCCCGCGCGTACGCCGTCAGCCAGGAACGCCGCCAGGAACGGCATCCCGTTCTGGGCCATCAGTTGGTCCAGGACGGTGAAAGTGGCGCCGTCCACGCCGATGAGTAAAGTTTTCGGTTTCACGGTGCACACCCGCACGGATTCGTCGTGTAATTATGAATCGCCCGCAACTCAGTGTTCCCCCAGTTCTGATTCTTGTCGTCCCAGCGAGGCGCGCTCCAAGAACGTGGTGGAGCAAACCAGTTCGCGATCCCGCACGGTCTGCGCACGGATGCGTTTGCCCTTAAACTCGGGGAAACGGTCCAGCGCTCCGTTGGTTATTTCCATCTCGATGGTACCAGTTTCAATCCGGAGCTCCCTGATGATGGGCGCGGACGAAGCGTTCTGGAACAGGCCATTTCCGAGGGCATTTTCCAAACTTTGCTTGGCGCAGGAGGCGCGCGCGTACCATTCCTCGGCGGCCTGGCCGGCGCCATCACGTAGGACCTGGCGTTCGGAGACGGTAAACGTCTCAGCCACGCGATCCTGCGTGAGCTCGGCAAGGCGTTTGACGCCCACCCCGACCAAATGGTCCGGAACGATGGTCGCGATCGCGACGGCCGTCCCGGCGGTGTAGGACATCGAGACGGAAGGGCCGGCGCCGACGCGCTGAACCCAGCGGCCTCGGGCCAGCAGACGATCATCCCGGCCGGCGTAGATCTCGACATCGGCGGGACAAACCTCGAGTCCGACCGCTTCTTTGAGCAAGAGCCGGACAGCGTCCTTTGCGGCGCAACGGCCCACGAGCCACTGTTGTGCCTGAGCACCTGGTGTCATCGCGAGCCATTGCCGGCGTTCGGCGCGCGAAAGGACCGAATGAGCGAGACTCTGCGCCCAGATTCCGTGTGACATTTCCAGAAGCTCCGGAGCAAGATCGACACGGGCACAGAAGACCCCATTGCCGGAGACGTGGCGGATCGGATCGAGCCATGCGACTCCGATGCGCGTGCTTTTGGGCGACAGACGCAGATCCCAAAGGTTGCGTGGCAGCAGGAAGCGGCGGTCTTCCCAACTTTCGAGCCGATAGAGGATGCCCTGAGAGTCGCCGATTTCGATGTCGGAACGCAGGTCCTTATCGCTCACATGGGTGGCCACGACCTCGCAGCGGAGGCGGGCGCCTTCGGGCCGTGGGGGCGCGTAGCAGTGGAGGGCGCCGAGCCGATAAGGGAAGATATCGCCGGCCTTCTGGAGGACTTCCTGGGTCCAGAACGCGACGACTTGCCCGGCCGCGTCCATTATGACCGGGTCCATGAGGAAGGCAGGCTGGGGATGACCCTTTACCAGTGTGCTTCGCGGGAGCACTTCGAGCGTGGCGGAATTTCCGTTGGAACCGGTCTCATCCACCGAGCGCACGGCGCGTAGCGATGGGCCATGGAACATTCCCTCGGCGTAGAGTCGCGCGGGAGTCCATTCGGAAGGCCTGCGATCGTTCAATGACTGCGGGGCGGGCGCCGGCTGCGGCGGGTAGTGATCGGCGAAAAGCATGAGGCCTTCGGCGCAAACGGGCCGCAGAGCGCTTTCGTTCAGTTCACGGGCGCGAACCATCACGGCGCCTAGTTCGGCGGTCTGTTCGGCAGTGACATCCAGGGTGATTTCGCCGCGCTCCAACGCGAGCCACCGGCTGGCGCGAATATCACGCATGCCGATCAGTTTGCGGCCAGGGGCGAGCAACGCGCCGGCCTCGGCCAGCACTTCCATGGTGAAGGCCAGCGGAAATACAGGAAGGCCGAGTAAAGAGGGGTCATCGACTGAGACGTCGCGGCCGAGCGTGTGGTCTACCAGAAGCGGCTGGTTAGCAGGAGACAAGCGAACGGCCGCTCGCGCTCTGACGCCCTGCACCAGTTCCCGAACTTCCGACATGAACGGCAAGGGGGCCTGGATTGGCGCCGGCTGCGCGGTCGCGACGCGCGAGGCCAGGTAGGAGTTCAGGACGCGCTGCTGGGTTTCCAGGAACTGCGACATCGTCTGCATGTGCGCGGCGAGGGCGACGGCGGCGGGCGAGGGTTCGGAGGGCTTGCGCGGCTGCGATGGCACGGACCCGCCGCCAGGCTGCGCGACCTGCGGCTGGGCGGCTTGGGTTTCGGGAAGCTGGAAATCGGCTGGAAGGCGCACCGGCTGCAGTCCCATCTTGATCGTCATCAACGGGCGCGACGGCGCCTTGAGCGCTGAGATCGATTCCGCCTGGCGGTGTTCATACAAGCGCTCCAAAGCTACGGGAACCTGGTGAGCCACCAACTCCGCCACCAGGTGCTGGATCTGATGAATGCCGGTTCTGTGCTGGACATTGGCCGGGATGGCGCAGTGCGGTTTCCGGCGTAGAATGTCGCCTACGAAAGCGGTGAGACTGGACCGCGGTCCGGCTTCGACGAACATCCGGATGCCGTCGCGATGCATGTTCTCGATGGTCTCCCGGAAGCGCACCGTTGACGACCACTGCACGGAGGCGAGTTCACGGATCTGCGACGGATCGGAAGGAAAGGTGCCGGCGCTGACGCACGAGTACGCAGCGAGCCGGGCAGGCTCAATCTTGACCGTGTCGAAGTGTTCGCGAAGCTTGTCGGCGAAGGTGGAGAACAGGGGCGTATGATAAGCGCGCCCGAAGGGGAGCTCCTGCAAGACGGCCGACGAACTGGCCAGGGCCTCGCGCGCTGTGCGGACAGAGTCCTCGCTTCCGAACAGCACCGCCTGGTTCGGGCAGTTGTCGAGAGCGACAAACAGGGTCCCGTCGCTGGCGCGAACGAGGGATTCGATGGTCGCTGGGGAGACGCCGGCGACGGCGAGCAGGACGCCGGTCTGGATGGCAGCGGCGTTCTTCAGTTCTTCGAAAACACGATTGACGCCCCGCACATGATGCAGTAGCGCTTCTTTGGTTCCCGTCTTCACGAGCCCGCCGGCAAGCAGCGCCGAGTGTTCGCCGGTGCTGTGCCCGACTACGGCCTGGGGTTCGATGCCCAGATGCGAAAGCAGCGCATGAATGGCTTGATTGCCGCAAAAGACGGCTTCGGCGCCGATGTCCATGGAGAACAGCCGGGCTTCGGCGGCCAGCCCAGGCGGAGGAAACACGCTGTCGCTGAGGCGATAACCGCGGGAGGCGAAGGCTTCGTCCATGAAATCGAACCACTCGCGAACCTGGGGAAAGTGAATGCACAAGTCCGACAACATGCCGGCGTACTGGGCGCCTTCGCCGGGGAACATGAATGCGAGACCACCCGTGCCCCCGAGCGGGTCGCGCGAGTAGTAGATACCTTCCACCTCGCGGATGCGCTTGGTACGCGAGTCCTGCAACCGCGTCGCCGCGCGGGTGAGCTTCTCCATCAGATCCTGGCGATTCGCAGCGACGAGCGAAACGCGGGCAGGCCCCAACGGCTTTTCGCAATTCAGTGAGAACGCGATATTCCGCAGGGGAGTTCCTTCCGGGAGCCGCTTCACGGTTTCGAGAGTGGCGGCGGTCGCCTCGGCGAGCTGCGCATCTGATGCGGCCGAGACGATGAAGCATTCCGCGTCCCACTCATGCTGGAGCGACGGAGCGCGGCTGGCGCCGCGATACTCTTCGACAACGGCGTGCGCATTGATACCGCCGAACCCGAACGCATTGACGCCGGCGCGGCGCGGGCCCGTGGACCAATCGTGGATCCACGGCCGGGTCTCGCTATTCAGATAGAAATTCGATTTCTCGAGGTTCAGCTTCGGGCTCGGCGTTTCGCAATGCAGCGTCGGCGGAAGGACTTTCTGATGGAGCGCGAGCGCGACTTTGATCAGACCCGCGATGCCGGCGGCAGGCATCGTATGGCTGATCATGGACTTCACCGAGCCGAGAGCGCAGCGCGCCTTGCCGGGGGCTCCTTCTCCAAAGACGTTGCACAGTGCTTCGATTTCCGTAGCGTCGCCGAGCAGCGTGCCCGTTCCATGCGCTTCGATGAGACCGACGGTGGACGGGTCGACGCCCGAGGTCTGGTAGGCACGCTGCAAGGCGAGCAATTCGCCTTCGAGCCGCGGGGCCAGCAGGCCCTTGGCGCGCCCGTCGCTGGCAACCCCCACGCCTTTCAGCACGGCGTAGATCTTGTCGCCGTCGCGCTCGGCGTCGGAGAGACGCTTGAGCACCACCATGCCGCCGCCCTCGCCCAGCAGCGTGCCGTTGGCCTCAGCATCGAAGGGACGAATCTGGCCGGTGCGCGACAAAGCGTTCAGTTGCGAGAAGATGATCATGATCACCGGCGGAACAGAGGCGTTCACGCCTCCGGCGATGGCCATGTCGCACCGTCCGGACTGCAGATCGCGGACGGCGAGATCCACTGCCACGAGAGAAGAGGCGCAAGCGGCATCGACGATATAGTTGGCGCCCATCAGGTCGAGGCGATTGGCAATGCGGCCGCTGATGATATTGGGGACCAGCCCGGGAGCCGTGTCGGCGTGGAAGGGAGCCAGGGTAGATTTGAGCGCGGACCGGATTTTGCCCAATTCCTCGTCGGTGTAGCTGGGATGCAGTTGCTTGAGCACGCCCAACACACTGTCGAGCACCATGGAGTGCTGCATGGCGGTGGCGTTACCGCGGTTCACGTAGGTACCGCGCCCGATGATCACTTCCGTGCGTTCTCGGAACCGTCCGATGTCGGCGTATCCGGCGTCCTTCAGGGCGTCCGAGGCAGTGCGCAGTGCGAGGAAGTGATCCGGCTCGGCGCCATCCACCGTATTCGGCATCACGCCGTAGGCGGCCGGGTCGAAGGCCGCGAGATCGCCCAGGAATCCTCCGCGCTTGCAGTAGGTGCGATCGGTGGCGCTCGATTCGGGGTCGAAATAGCGGTCCGCTTCCCAATCCGGGGGAGCGTCGGAAACCGCGTCCACCTTGTCGAGGATATTCTGCCAATACTGCCGAGCATCGCCGGCGCCGGGAAAGACGCAGGACAGGCCGATGATCGCGATGTCGCTGAGGGGAACTCCCGCGGAGTGGTTCACGAAGCGTTCCCCACTTCCGAGCCGGCGGAGTATTTGCGAATCAGCAGGACGGGAGCGCCCCCGCTGGCAGACGCGCCGACCCTGCCCGGATGCAGCCATCGGGATACGTTAGAAACAACAATTGCAAATGATTCTGCGCCAGCCATTGCAAAGCTCTCGATCAAGGGACAGAAGTCAAGCGGAGGTTCCGGTGACCGCCTGACTGCTCGAGTCGTCAGCCATCGACGGCAGGTACTCCTGATCGTAATACTGCTTAACCCAGTCCCGATTGAGCTCTTCGCCGGAGCGAAGCGGGATCTGCCTGTTGCAAGCCGTGCATAGCATCCGGAACCCGGTGTCGGCTTTCAGCGCTCCAGCGCATACGTCACAGGTCGTAGGGGTATATTGCCGAAGGCGCTCAATCAGGGTCACCCAGCTACGAACGGTAAGGAAATAAGACTGCAAGGCTTTGACTGTAACTTCGCCCTCAAACAGATGCGCGCTCTCGGGCGGCATCCTGCGCCGCAGCAGGTCCTTTCCCACGTCGGTGAGCACACCTTCCCGCACCAGAACATCCGGACCGAAAACCTCAGCCGCAGTATCGAGTATGCTTTTCTCGGGGAGCCAGATATCAAAGGCCGATTCGCTCTCCAGCGTGATTTCGATCAGGTCGAGGGATTCGGCGCCGAGGTCGTCCATCAGGTGCGCATCCATAGTCACCTTTTCGCGGTCGACACGCAGGCTGGCGGCAACGATGTCGGCGAACTTATCGTAGATTTGCATTTCCGTCATTTTCGAAGACATCATGATATCCTCCCGTGGAGCATTGCCTTTGTTTTCCTGGTGGGCGTCACGATGCCCTGGTGAATCGCTTTGCCTGCGCAACCAGACGCCCGGGGCCGAAATCGTATGGGCGATTCGACCTCGATTCGAAGGCGCCTTCGGGAAGTCCGCTTTGAAGATCGAGTAACG